>CEPS01095951.1_pt1 | contig 10897 bp, 9 predicted proteins | sample 530401 | NCBI WGS metagenome assembly CEPS01 (sample SAMEA2620035, study PRJEB7988) | marine metagenome | biome: marine biome (ENVO:00000447); feature: mesopelagic zone (ENVO:00000213) & marine oxygen minimum zone (ENVO:01000065); material: "saline water (ENVO:00002010), including plankton... | reverse complement strand
CATGCCGCCGGCTACGAAACGACGGCGTACTGCACGACCCATTGGGTCGGCCGCTTTCAGGGCTACGACCAGGGGATCGACAACGAGCGCATGATGTATGGGCTGAACACCCTGCCGGGCCTGGCCATGGCTCTTTACCGCAGCACGCTTTCGGCATGGCATCGGGGAGAAGTAAGCGATGAGGAGGTGGTTCATAAGGGTAACGAAATCCTGGGCTGGCTGTTTAAGAGCATCGAAATTTATGCGGCCGAAAGAATGGCCATGGACGCCGCCGACCGGCGCGATTTTTCGCACGCACGGTTTGTCCGGGACGGATACGATTTCGCCAAAGTCGCCGACCTGGCTTCCCGGCACCGCAAGGAGTTCGAGCGTGACCCCCTTGCCTATCTGAAGCGGCATTTTTATTACGTGCCACAGGCGCATCAATGGATCGGACAGGAATGGCGTTCCTATAGACACCCGGGAAAGCTGTTCAGCCACGCCTTCGAGATGCTGACCAACAAGATCATCGGCATGTTCGATTCACGTCTGGCCCGGCTTAGGGACCACCGGTACAAACGGTATGTGGACGGCGCCGAACTGGCCGACAGGATCATCCAATCCATCGAGACATGGGATGGCGAAAAGCCCTTCTTTATTTGGTCGCATTTTTTCGACACCCACGTGCCCTATTGTGCGGGTCCCAGGAAGGAGTGGTACCGCAAAACCCCCGATTATCTTTCCGAGCTTGGCTACGACCCCGGAATCGATGTTTCCACCGCCATCAACCCCAGGCCCCAGACGGAAACGGAATGGCAGACCTGGTCGGCGCTTTACGATGCAGCGGTGCGCTTCACGGACGAGCAAGTCGGACGTATCGTCGACGCTCTGGAACGCCGTGGCATTGCCGAAAATACAATCGTCGCCATCACCAGCGATCACGGAGAAGAACTGGGCGAACATGGTGACATTAGCCATCATTTCCGGCTTTACAGCCACAATGTCCGGATCCCTGCTTTCCTGTGGCGCAAGGGCATGAAGGGGCAACGAATCGATTCCTTGGCCAACCTGATCGATTTCGTGCCCACTCTGGCGACCCTTTCCGAGGTTCCTCTGGCTGACGGTTGGGAGGGGATTCCCCTTACGGATCCACAAATCAGAAAGCGGGACACCGCAGTTCTGGAAACACTACACGGCGGAAATTGTCTGTTCGACAAGCGCCCCATTTACATGTCGGTCAGAACCCACGATCTCAATTTCATGTGGAAGGAATACCGCGATCCCGAGGACTCGTTTAGTCCGGACGGACTGGAACTCTACGACTATCGGAAGGACCCTTCCGAACAGGAAAATCTTTACCGTCAAGATCATCCCGCCTTGCCGGAAATGAACCGCCTGATCGCAGAAAGGTTGGCGGAGATTCCTGAAATTTCGGCGGAACGGATCGTCAATTCTTTTGGGGCCGTGGGCGAAGACGCCGTCAGGCAGATTCGGTCAAAGCCCATTTCCGCCTGAACCCGGATAAGAGGAAGCGAAAAAAATGGTCATATGGCTCATCGGCCTGTCGGGGGCGGGCAAGACGACGATCGGGCGGCGGATCTTCGAAACGTGGAAATCCGAGGCCGCCCATACGGTTTTCGTCGACGGCGACGACATCCGCGCCCTTTTTAAGCATGACCAGCGTTCCGATGCCCACACCCTGGACGGCCGCCGTCTCAACGCCGAACACATCACCGATCTTTGCGCGTGGCTGGACCGCCAGGGAATCAACGTCGTTTGCGCGATTTTGTCGGTGTTTCCCGAGATGCGGCAACAAAACCGAAAATTGTTTTCCGATTATTTCGAGGTTTATTTGAAGGTTCCGATGGATGAATTGCGCCGGCGGGACAGCAAGGGGCTTTATGCCGCGGCCGATCGGGGAGAGATGCCGAACGTGGTCGGCATAGACATCCCCTTTCCGGAACCCGATGCCGCGGATTTGGTGATTGAGAACAGCGGCCCCGGCGCCGACCCTGAAACCCTGGCCGACGAAATTTTCGCCAAAGCGATGAAAGCCGGATGACCTCCGTTACCTATCCCTATGCATCCGGCGACCTTCTGGAAGACCGACATACCTATTTCTATTCCGAATACGCCGGACGGCCCTTTCTTGATGCCTGGCGCGCCCAGCGGAGCGAGTTGTTGGAAAAACTGCCCGAAGCGGCCGACCCGCCCGCCGGAAAGGAAGACGCGGCAAGCCTGGAAGGAGAGGTGATTGAAACCGACGCTTTGCTGGATCACCTGTTCGCCGTGGTCGCCCATGGCGGCGCCGGAGAAGACCGGTGCCGTGACGGGCTGGCCCAGCTGGTGAAGAAGTTCGAAGTCACCAAACGAATTCACCAGTCTTATGGCCCGTCTTTTCGCGCCATCGACCCGGCCGACCACAAGGACTTGAACCGTTATCTCCGTTTGGCGGAAGTCTTCGAGTTCGCCTATGCGGCCGAGAAAGAGCTTCCTTACCTGAACCTGCTCCTGAAATGCATGGACACCCTTTCCTCGCTTGCCGATCAACTGACCGAGGACGGGCGCGCGCGCCTGGCCGGCTTGATTCAACGCGAGCGCCGGCACATTGACGGGCAGGAAAAAAGCCTGGGGTTAACTCCTTGAATTCAAACGGAATCCTGTTTCTGGCCGCCTTCACGAATCGTTCACGGGCTTATGCCCAGGCCTTGGCCGCGGCCGGCCTGTCGCCGGAAAAGGTGATTTTGTTCGGTTCGCCACCCGCCGCGAAACCCGCCGATCAGGGGCCGGACAAGGGCGTGGAGGAAATCGAAGGCCTTTTTATTCCCGACCTTGGCGAGCCACTGGAAGAGACCGTGGCGCGGGCCGGATGGGACGTTCAACACTGTCCCGCCAAAGACGTCAACGACCCGGCCCTATCCCGGCTTCTTTTGGACTTGCAGCCCAGGTTGGTGATTTATTCCGGTTATGGCGGCCAATTGGTCGGTGCGGCCGTGCTTGACCTCGGATTCGATTTTCTCCATCTCCATTGCGGCTGGCTTCCCGATTATCGAGGCAGCACCACCGTCTATTACAGCTGGCTCAAGGAAGGCCGTTGCGGGGTCAGTGCGCTGATACTGGAAAAAGAGATCGATTCCGGCCCGATCGTAGCGCGACGCCGATATCCCCTCCCGCCTCGCGGCATGGACGTGGACAGCTATTACGACAACATGCTCCGGGCCGCTCTGCTGGTCAATGTCTTGAAGGACTTCACCGCCGACGGAACCCTGCCCCGCATCCCCAACGAGGATGGCGGCCTGACGTATTACGTCATTCACCCGGTGCTGAAACACATAGCGCTGTTGTCCCTGGAGGCCAACGGGTGATCCAGAAAACCGCCGCCGGGAACTGACAGAACGCCATGGTCCGTTACGCCGTCTCAAACATCGCCCTCCAGGCCTTCGACCATGCGGACGACTTTGGCCGCTTGCGGGAACTCGGGCTCGAGGCCATAGAGGTGGCGCCGAGCCGGGTCTGGCGCGACACCTGGCACGGTCTCACCACCATCGAGGTTTCCGACTACCGCCGCCGCATCGAGAACGCGGGCCTCGGCGTCGTCGGCCTGCATTCGCTGTTTTACGACCGGCCGGAACTGGGGCTTTTCAAGGAACCTGCCGAGCGCGCCCAAAGTCTCGATTTCCTGGAACACCTGTCGAAGGTGTGCCGGGACCTGGGCGGCCGGACTCTTATATATGGCGGCGGGCGCAGGCGCGGCCAGGTGCCCGAGGACGAGGCCCGGGCCGAGGCGGTGGATTTTCTCGGCGAATTGACCAAACGGGTCGAAAACCACGGCACGTGCTTCTGTTTCGAGCCGCTGGGCCCGGACGATTCCGATTTCATCAACTCGGCCCTTGAAAGCCTGTCCATCGTCGAAGAGGTCGGAAGCCCGGCCCTCCAGGTGCAGTTGGATGCCAAGGCGCTGGTCGAAAACGACGAAGCCGTCATCGACACCTTCGAGGCGGTCCGCTCGAAGCTGGTCCATTTCCACGCCAACGAGCCGGGGCTGGGGGTGTTGGGATCGACGGGCAAGGTCGATCACCGGGCGCTGGGCGCCATGCTGCGCGATATCGGCTACGAGGGTTACGTTTCAATCGAGCAGCGAATGGTTAACGAAAGCGATCCGCTTTCGGACATCGGGAAAAGCGCCGAAATGTTGATGGCGTCCTACGAAAGAAAGCCACCGGCGTGACGGCGCACCGTTTCACCGACGAGGGACAACAGCTGTTCGCTTCTCTTTCGGGCGATTCCAATCCGCTTCATATCGACCCGGTGGCGGCACGAAGGACCTTGTTCGGCGAAACCGTCGTGCATGGCATAAACGGCGTTCTCTGGGCCCTTGATGCCTGCCTGGGCAAACGGACCGGGCGTTGGCGGCTGCAGCGCCTCAAGGCCACGTTTGATCATCCCATCGGAGTCGGTTCAACGGTCACTGCGGAAGTGACCGAGGCCGACGAAACGCGCATTCGACTATTCACCGGAAATAATCCTGTCCAACAGATCATCTGCGAGATGGTGCCCGGCGGCGAGGATGAAGAGGGTCTTTCTATTGCGGATGAAAAGCCTTCGCCGGCACCTTGTGCCGCGCCGTCGTTGTCCGAAACGGCATCCGCATCGGGAACGGTGTCCCTCGGCTTCGAGCGCCAAATCGCCGAACAGCTTTTTCCGGCAGTGTGTGGCGCCCTGCCGGCGTGGCAAATTGCGATACTGCTGGCGACGACTCGCATCGTCGGCATGAAATGCCCGGGCCTTCACTCAATTTTTCATTCCGTGTCTCTTGATTTCGATTCCCCCGGTTCGGCGGCGGCGGTGCTGGCTTACAAGACAACAAGGGCCGACGAACGGTTTTCACGAATCGACGTCGAGGTCACCGGGCCGGGCGTGACGGGAATGCTGGTCACGTTTTACCGGCCGCCGCCCGTGGTCCAACCGGCCCTTTCTGAAATCCAGCCGGCCGTTCCATCAGGGGCTTTCGCCGGCCAGCGGGCGCTCGTCATCGGAGGTTCCCGCGGTCTCGGCGAAGTGACCGCCAAGGCCCTGGCCGCGGGAGGCGCGGCCCTGAGGCTCACCTACCACCAGGGGGACGAGGACGCCCTCCGGGTCTGCGGGGAATGCCATACCGTCGGCGCCGACGCCAAGTGCTTCCGTTATGATGTTACGGCGCCGGCGGATTCACTGGAAAGTTCCCTGGATGACGGTTTTCGGCCCACCCATCTTTATTACTTCGCCACCCCACGCATACACCTTCGGGATCACGGTGAAAACTCCGACGCCCCGTTTCCAACATTTGCAACGGCGTACGTCGAAGGCTTCCGGCGGACGGTTGAAGCGGCCTTCAAAGTCAGCGGCGGCAGGCTATCGGCCTTTTATCCATCGTCGGTCCTAATAGATGACGAGCGAAGCAGAAATTCGGAATACGCCAAGGCCAAGCTGGCGGGTGAAGAAATGTGCCGCAATCTCGAAAAGGAACACCCCGGACTCAGCATCCTGGCGCCGCGCCTGCAAAAGCTGCGAACGGACCAGACCGTTGGCTTCGGGGCCGATACCGCTGCCGACCCGGTATCGGCCATGGTCGGTGAATTGACGGCCTTTGCGGAATCCATAAAAGAACAGGCATGACCTCGCTTCCCGATTTATATTGGCTTCCCGATCTTCCGGATTATTCCGAGAAGGTATCGGCGCTGAGCGTCCCGGACCCGCAGGAGCAGATCAACGTCCTGGCCCGGCTGGCCCAGCACCGGCTGGATTTTCTCCGGACGACGCAACTCGACCGGCGTCTTGCGGACGCCCTCGAAAACACCGGGGCGCCTCCCGAAGGCTTTACGCCCTTCCGATTGGCCGTGCTCAGGTCGAGCACGATGGAGCACCTGTTGCCGGCCATTCGCATTGCCGGGCTGCGGCGCGGATTGCTGATCGAGTGTTACCTTTGCCCCTATGGTCAGTACCAACAGGAGGTTCTGGCTCCGGATTCGGATTTCCACGCGTTCCGTCCCGAAGCCGTGTTGTTTGCCGTCGACGCCCATGAGGCCCTTCCCCGGGTCGAAGTGGGAGCCTCTTCGGCGGATATCGAAGAGGCCACGGAGAAACAGGTCGATGAATGGCGCGCCTTATGGCGCCACGTCCGCGACGATTTGGACGCGGTGCCGATCCACCAACTAATGGCCAACGACATGCCGGATCTTTTCGGCGGATTCGACAGTATGGTTCCCGGCGCGCCGGCGAATCTTCTCGGCTATTTGAACGATTCCGTTCGCCGGGCGGCGCGCGAGGAAGGCGCCCTTGTGTTGGACGTCGAGCGAATGGCCGCCCGAGTCGGTCTCAATGCATGGTCTGACCCCGTTCGCTGGTTTCACGGAAAACAGGACATCGCACCGCAATGCGGCCCCCTCTACGGCGAACTGGTTAGCCGCCAGTTGGCGGCCCTGCGGGGGTTGTCCCGCAAGTGCCTTGTCGTCGACCTGGACGGAACCCTTTGGGGAGGGATCGCCGGCGACGACGGCATCGAAGGCTTGGTCCTGGGGCCGGGAAGCGCCGAGGGGGAAGCCTTTCGTGCGTTCCAGGTCCATTTGCGGCGGCTCATGGACCGAGGCATCATTCTTGCCGTTTGCTCAAAAAACGACCCTGACGTAGCCGAGGACATTTTCAAGAACCACCCGGAAATGGTTCTCAAGCCGGACGACATGGCCGTCTTTGTCGCCAACTGGGAAGACAAGCCGGCCAACCTGCAACGCGTTGCGGAAACCTTGAACATCGGGCTGGAGGCGTTGGTGTTTTTCGACGACAACCCGGCTGAAAGGCATTTGGTCCGGGAAACCCTGCCTGGCGTGGCCGTTCCCGAGGCGCCCAAGGACCCGGCATTCTATGTCCGTTGCCTGTCCGATGCCGGGTATTTCGAAGCCATAGACTTCACCCCCGACGACAAGGCCCGCGGAGATCAATACGCGGCAAACCTTCGCCGCACGAAAACCCGTACCGTCGCGACCGACATAAACTCCTTCTTGGGCGATCTAAGCCAGGAAATGACCGTCGGTCCGTTCGACCCGCCCAACCTTCCGCGAATCACCCAACTGGTAAACAAGACAAACCAGTTCAACCTGACCACGCGCCGCTATTCTCAGGTCAATCTGGAGAAGTTTGCCCAAAGCCCGAATGTCCTGACTCTGTGGGCGCGCCTCAAGGACCGTTTCGGTGACAACGGTCTGATCAGCGTCGTTGTCGCCCGACCCGTCGATGACGATGCCGAAGATGTCCTTTTCATCGACACCTGGTTGATGAGTTGCCGGGTGTTTGGGCGTCGTGTAGAAGAGGCGGTCCTCAATATGCTGGTGGATGAAGCGCAACGCCGTGGCGTCAAGCGGCTGATTGGCGAATATCTACCGACGGATAGAAACCATATCGTGGCCGACCTTTACGAGCGCCTGGGTTTCCACGTTCTGGACAGTGGCCGGGAGGACGGTTCAACCAAGTGGGAACTTTTGCTCGAAAATTTCCAGGCGACTGAATCGCCTGTCACCATTATTAATACCGCAGCCAATGGACACTGATATTTATTCCGACCTCACGGAAATTTTCCGCCAGATCTTCGACCGTGACGACGTTACCGTCGGGCCCGAGACTTCGGCCGAGGATATTGCCGAGTGGGATTCGTTTAATAACATCAACATCGTCGTCGCCACCGAAGAGCGTTTTGGCATCCGTTTCAACACGGCCGAAGTGGAAGCCATGCAAAACGCCGGTGATTTGGCCCGCCTGGTAGCCGAAAAAACATCCGCCTAGGTTGGCGCTGGTTCCCGCCGACTAAAAATCGCCATGCTGTTCAATTCGCAAATTTTTTTATTTCTATTCCTGCCCTTAAGCCTGTTGGGGTACTTCGCGCTGTGGTCGCGGTCTGGCCACGACGCGGCAAAGCTGTTCCTGGTCTTGGCGTCGCTGTTTTTTTACGGTTGGTGGGAGGTGACCAACCTGTGGATCATCCTCATTTCCATCTGCTTCAATTATCTGATCGGACAAGGGATTAACGGCGACCAAAGCCGGTTCGCGGCCGAACCCGGGCGCACCATACTTCTCGCCATTGGGGTTACATTCAACCTGGGGCTTATCGGCTTTTTCAAATACACCGGTTTCGGCGTCGAGGCGGTGAATTTGGCCTTCGGGACCGATTTCGTGATCGGCCGCATCGTGCTGCCGCTGGCAATTTCATTTTTCACCTTCCAGCAAATCTCATATCTGGTGGATTCCCATGGCGGGCAGGTGAAGCCTGTGCGCTTTTTGGATTACAGCCTGTTTGTCACCTTTTTCCCGCAACTCATTTCCGGCCCCATCGTCCATTACCGGGAGATGATGCCGCAATTCGAAAAGCCGCTGACAAAAGGCGCATCCAGTCTCGACCTGGCGGTCGGCGGCACGCTGTTCCTGATCGGGCTATTCAAAAAAGTGGTGATGGCCGACACCATGGGAGGATTCGCGGCGCCGGTTTTCGATGCCGCGGCCGGCGGCGGTCTTCTGACCCTGATCGACAGTTGGGGGGCGGCCATTGCGTTTACCTTGCAGATTTATTTTGATTTCTCCGGATATTCCGACATGGCCGTGGGCCTTGGGCGGATGTTCGGAATCCGCCTGCCGCTGAACTTTAACTCACCCTACAAAGCGACCACCGTTATTTCGTTCTGGAGCCGGTGGCATATGACGCTGACCCGGTTTCTCAATTCCTATGTCTATAATCCGGTCGTCTTGCGGTTGACCCGGCGGAGAATGAAAGCCGGCAAACCGGTCCTTTCGCACGGCGTGCCACGGCTCGGCCCTTTTATTGTCCTGCTTGCCTTCCCCACCATTTTCACCATGTTCCTTTGTGGGTTATGGCATGGCGCCGGATTCCAGTTCCTGCTTTTCGGGTTGTTGCACGGTGTCTTCCTTGTCATCAACCATGCCTGGGCCTCGATGCGGCGCCTTGTCGGCTGGAAGCCTGAATCCGATCCGGGCTGGTTGCGCGCCGTATGGGTCGGGGCCACGTTTCTTGCCTTCACCATCAGCCTTGTCTTTTTCCGGGCCGACGATTTATCGGCCGCAACCGTCATGTTTAAGGCGATGGCGGGACTCAACGGTGTTGTCATGCCGTCCGGTTTGGCCGCCTATTTCGGCTGGTTGGATTTGCCCGTTTCCTACACCGTCCGGTTCCATGGCATGCAGCAATTAGGGTGGACGATGCTCCTGCTTTGTGTGGTATGGGGTTTTCCCAATTCGCAACAACTACTGAGCCGGTATATGAACGCGGTTCCGGAACCGATTCCCGCCTCTCAACCCTTCTATGCCACCCTGCACGGCGAGTTGGCTCTTATCACTTGGCGGCCGGACCTGCTGCGTGCCGTTTTCCTCGGCGGGATTACCGTATTGACCCTTACCCAGCTGTCGGACCCCAGCCGGTTTATTTATTTCGTTTTTTGACCATGGCTCCCCAATGACAGACACCACGACAATGAAGGATCAGAAACAGGCCTTGGAAGCCGATGCCGGCATTTTCGAATCGTCCTCCTTCCGCCGTTACATCCTTTACGTAGCCGGGGCCATTCTTGTGTTTATGGCCCTCCATGCAGGTATTTCCGTGGTGCTGGATCCTTTTCGGGTGTTCGGTCTCACTGCTTTTAATCAGCGCAACTTCGAGCCCAACACGCGTTATGCGAAAATTGAATACCTGAAGCGGAACCAGTTCCAGGGTTTCGTCTTTGGCTCGTCCCGGGTTAACGCCTATAGGACGGAGCTGATCTCCCGCCTGACCGGGCTGCGGTTCTATAATTTCTCCGTGCCCTCGGAAATGCCGTTCAGCATGTACCACAAACTTCGTTGGCTGATCGACAATGGGCAACCCGTTAAATCGCTGGTCATCGGCCTGGGCTTTGACCAGTTCGAGCAAGATGCGGAAATCAGCAAGGCCTCCCTGGGCGTCTACCGGGAACACCCCGAAGTCATGGGAAATTCACGCCTGCCGTTCCTGGCCAGCTATCTGCTTATGGATCCACGCTTGTTGTCGGTCGCTGTCTATGGGAACTGGTTCAAAAAGGATACCTGGTACCGCTTCGATGTGAACACCGGGCATTACTATTTTCCCTTTTATGATCGCCTTATGGACGAGGATCCCGACGGATTCTTCCGGGCCCGTTTCCACACCGACCTGCAAAAGAGGTCGCGGATACCCAAAAACGAACAGTTTCAATATCTGGAAAAGACCATCGCCCTGGCGATAAAAAACGGAATCGAAACGCATGTGATTATCAACCCGCTCCACCGGTGGACCTTCCTTTCCTTTTTCGCCGATGAGTACGTCACTTGGCTCCGGCGCGTCGTTGCCATCACCGGGCCGTTGTGGGACTTCTCTGGTCTTAATTCCATCACCAATGACGATTTTTTGTTTTACGGTGTTGGGCATTCCACCTTTCAGGTCGGAGACTTGGCCCTGATGAGGCTTTTCGATCCTGATAACCGGGCCTTGTCGGCCCATCCGGGTTACGGTGTGCGCGTTACGCCCGAGACCCTCAACCAGCGCGCCGCAACATTGAAGGCCTCTCTGGCCAGGCGTGCGGGCGGTACAACCCGGAAAAGAGTCAGAACACAGCAATGAATGAATTTTCCCCTCCCGACTGGGCGCCCCGGGTCCCCCCCGGCATGCGCGTCCTCATCACCGGCGCCTCAGGCGGCCTGGGCTCGGCTTTGGTCCAGATGCTGTTGGACGGCTCCGAGTGCGTCATCGGCGCCCACGGCGCCGGCAACAAGCCCGCGGCCGAGGACGAACGCATCATCCCCCTGACCAAGACCTTCGCCAACGAGGCCGACTGCGTCGCCGTGGTCGACGAATTCGCCGACAAGGCCGGCGGTGTCGACGCCTTGGTGG
>CEPS01055777.1_pt1 | contig 10923 bp, 6 predicted proteins | sample 530401 | NCBI WGS metagenome assembly CEPS01 (sample SAMEA2620035, study PRJEB7988) | marine metagenome | biome: marine biome (ENVO:00000447); feature: mesopelagic zone (ENVO:00000213) & marine oxygen minimum zone (ENVO:01000065); material: "saline water (ENVO:00002010), including plankton... | reverse complement strand
AAGAATGGGAAAGAAGATGGATTAGTTAATCTTTGGCATGAAAATGGACAGAAACTTGTAGAAGGCACATACAAGGATGGAAAGAGAGTAGGTAAATGGGTTTGGTATTATGAAAATGGACAGAAGGAGGAAGAAAGTATTTACAAGGATGGGATAGATGATGGATTAAGTATTAGATGGTATGACAATGGACAGAAAAAAGCTGAAGCGACTTTTAAGAATGGGAAACAAGATGGATTAATTATTAGATGGTATGACAATGGACAAAAGAAACAAGAAATGATTTACAAGGATGGGATAGACGATGGATTACGAACTGATTGGTATGACAATGGACAGAAAAAAGCTGAAGGGACTCTCAAGAATGGGAAACGAGATGGATTAATTATTACTTGGTATGAAAATGGACAACTTAAATCAAAAGAAACTTACAAGGGTGGTGCACCAGATGGATTATATACTGAATGGTATGAGAATGGACAGAAGAAATCAGAAGAAACTTACAAGAATGATGAATATTATTTATCTAATAGTTGGGATAAGAATGGTGATATTATTGTAAAGGATGGAAATGGATTATGGACTTATTGGCATGAGAATGGACAGAAAGAGAAAGAAGAAATTTACCAAGATGGATTACTAAATGGAAAATGGACTATTTGGTATGAGAATGGACAGAAGGAAAGAGAAGGAACTTACAAGGATGGGAAACAAGATGAAATATCAAGGAGCTGGTGGAAAAATGGTAAGGATAGAGAGATGTGGACTTTCAAAAATGGAAAACAAAATGGATTATCAATTTTCTGGTATGAAAATGGACAAAAGAGTGCTGAAGGAATTTACAAAGAGGGTGAACAAGATGGATTATGGACATTTTGGTATGAGAACGGGCAGAAGCGGGGAGAATTAACTTACAAGGATGGAGTATTGATTGAGAAGATTGAGTTCTAACCTCACCGTGTTTGAACTGGGAGCGGTAGGTTAGGTTTTACCCCCACGCAAGATATGCACCCTGAACCATTAGCTTGCGAAATTAGTAGTTTTTTCGAGAATCATCGAGTACCTTTTCATAGCTTTGGTAAAAAATATAATTGGTGGAGAAAAATATGAAAATCGGTAGGATAAAGTTCTTAGGGAAATATTGGACCTTTGGAAAATATAGTATTATCCTGATTACTTTTGTCAATCTTCTATTTTCCCAGAATATTAATTATGTGCCTATTACAGAAGAGAACACATTTATGCTGGTAATAGACAAAAGTGGAAGTATGTCTGGTGGTGCGATTCGGGACACGAAAAAAGGGGCTGCACATTTTATATCTCAAATGGAAGATACTGATCGGGCTGGATTGATTTCTTTCAGCAATGATATTTCAGTAGATGTATCAATAACAAAGAATAAGCAGCAATTACAACGGGGAGTAAACAAAATCTCTATTGGAGGTGCTACCAAGCTCTATGACGCACTTGCCTCTGGAGTAAAGCAGTTAATTTCCTCTTCGGGGTCCAGGATTATTGTCTATCTGACTGATGGAATGGATACGGGAAGCAACTTTTCGTTGAGGAATCTGCAATCAATGTTTCAGGGTGAAAACATATATGTGTATGGTATTGGTGTTGGTAGTAATGTTGATGAGCAAGGACTTACTAAGATTAGCGACGCTACAGGTGGGGACTTTCACACCGTTTTGTCATCAAATCTGGTGGATTTGACTTCAATTTATTCCCAGGTTCTCTCCTCATATTACAACAACCATTCAGCAGCAAGAACCAGCACTGGAAAATTAAGCACAGGAAACTTAATTGTACGATCCTTACCCGCAGGCAAGGTCGTTCAGATAAATGGTGCAAACAAAGGAATGACGCCTCTTAAGTTAACAAACCTTTCTCCCGGCAATGTTGATGTTGAGGTTTATTTTGAACATGATAAACTGTGGAAAAAGGCAGTTGAAGTCAAAGCCGGATACACCGCTTCCTTCCAGGCTCGTGAATCGGAAGCATTAAAAAATCTCTGGGTTATTTCCAAACCGCACGGTGCAACGGTATTCATTGGCGGGGAGTACGTAGGTTATACCAGCCGTGCATCGGTAAATACCAAAAACCCAGAATGGTATGAAAAGGTTCTTAATAACCCTAAAGAATTAAAGGTAGTAGGAATAAAGCCCGGGAGATACACTATTGAGATTATAGGCTTTCCGGATTTTGACTATGGCCCGGAGCAAAAAGTAGTTGTTGACTATTTACTTGAAGGAGATGATGTATTATTTGTAGATATCTTCAGGAATGTAGTACAGAATCGCAAAGGGCAAAAAATTGCTGGGAAGCAAAGGAAAGATCCCTTTGATTTTTAATGAAAACATAAAGAAGGAGAGAGATCATGAAACGTAAATACACGATAATCGGTATCATATTAGTATCGTTCATTGTTGGTTGTGCAACTAAACCTGAAATTATTCCCCCAATAACACCGCCATCACGTCCAATAACACCGCCCAAAAGGGTGGAAGTTCCACCTTCGGACGAATTCACGCTCTATGCACGCGGACTATCCACTGGTATGATGCGTGAAGAGGATGCAGACCGTCGAGCGGCTCTTAGTGCTCGCAATGAGTTGGCAACGTCAATCGAAACTCATATTAAATCTCTCACGAAAGATGCTATGGAGCAGATTGGAATGGGGAAAGATGCAGACTTAACCAGCCTGTTTAGTTCGGCCATTAAAGCTACGGTTGACCAAACCCTCCGATTCTCTGTTCTTCATAGTGCAAAACCGACCATATGGGATGAGAGGATGAATGGTTTTAGAGCTGAAGTAGTTTATAAGCTTAATATTGGGCCCATCAATGAACAGATGTTGGACAATATTAAGCAGCGTAAAAACCTCTATGAACAATTTCGGGCTAGTGAGTTGTTTAACGAACTGGAAGATGAAATAGAGAAACAGCGTGGCCAAGATACCAGTGGCCAATAACGTTTGATATGATTCGTATTATTGCAGTCTGGCTCTTTATGGGGTTGGGCTGCTCTCTTTGGTCTCAGTTTATCAACCAAGACTATCCTGATTGGTTCCTGGAACCCCCTGAAGGTGACCTTGTTGTCGGCTTAGCAAGGAATGTCTCGAAACGGTCAGTCACCCTGAAGGAGGCTGGGATTGACGCAATGAGCATGTATGAGCTCTCAAGAGAGGGAGTCATAAGAACCAATATCATTAGTCACAAGAACCGATTGGCTGACTCACTTATGCTGAAGCTTGGGGATGACATTGAGTTTGCACAAGCAATTCATTTGGTGAAGGATACTACGGTTGGAAATATGTTTATTGCCCAGTTTAAGATCACTGATGAAAGAAGAAGTTTCAACTCCACCAGTATAGATGAGTCGAATGAATATAAGAAAGTAGCGGCGATTGGTATACAAACCATTCACCCCGATAGGGTTTGTTGGTCGTGGCAGTCGGCCGAGATTGAGGCGTTAAAGGAATTATCCTTTATAAAAGAGGCTAAAGTGAGGTCTATCTATAAAAGCAGTAAATCCAGGATAGAAGAACTCATCTTTATCCAGAGTGAAACGCAATTCAATAATGTACGCGTGGAACGACGCTGGGTTGAGAATAATGTAGCGCACGTTCAAGTTTCAGATATCTATTTAATTAACATTAAAAGGTAATGATGAAAGTGCAACAGGGCCATTATGCGTAAATCAACTCACTTTTAGGAAGTAATGATGTATAAGTACGTGGCAGTTTTAGTGTCTCTTACCTTGTTTATGGGAGGATGTTCACTGGTCAAGCTCAAAACCTCAGCAGAGCCTACTGAGTCACCCGGTTTTAGTGATGAGGAAATAAAAGCTTTTATGGAGGGAAGTGAGGTTTACGAAGAAGAACAAGATGGAAGACCAGTTTGGGCTTACACTAAGCATAAAAACCGGCCGTTTAAAAATTATATCGCTAGAATAGGTTATGGCAAAATTGGGAACAAGAGCAAAGATGTGGTTGAAGATTCTCTTAGAAGAAAGTTGCAAGATTTGATGGCTGAGAACGTGGAAACGCGCGTTACTGTAGTAATAGAAGATAGTGTTAAAAACATAATCAAACAGTATGGTAAGCAGCAAGAGAGTATTAGAGAACACGTTTTATCAGTTATAAGCAGGCATTATACACCCGAAATAATATTCAATGGTGAGTATGATGAAACTCGGACCTATGAAAATGATGATACATTGTGGTATTATATAAAATTTAGTAAGACTAAATATATTCATGACCAGAAACAGCGTTTTTTTGAAGAAATCAGGAAAGCTGGTGAAGAGGCATATCGTTATCTAAGTACATCTTTAGGATACCTGTCGGAAAAGTCAAATATGGCTAATGCGCTCGCTGTATTGGGATTAGCGAGTTACCATATAAGCAGGGGTGGTGGCAGTGCTTATAATGATGATCTGTTCAATCTAGGTTCTGGCAAACAACAAAATCTGTTAGTTCAACGTAGAGCTTTGATAACAGAAATCAAGAATAATATAGGGATTAAACTAAGAAATAAAGATGAAAAGATCGTCGCGAGGGACAAACCTTTTATTGCCAGGATATTTACTCACCGGAATACAAAAGATTATGATCTAAATAGTGTCAAACTAAGAATACGGACAGACACTGATGTACTGAATTTTCCTAAAACTGTCAATTTGGAACCCGACGGAAGTGCTGAAATTCCATTTTCGTCTAATACAGATGTCTATGGAAAGACTGTGCCTGTATCTGTTACTTTTGATGTCATTTCTGAGTTAATAGATGATAAAGAGTGGTATAAGACCGATGACTATTCTGATCTACTAAAAGAATTGCCTCGCATAGAATTTATGATTACTACAGAAGAGTTCACGCCAATAGAAACCTGGGCTTTTGTTTATTCGGATATTCCTAGCGAGTTAAATGTTGAATCAGATTTACTTCAGACGACTCTTGAGAAAGAGTTAAGTAATTATTCAGATTTTCTTAAGGTCATCCCCCGTAAGAATTTGCCTATTGATTATAAGAAAGTGCAGGCTTTTAAGTCGGGGAAAACATCATCTCAGTCTTTGGGAAAAGATCTTCAAGAAGTACAGAACCATGATCTTGATATTATGTTGAAGATAAATTATGATGCTGCTGCTATGTCTTATACTATGATGCTCGAAGGGACAGGACCAGCAGAAGGAGCAGGAGGAATAATATCTGCTCAGAAAGATACTGTATCCGAAGGGGCTATCAACAAGACCATAGGAATAATAGTAGAACGATTTGTGGCTAAATATTTTTACCGCAAAATAGAATTGGAGAAACCTGTAAAAAGTGATATCGATATTGTTGTTAACGGGGAAAAAATAACTCCTAAGGAGATTTCAGGTAACCTTGTAGAAATTCCAGAGCTCTCGCGTTTTGAGACGCAAGAAATTATCGCCAAGAGTTCAGGCTTTAGAAAACAGGTTTTTCCTATTCCTGGTGAACCTTTCAGTTTTCAGATGACCCCAAGACCACGCTCATCTATCCAAATGGATCAGTTGGCACTTGAACATGGAACTCTAGAGGTTTCGGTAGTAGATAAGTCAACAGGAGATCCAATTCAATATGTTGAAAATATTGATAAGTCTACATTTTTTAATATGTTTCGTGGGGGAGAAAGAGGTTTAGGGAAACCCCCTAAAATAAAAGTTAGGCAACTATGGTTCGGTTTTATACCAAATCCATTTTATAGTATGGTTTCAAATACCAGTGATCGAGCGTCTTTTTCAATCAATAAACCGAGTAGTGTTCACAATATCTTTAATTTTTCATATGTTTCTCCCAAATATTCTGTGAAAGTTTCGAAACAGTTTTATAATCCACCATTATTACCTACAATCGTTAGAGTATATGACGATAAAGACCCTCTGAGCAAAGAATCAAATTACATAAGCATTCCTTTGTTAAAGAAAGATAAAAAAGTAGCAATGGTCAGGTCCGTTATATTTCCCGGCTTGGGACATTTGACACTTGGTAAAAATAAAGAAGGATTAAGTTTTTTTAGCAGTGCACTAGTGACCGTACTCGGGGGTGCGTATCAAAATAATAAATTCAAGAATGAAGTTGAGTCTTACAACCACCTGAAAGATGATTATCTGACTGCACCTGAGGAGAATTGGACAGCTTATGAACATGATCTAAACCAGTCAAAAGGCAGAATAAAGGATCACAGATTTTGGGTGGATATGAGTATAGTAACTTATGTAGCGATTTTGGGATTCAATTTGTTGACGGTAACATTGTAATTGATTTGATGGTTGTAATGCGTCCTATAAATTTCATTTTTTTATTAATTCTAATAGTATTTGTTAATTCTTGCACTGAAGAACCCGATTACTTGGAAACCTATAAAACCAATTTGCCATCGCCCACAACGTTGTATGTTGAACAAACAAACGCTTTTTCTTTAATGATTAATTGGCGTGTCTCGGAAGAAGACAATCAACTCATTGATCACTTTCTAATAGAAACTTTTTCAAGGGATGACAGCATAACCATCGATCAGGATCTGTTTGATTCGTTCATAACTGAGAATACTAATGCGAGGACGATCCTTATTGATAGAGATGATTCTACTCTGGTAGAAACGTTAAATAGTGATACGATATTTTTTGAATACATTGATCATGAAGCAATCTTTGATTCATGGAATTATTACCGTGTCACGATGATGTTCGATGACATCGAGTCATTTTCCATATTGACTGCTACAGGTTACTTCTTTGAACTGTCTGAACCTGAAGATTTTATGATAGCACAGTTAAATGATTTCCAATTGGAATTAACCTGGGATAAGTCAAATTATGCTGATGGATATCGAATTGTACGATTTTATACACCATCGGAATTTGACTCTACGTTTGAATCATCTGACAGTGTGGTTATTGATTCAAGTTATTACCCGCAATATGATATATTACAAGACAGTATGTACACAATAAGTGGTATTCAGCCTAATCAATATTATACTTATGCTTTAGTAGCTTATGCAGAACAGGATAGTATAAGGAGATGGTCAGACACAACTAAAGTAACCAGTATGTTGTCATTGGTTAAGCCATTCATATCAGAGACAAAATCAATAAACGACAAAACTGTTAGGCTATATTTACCCAAAGACAGCATTGATAGTAAGTTTGACACATTATTTGTCCTGAGAAAAGACGATACTCAGTGGGCATGTGTAGAGACATTGATGGTAGATGCGATGGATCAATTTCTGTATGAATCCCGCAACCAGTATCTGATTAGTAGTGGTGAAGTGCAGGTGAATGACGAGGCTGTATACCGATTGGTTGCCAAAGGAAAAGTAAATGCACTCGCATCGAATATTGTGACAGGAAGTACTTTAGATATAGAAGGATTTACTTTTGTTGAAGGTGGAAATTTTCAATATGGTTCGACAGATTCTACTGTCACTATTGACCCTTTTTATATTTCCATATATGAGTTTACTGGAGTTGATTCATTCCCGCCTGAAAAGGGCAATTTACCCAAAGACACGATAAGTTGGGTTGAAGCAGTGAATATATGTAATAGTTTATCAAATGAACATGGACGAACTTTTCGATTACCATCTGAAACAGAATGGGAATATGTTGCGAAGTGGGATATTTTTTCTCAACAAGATTTTCTTTACCCATGGCAAAGCAACAGCATTACGGGAGACAATGCCAACTACATGAACAGTGGCGATCCGCCTGATAATGGACTGACACCGGTTGGTTATTTTGATGGGGATAATGGCACTATTGATAGTTTTAGCCCTTTTGGTGCATATGATATGGGAGGTAATGTTCTGGAATGGTGTGGATATGGCGATTTAAATTCCGATTTGGATGAGGTTAGTGATAATAACTATACAGGTGATGATGAATTAAAAGTTCTACGTGGCGGTGGCTACTGGCATGACCCGGAGCAACTCAAAACAACCAACAGATTTGAATATGGACCAGAGACACAAGTTTCAGGATTTGGATTCAGAATCGTAATGGAGGATACAGAATGAAGCTAACTAGATTGCGCTTCGTTTTCACCGGTATTGTCATATTATTTCTTTATGGATGTGCCACCAATTATACTATACAACTACTTGATGAAGAAAATCAATTACCAGTTTCTGGTATTCAGATTGAAATACTGGATGAAAATGGGGAAGATCAATTAATGCTTGATGAGTCAAATGCTGACGGTCAATTTGAGTTTGATTTGAATAAGATACCAGGAGACAGCTTTTTAATTGCAATCGCTGGAGAAGAATATTTTGAAAAAAAGGAGTGGATCAATACCCCAAATAAAAGCGCAAATAAAGCCCTTGTACTTGAAAAACGGATTACTATCATCATCGGTTATGTAATAGACGCAGATGACGAAAATTATAGCGGAATTCCTAATTGCGAGATAACGACGATGCCAGCAATATCTCAGAAAGTTTCTACTGGCAAAGACGGGAAATTCGTAATCAAATCAGGTGAGTTTGCCGAAGGTTTTTCTTACACGATTTTTGCCAGTAAAGAGGATTATACAGAAAGTTCTACTGATATTACACCGCACATTAATAAGGAGACAAACCTGGAGAACGCTATCTTTCTTAAGAGAGCGGAGCGCGAAGACGTGGTTATTGAGGGTCCAGAAAAACCAGAGGTTCTGGAGGATCCTGCACCACCTACTAATTGAAGATGAAGAAGAAACAAACTCCAGAATTAAAAAAGCTTTTGTTGATGAAGAAGAAACAGCTATCCATCTTCTTGGTGATTGTGGTGATCGGTATTGCTATCGTTTGGTCGGTTTTTACTTCTAAGAATGTGGCTATTTCGGTCACTGATACAAACATGACACCTGATATCCAAGTATTTGTTTATAAAGCTGAAGCTGGTGAACTACTTTTGAGTGGAAAGACAAATAACTCGGGGGTATTTAAAGGCATGATCCAGGCTCGGAGCAATGAAGATATAAGAATCATCTGTTCTAAGGTGGAATATGTGTTTGAGCAAAATGAATTTGTAAGCAAACCGTCGGGGAAACCTCTTGCCATAGCTATAACCCTTACCGCCAAGCCGGTAGGAAGTAAAGAAATTGTATTCAGGGTGAAAAATTCTGTGGCGAACATTCAAGTAGATGGGGTAGATAGAACGGGTCACACGAAGTATCTCGGTAAAACTGGTCCTGATGGAGTTCTGATAACCAGGATTCAAAAGCGAGATTTCGAGAGTATTTCCTTTAGCTATTCACTGGCCGGTGCCAATATCTTCTCAGATAAAAATCAAACCTATTATTTTGAAAATATCCCCCAGACGATAAATCTGAAAGCAATCCCCAATCGGGGTTTATCATTTTATTTTCACTGTCAAGATGATTTGGATTCAGACTTAAGTGATGTTTACATAAGCGCAGTCAACGTTTCTGAGACGAGAGTATCAACTGACATGTATGGCACTGCCTCTATCAGAATTCAACCAACAGAACAGCGTGGACCCTTTGTGGGTGATATTCTAAGATGGAATGCAGAAAAAAAGAATCATACTGCCCGCGATATAAAAGAATCAGTTATAAGAGCAGGGGTCTTCACATACCCCGAGGGAGGTTCTAATAATCCGTATAATTTTTCTCTTGGACGGGAATACAAGATGAAGATTCGTGTTTTAGAAGATAATAATCCTGTGCCCAATGTAGACGTTTTTGTAAACAATAAATCGTATAAACGCACGGATGTATCAGGTAATATAGTTTACACCTATTATGGAAAAGACATTAAAAAAAGTGTAACATTTGATGTAAAAAAAGAGGGCGTATCAGCAAGCCCTCAGACGGTCAAATTAGGGAAAATAGAGCGCTCACTGACGTTCAAAGTCAAAACAATTCACGTGTTCTTAAGGTTTGTCGATTCAACAACGGATGAACCTGTCGCTGGTTTGACTGTAACAAGAGATGGCGAAGAAATAGGCGAACCAGCAGGAATGGGGAGGGTGAAACTGATTTTCCCTGAAATAGGTAGTTATAAAGTAGGCATTAAAGATAAAAGTAGAGCCTACTTGGATAAGTCTCGTTCTCTAGATATTAAGCAAAACACAATAGGAAACGAGTATACTGTTAAGATTAACCCCAAAACCGGGGTTAGTTTTTCATTAATTGACAAAACATCTGGTAATGCTCTCAAAGGAATTCATGTCTTCCGTGATAGTAAAGAGGTTGGTACGACAGACGTAGCTGGGGGCTATGCAGAAGACTACGATCCCGATCCAAGTAACTATTATACCTATTCGTTTAAGATAGATCACTATTCACCTGTGGAAGAAAGAATCTACAGAACACCGGGTCGGAGCAAAAAAGATATTGAGTTAGAACAGTTGAAAGCAACTATTACACTAAAGGATGAAGTTGGAAATCCTGTACTTAATGTAGAAGTATCTGTTGGGAAAAAGATTATAGGTACTTCAGATGTCACTGGTGAATTGCAGTTTTCCCCCAAAAGTTTGATGGAAAACTACTCCATGAAAATTGTTTCCCCAGAGGAACTATACGTTACAACTGAAGCAACATTGGATTTTGCTTACAATTATAAGAAGCAAACCTTTACCATTAACCGTCAGCCTTGGATTGAAATGCATTTTATCGAACCTGGAGGTTATTCTCTATCTGGAGTTCATGTCATTAGCTCTACGGGTCAAACCGGCCTATCTGACACATCTGGAGTTTTCCGATACAAGGTGATTGACAAGTTGGCACCAGTGGATTTCAGTTTTACCATACCTGGATTTGAAAAGACATCTAGAAAGATTAAACCGAAGGGCGTGGTGACTACTGAGAGAATATCGATACCGCGCTTACAGGCTTATTTTTACGTTGTGGACAGCCGCACGGATCAGCCCGTAAAAGATCTACAAGTA
>CEPS01089527.1_pt1 | contig 10932 bp, 10 predicted proteins | sample 530401 | NCBI WGS metagenome assembly CEPS01 (sample SAMEA2620035, study PRJEB7988) | marine metagenome | biome: marine biome (ENVO:00000447); feature: mesopelagic zone (ENVO:00000213) & marine oxygen minimum zone (ENVO:01000065); material: "saline water (ENVO:00002010), including plankton... | reverse complement strand
CCGGCCGGTCGTCGTCATCCGCGAGGCGACTGTGGCGCAGGTCGCCGCCGTGGCCGCCCGGCGCTTCGAGCTACCCGGCATCGTCATCGAAGAGGTGCCGACCCGCTACTACCGGACCGGCACGCTGGCGGCGCATCTGTTCGGCTATGTCGGTGAGGTCACGCCGGATCAGCTGTCGGGCTCCGAGTTCATAGGGGTGGGCAGTGGGGCGATCGTCGGCCAGACCGGTGTGGAGCGCGCCTATAACCGGATGCTCATGGGTGCCGACGGCACGCGGCGCGTCGTCGTGAACAGCGTCGGCCGTGAACTGGACACGCTCGAGGAAATCGATCCGGTCGAGGGCCGGCGACTCCAGCTCACGCTCGACTACGACCTGCAGGCGGCGGCCGAGGAAGCGTTCGAGGTCACCGGCTTCAACGGCGCCGCCGTCATTCTCGAGCCGAACACCGGCGAGGTGCTCGCCATGGCGAGCATGCCGGCGTACGACCCGAACGACTTCGCGCTGGGGATCGACCAGGCGACGTGGCGGCGGCTGAACGGCGACGCCGGGAAGCCGCTCCACAACCGCGCGCTGCAGGGGCGGTACTCGCCCGGATCGATCTTCAAGATCGTCGTCGCGGTGGCGGCGCTCGAGGAAGGGATTGCCGACCCCGACTTCTCGGTGCAGTGCCACGGCGCCAAGACGTTCTACGGCCGGCCGTACCACTGCCACCTGCGCGGCGGTCATGGCCGGCTCGCGATGGAGGCCGCGCTGGAGCGGTCGTGCAACGTCTACTTCTACACGCTCGGGAGCATGCTCGACATCGACGTGCTGAGCACTTGGGCGCGGCGCCTCGGCCTGGGCGGGCGCACCGGCATCGACCTGCCCCACGAACTCGAGGGCATCGTGCCGTCGACCCGGTGGAAGCTGGCCACGACGGGCGAACCCTGGTATCCGGGCGAGACGATTTCCGTGGCGATCGGCCAGGGCGCGCTGTCGGTGACGCCGCTGTCGCAGGCGGTCATGATGGCGACGGTGGCCAACGGCGGCGTGCGGCCGATCCCGCACGTGCTGCGCGCGATTGACGATGGCGACGGCTGGGAGCCGATGCAGACGCCACCCGGCGCGGTGGTCGACCTCCAGCCCGAGACGATCGAGACGCTGCACCGCGGATTGTGGCGCGTCGTGAACGCGCGGGGCACCGGCGGGCGGGCGCGGATCAACGGCTTCGACGTGGCGGGGAAGACCGGTACGACGCAGGTCATCTCGCTGTCGGGACGCGCGCAGGCCGAGGGGACCACCGAGCTGGATCTGCGCGACCATGGCTGGTTCACGTTTTTCGCGCCCAGCGAGGGGACGCCCGAGATCGCCGGCGCCGTGCTGGCCGAGCACTCGGAGCACGGCTATCTCGCCGCGCCGATCGCGCGGCACGTGATGGAGACCTATCTGGCGAAGAAGGAAGGGCGACCGCTGCCGCGGTTCCCGCGACCGACGCCGCCGCCGGTCTTGACCGAGACCGCGCCCGCTCCGGCGCCGGTGGCCACCGCGCCCGAGGGTGGGGCCGCGCCGGCCACCACGCCAGGTGAGGGCGGCTGATGTTCGAACGGCGACTGCACTGCCACATCGACTGGCTGCTCATCGCGGCGTTGCTGGTCCTGTGCGCGATCGGCGCGGGCATGATCTACAGCACCACCTACGACCCGACGGCCGGCACCGTCGGCCCGCAGCTCTCGACCCAGTTCTACGCGTTGCTGTTCGGCGTGGTGGCCTTCGCCGTCTGCCTGACCATCGACTACCGCGTGCTGGCCGATCATTCGCTGCTCATCTACGGCGGCATGCTGGCGCTGCTGGTGAGCGTGCTGCTCTTTGGCGACGTCATGGGCGGGGCCCGGCGGTGGCTCTCGCTGGGGCCCGCGAACCTGCAGCCATCCGAGTTCGCCAAGCTGGCGCTGGCGCTCCTCTTGGCCACCTACTTCGCCGAGAACCGGCGCGGCACGGTCGAGCGTGCCGACCTCGGGATGGTGGCCCTCTTCACGGTCATTCCCTTCGTGCTGATTGCGGAAGAGCCCGACCTGGGCACCGCCGTGGGGCTGCTCTCGGTGGCTCTCGGCGTCACGTATCTGGCTGGCCTCCGGTTGCGGTGGCTGGCCGTGCTGGCCACGGTGGCGATGCTGCTCGCGCCGGTGGCCTGGACATATGCGCTGGAGGACTACCAGCGCTCGCGACTTTCCACGTTTCTGGACCCGGCGCGCGACGCGCGTGGCGCTGGGTATCAACAGATTCAGGCGCGCATCACGGTTGGGTCGGGTGGCCTGGCCGGGAAAGGGTTCTTGCAGGGTACGCAGGGGCAGTTCAACTTCCTGCCCGTGGCGCACAACGATTTCATCTTTTCGGTACTGGCGGAGGAGCAAGGGTTTCTCGGCGTCATCGTGGCGCTCGGGCTGTACCTGTTCGTGATCGTGCGTGGCCTCGATACTGCGCGGCTCGCGAAGGACCGCCTGGGGGCCTACCTTATCGTCGGGGTGATGGCGAGCTTCGCGTTTCAGGTCGTTTACAACGTGACCATGTCTGCCGGGTTGGCGCCCGTCAAAGGGCTGACGCTACCGCTGATGAGCTATGGCGGGTCGTCGCTGATTGCCACGCTGGCGGGATTTGGTCTGGTCGTGAACGTCCGGATGCGGAGGTTCACGAATTGAGTCGGGGTTGCGTCGAGGCCGTTCGGCCGCAGCGTCGGTGCGCGCACGCGCGCACCCGCTGGCGCGATCCTGTGTGGAGTTTGGCGCATGAACAAGGAGCTGATCATTTCCTCGAACGGCCACGAGACCGCTGTGGCCATTCTCGAGGACGACCTCGTCACCGAGGTCTTTATCGAGCGCGACCGGCAGCGTGGCACGGTCGGCAACATCTACAAGGGCCGGGTGTCGAAAGTGCTGCCCGGCATGCAATCGGCGTTCGTCGACATCGGCCTCGAGCGTGACGCGTTCCTCTACGTGTCGGAAGTCTACGACACGCTGGAGGAGTTCGATCGCCTGGACACCGATGCCGGCGACGACGACGACGACAAGCCCGAGGCCGACCCGGACCACGCCGACGGCGACGTGAACGGCAACGTCGATCCGGCGGTTGCGGCGAAGCCACAGGCGCCGCCGCGCCGGAACGGCCGGGACCGGGACCGCGACCGCGGGCCGCAACCCAAGATTCAGGATCTGCTGGAGCAGGGCCAGGAAGTGCTGGTCCAGGTGGTCAAGGAACCCCTGGGCACGAAGGGCGCGCGCATCACGTCGCACGCCAGCATGCCTGGGCGGTTCCTGGTCTTCATGCCGACGGTGGACCACATCGGCATCTCGCGGAAGATCGATTCGCGCGAGAAGCGGTCGCGGCTCAGGCGGATCGTCCGGGAATTCAAGAAGGAACACAACTTCACGGGCGGGGTCATCATCCGGACCGCCGCGGGCGGCCGATCCGAAGAGGACATCGTCGCGGACCTCACCTACTTCCACCAGGTGTGGACCGGCATCCGCCAGCGCACCGAGTCGAACAAGGCGCCCGCCGTGGTGTATCAGGAGGAGAGCCTGGTCGCCAAGCTGCTGCGCGACTTCCTGACGAAGGACTACACGGCGATCCGGATCGACAACGCCGAGGAATACGGGCGGGTCGTGAAGCTGGTCGAACGGATCATGCCCGACCTGGTGCCGCGCGTGCACCGCTACGCGAAGTCGTTCCCGATCTTCGATGAGTACGGCGTGCAGGACGAGATCGACAAGGCGCTGCGCCCTAAGGTCTGGCTGAAGTCCGGCGGCTACCTCGTCATCAATCACACCGAGGCGCTCGTCGCGATCGACGTCAATACCGGCCGCTACGTGGGTAAGCGCGCCGGCCGGCTCGAGGACACCATCGTCAAGACGAACCTCGAGGCGGTCAAAGAGATCGTCCGCCAGTTCCGCCTGCGTGACCTCGGCGGCATCATCGTGCTCGACCTGATCGACATGGAAGAGCGGAAGAACCGCCAGAAGATCTTCCAGGCGTTCGAGCAGGAACTGCGGCGCGACCGGTCACCGTCGAAGGCGGTGCAGGTCGTCGACGTGGGGCTCATCATCGTGACCCGCAAGCGGGTGAAGCAGACCCTCGAGCGCCAGCTGACCGATGCCTGTCCGTACTGCTCTGGGAGCGGGACGATCAAATCGACGTCGACGATCTGCTACGAGATTCTGGCCGAGATGCAGAAGATCCGGGGGGATCTCAACGGCCATGGCGTGGTGCTGCGGGTGAATCCCGAGATCGCGCGGGCGTTGCAGGCCGAGGAGCGCGGTGTGCTGCGCGACCTCCGCGCCGTGCTCGGCGGCGAGTTGACGCTCAAGCCGGACGCCAGGCTCCACCACGAGCAGTTCGACGTGATGGCGCTCTAGCCGACGGGCAGGTGGATCAAGTAGTGGGTGCCGCTCTGGTTGATCCAGATTCGCAGGTACTCGTTTTCGCGGAGCAACTCGATCCGCACGTCACCCGATCCGGGCGCCGCGGATCCGGCGACATCGCCGATCTCGTCGGCGGGAACGATGCTGACGACCTCACGGCCCGCGACCGCGTCGCCCTGCACGAATTCGACCCAGCGACTCAGGTTGGACAGCTGCCCGGCGGCCTCCGGTTCGGCCGCGTCGTCGGTCAGGCGCACCTGGTAGGTGCCCGCCGACAGCCGGTCGCCGTTGGCCAGCACCTGCCGTGGCAGTTCGACCGAGCCGAGGATCTCGTCGGTCTGTGCCGACGCGGGCGTGGTGGTGCCGAGCCCGGCGAGCACGGCCAGCGCGCCGGTCAGTAGCGTTGCAGCGACCCCCTGCGGCATCTCGATCTCCTGGAAGTGAGTCAGAGACGGGTCATCGTCAGATAACCCGGCGGCACTCTCTGGCGCGCCCCGACATTATAGAGGAGATTCGGACAGGGCGCCGTCGGCGCCCGTCCGGCAGAGAGAGGTGCGGCTGGACCTAACGACGGCTGATGACGATGTCGCCGCTGAAGGTCGACACCTCCAGCAGCGCGCCGCCGTCACCGAACGTGCCGACGACATTGCGGCCCTGGTTCCGGCCGTTGCCGGTCGAATTCAAGCCGCCCAACACGACCGGCAGATCGGAGCGAACGCTGCCGCTGAACGAACTCGCCTCGAGCTCGAAGCCCACGTCCTCGGTCAGGAGCAGACGCACGTCGCCCGAATGGGCGCTGAACGAGTAGCGGCCGTCGGCCTCCAGGGCGCCGTCATACTCGACGTCGCCACTCACTGTTTCGACATCGGTTCGGCCGAACGTCATGCCAGAGGCCTCGATGTCGCCGCTCACGGTCTGCAGCTCCAGGCGCCGCCCGGAGACGTCGTCCGCTTCGAGGTCGCCGTTCACGGTGGAGACCGTCAGGGAGGTGTCGCCGGTAATGTCCGAGATGTCCACGTCGCCCGAGACCGACTTGGCGAGTGTCAGCTGGCCGGCGCGTCGCACCTCGACCTCGCCGCTGACCGTCTCGACTCGCGCCTCGCCATCGACATTGGAGAGGACGATGTCGCCGGAGACCGACCGCAGTGCCACGCGCGCATCGCGCGGCACCGTCACCTCGTAGCTGACCGAGATCCGCGTTCGGCGGTTGTTGCGCGGATACCGCGTGCGCACCTCGATGCGATTGCTGCGGGCGTCGATGTCGACCTGAACCGCCGAGAGCTCCGTGTCGTTGTTCCGCCGGCCGGCGCGCTTTGTGATGTTCAGCACGACCTCGCGGCCGGTGCCGCCCGAGACGGTGATGTCACCCGAGATGTTCGACAGATCCAGCTGTCCGCCTTCGTCGAGCGGCAGGCGCTCGGTCGATCGTTCGATCTGGGGTTCGCCGCGGTCGCGGTTCTGCGCCCCCGCGAGGCTGGGATCGGCCCCGACGAACGCGAAGGCGACGAACGCCACGATCCCGATCTGCTCGAGTTTCTGCTGAATAGCCATCTTGATTCCTTAGTCGTGCCCCCTGGCGACCGGCGCTAGTGCCGGTTGAGCCCCTCGACGATCCGTGCCGCACCGTCCTCGTTGCCCTTCCGCATTTCGTTGACCAGCGCGATCGTGTCCTGCAGCAGCGTAACCTTGCGCCACATCACGTCGAACAGGCTTTCCCGCGCGACCTGATTGGTGGGTTCGTCACGCAGCGCCGCGCGGCTCTCGGCGATCGCCTGGTCGATGACGCCGAGGTTCTTCTCGAACGTGGCCGACACGTCCGGGTCGAGCCACTCCTCATCGAACGTGGCGATCTGCTCCAGGCCGGAAATGGCGTTCTCGTAATGTTCCTCGGCCAGCCGCAGCTCGACTTCGACCGACTCGATGATGGTCTCGGCCGCTTCGGCGTCCGCGGCGATTGGTGCCGTCGCATCATTGGGCGGCTGCACGTCGGGCAGCATCCAGACCGCCGTGCCCGCGACGATGACGATGACCGCGGCGGCGGCGAGGCCACGCCAGGACGCCTGGCGCCACCATTCCCCGGCGACGCCGCCGCGGGTCGCGGCCGATCCGGCGTCCGCGTCATCGTCCAGGGCGGCCGCAATCGACGACCAGACGCGATTGGGCGGTATCTGGCGCGGCAACTCGGCGGCGCGAACACGAAGCTCCCGGAAATCGTCGACGAGTGCCCGGCACGCCGCGCACCCTTCCAGGTGGCGGTTGAGCGCGTCGCGCGCCGACGGGTCGAGCGTGCTGTCGACCAGCTCTCCGATCGCGTCTTCAAACTGTGCGCAACTCATCGCGGCGATTCCTGAAATCCCAACCGGGCCCGCGGCGCATCGACGACCTGAGGTTCGGCCGCGGCGCGGTCGCGGCCGTGCAACCATTCGCGGAGACGCTGCCGGGCCTTGTGCACCTGCGACTTCGACGTCCCTTCCGCAATGCCAGCACCTCGGCGACCTCGCGATGTTCGAGCCCTTCGACGTCGTGGAGTACGAAGGCGGCGCGGCAGCCTTCCGGCAGCCGTGCAATCGCCCGCTCCAGGTCGACCGAGATGGCCGGCTGCACCGCGGGCGCGGCCGGTTCGTAGCGCCGGCCGCTCGGCGATTCCTCATCGATCGATGAAGTCGCCTGGGCGGTGCGGGCCGCCTTGCTTCTCAAGTGGTCGAGGCACAGGTTCGTGGCGAGTCGATACAGCCACGTGCCGAGTGCCGACTGCCCCTTGAAGCTGCCGAGCTTGCGATGCGCCAGCAGGAAAATCTCCTGCAGCAGATCCTCGGCGTCGGCGGCGTTGCCGACCATCCGGTAGGCCAGGTTGTACAGCCGGGACGCATGCTGGCGATAGAGTGCTTCGAAGGCGCCCGGTTCTCCCCGCTTGCAACGGGCCACCAAGTCGGCGTCGGCTGTTCTCACGCGGCCTATCCAGTTAGACGAGGAACAGGGGATGCGGCGTTGCCGGCGCGTCCCCCGATGATTCGGCGCCCACAAGGGCGTCCTTCTCAAGGAGATACGGGGACGGTCGCGCCGTGGTTCGCGACCCCTACCGCCTCGGAGCCCGCCCCCGGCCCCGCCACCTGATCTTGGCGAACTGGCGTACCGAGGTCCGGCCCACCTGTAGCCCCTCGGCCCGCAGCAGTTGCCGCTTCAGCACGGGACTGCCGCCAAACCCGCCCAGCCGCCCGCCCGCCGCGATCACCCGATGACAGGGTACATCGGACCGGCGGCAGTCGCGCATGATGTTGCCGACCGCCCGGAACGCGCGTGGCTGGCCGGCCATCGCCGCGACGTCCCCATAGGTGGCGACCCGGCCGGGGGGAATCCGGAGGACGGCGTTCAGGACGCGTGTCGTGAACGGCGGAATGCGGGCTGCGGGTGTCATCTCCGGCGGAGCAGCGGCAGGTAGCACAGCGCGCCCAGCGCCACGTTGTAGACCGCGCAGCCGACGAGATACCACTGCGGCACGACGCCCACGGGCAACGCCCCCGGACGGTGGAGGATGTCGGCGACGGCGTGCGCCACGAAGGCGAGCGCCAGCACGACCAGGGCTTCGCCCGGGTCGCGGGTCGGCGCCACGGCGGCCACGACGAAGAACCCGAGCGCCAGGGCGACGTCGAGTCCAGCGGCCTCGGCCCCGCTCGCCGACGCCGCAAAGCCGACGTAGGCGCCGGCGACGAACGCCAGGAGCAGCGCCGCAATCTGCGCCAGCCGGAGTTCGGCGACCAGTCGCTCTGGGCCCTGGCGGTCGAGGCGGGAGGTGCGCAGCGCGAGCCACGCGAAACCCGCGCCCGAGGCCACGGCGGTGACGAGCAATGCGCGGAGCGCGTCGGTCACGGTACGGGTGGTGCGGCCTATCCCAGGTCGACGATTTCCAGGGGGTCAATCCCGTAGTCAGCCGGATCCAGCGGGGAGAGGATGCTGACGTCGCGTTCGGTGCCGACCGTCTCCCAGAGGTTGGCTTCCCGCTTGCGGGGCAGTTCCTGGCCGTCGGCGTCGAGCACGATCTGCACCTTCGGGCGATGCGGATCGGGCGCGTGCACGCGCAGCACGACACCTATCTCGTCGTTCGAGAGCTTGACGAGGTTGCCGGGCGGATAGATGCCGATGAGCTGGACGAAGCGCCGAATCAGGTGCTCGTCGAAATGGACGCCGTCGTTCTTCTTGTAGATGGCCAGGATCCGATCGGTCGGGAACGCCTGCTGGTAGGCACGCTGCGACCGCATCGCGTCGTAGACGTCGGCGATGCTGCAGAGCTGCGTGGCCAGGTTCATCCCCGGATGGCCGACCTTCGGGTAGCCGCTGCCGTCGAGGCGGCGGTGATGCTCGAGCGCGACGACCGGCGCGATGGTCGGCATCTCCGTCGTCTGGCGGAGGATCTCCGCGCCGTCGACGACGTGCCGGCGCATGATGCCGAACTCCTGGTCGGTGAGCTTCTCCGGCTTGTTCAGGATCTCGGCGGGCGTGCGCACCTTGCCAATGTCGTGCATCAGGGCCGCGAGCCCGAACTCGCGCAGCAGACGGCCCTCGATGCCGAGGGCGCGCGCCTGGCCCATCATCAGGATCGACACGTTCACCATGTGGGTGAACGTGTAGTTGTCGTAACTCTTCATCGCCGTGAGCGCGACGAGCGCGCTCCGGTTCTGCGTGGCGCTCTCCGCGAGGTCGCCGACAATCGTGCGCGCCGCGGTGAGGTCGGCCGTGCCGCCGGTGGTGGCGGCGTCCCACACACCTTCCGCGCCGGTCACCGCGTCGGTGTAGAGCTGCCGGATAGCCGCCATGTCGGCCTTGATGCCCTCACCCTCGTGCTTCTCGGTGATCCGGCCGACCCGAATGTGCGGCAGCGCCGGAATCGGCGGTTCGGTCTCGTCGGGGTTCTCCGTCGTGCGGATCGGCAGTGAGGACAGCGCACCCAGGAAGTCCGACAGTTCCTTGATCGTGACCTCGCGGTCAACGGTGATCCGCTCGATGCCCGCGCCCTCGAGGCGCTTCACCAGGTCGCCCAGCGCGGCGGCGGCTTTCGGCAGCGGCATATCGGCCACGACGATCTGTCCGGCCACCAGGCCGAGCGCGATCGACGGGACGCTGGCGAGCAGCGCCGTGTAGGACTCGTGGAGCGCGGTGACGTTCTTGATGACGAGCGGATGCTCCGGCGCGTACAGATGCATGCCGCGCACGGCCGCCGCCAGGCGTCGGATCAGATCGTCGAAGATGGCGATGCGTTCCGTATGGTCGCTCATCGGCGTGACTCCAGCCTAGCGTGCGCCGGCCGCGCCACCGCCCGCACAGCACGCGGGCCGCTGCTCGCCGCTTCACGGAGCGCCTCCAGGGCCGGTGCGCCAATCTTTCGGAGGGACTCGGCCGCCGCGGCGCGCAGCGTCTTCGTCCTTACGGGCGCCCACCACTCGCCGCGATAGAGTGCCGCCTTCAGCACGTCCACCTGATCGGCGTTGCCCAGGCGCCCGAGCGCTTCGATGGCGCTCAGGTACAGTTCGGTCTGGCGCCGATGGTCGATCTGGGTGACCAGCAGCCCGCAGAGTGGCGCCGCCCGCTCGTCGCGCACCGAGCTCAGTTCGTCGGTCAAGGCCTCGCGCGCGGTCTCGTCCTTGGCCACCAGATCCATCAGCAGATCGTGGGCGCGGCTTTCGTTGATCGTCAGCATCGACCGGATGCCGTCGCGCTGAACCTTGGGATCCCGGTCGGCGAGCATCGGTTCGATCGCGTCCAGCGCCTCCGTGCCGCCCAGCTCGCGCAGCAGCAGCATCGCGGTCCGTCGGACGTCCCGGCTCGGCGACTGCATCAACTCGTGCATCGAGGCGATCGCCAGATCGCCGAACTCCATCAGGATGCCGCGCAGCCGTTTGCGCCCCTTCGCGTTCTCCTCGGTCGCCAGCACCTCGGCCAGCGCCGGAATGATCGGCGCGCCTATGGTGGCGGTAATCTGCTTCAGCTCCTCGAAGGCGGCGTCGTCCGCCGCGCCTGCCCGCTTCAAGCCGCGCTTCATCGCCCGCCCGACCGCCATCCGCTCGGTCAGGTCGTGCGCCTGAGCCGGGACCTCATCGCCCTCGGCGGACAGGGCCGCCCGGGTAATCGGAACGATCAGTCGGTGCGCCGAGGCGAACTGACCGTCCCGGAGCGACGCGTCGATCTAACCGGTGACGACATTTGCGATGTCGCGCCACCGGTCGCCGTCCGGCTCGAGCGACAGCAGGTCGACCAGGAGCTGGAAGTCCATCTCCTGCAGCTCGCCATCGGCAACCGAACCCATCCAGGCCTCGATCCGCTCGGGCGGATCGTCGCTGGTCTGGTCGACCTCCACGGCCTGCCGCCGCGCGGCCGACAGCTCGCGCGCGTAGTCGGTCGAGACGAACGGTTCGTCCGAGTAGGACGTCAGCATATGCTCGACGTTGTTCCACAGGTCGGGGAACGACTCGGACTGGCCGATGTCCGAGTCGGCGGCGTGTTCCTCGGCCATCGCCAGGACCTGCTTCCGGCGGTCACCCTCGGGCA
>CEPS01188281.1_pt1 | contig 10977 bp, 12 predicted proteins | sample 530401 | NCBI WGS metagenome assembly CEPS01 (sample SAMEA2620035, study PRJEB7988) | marine metagenome | biome: marine biome (ENVO:00000447); feature: mesopelagic zone (ENVO:00000213) & marine oxygen minimum zone (ENVO:01000065); material: "saline water (ENVO:00002010), including plankton... | reverse complement strand
CTCAAGAGTGAACATTGTGAACCCTTGGGAGAAACAACTGAACAGGTCTGTGTTTTCTCGGTTACTTAGTAAATCTCCTCCGAGTGACAGCAGCACATAGCTAGGAGCCTTTCTTGAGCGCACTCGAAACTATTGCACGTATAGGCTCTCAAAAGCCTTCAGACAAAGAAATATCCCTTCGCAAGGCTTGGAGCAGTCTTAAAAGCAGAACATCTTCATATCGCCGTACAAACACATCTGGTTGCGATTGTATGACCATGAATGACTTTGCTCTAAATGAAACAAAACACATAAAAGAACTATCTAACAAGCTAAAGTCCAAAACATACAAGTTCAACCCCCTTAAGGTACACCTTATTCCAAAAGGTAATGGCAAAGACCGAGTTATCTGCATCCCAACAGTCATGGATAGAATTGTACAAAGGTCAGCATTACTATACTTAGAACAGCGCTATGCAAAGTACGGAAAAGACAGTGACATTAGTTACGGGTTAAAAGGTGTTCATGAAGCTGTTAAAAATGGAACATCATTTCGTAAAACCCACCCTTATGTTTACAAGACAGACGTTTCATCTTTCTTTGATAAAATTGAAAGAACTCGACTAGAAAAAGAAATTAAAAGCAAAATATCAGCTCGTTCACTGCACTGGCTTTTAATCGCTGCATCAAGGTGCGAAATAGAAATGTGCAGACCTGACAAAATGCGTAAAATTGAAAAGGCAGGTATTAAAATAAAGCGTGGTGTAAGGCAAGGTATGCCCTTATCACCATTTTTTGCAAATTTATTCCTAGCAGACTTCGATGCAGTTATGGTTTCTAAATCCAAAGAGCTAAACTTTAAAGCGATAAGGTATGTTGATGATTTAATCTTCTTTGCCAAAGATGAAGATACTTGCCATAAGATTCATGAGCTGTGTAAATTAGAACTTGAACCTATAGGGTTGGGTATACCCCCACTCAGCCAAGATGGGAAAACACGAATTTATAAACCAGAAGAAGACTCTGATTTTTTAGGCATTGCCTTAAGGCGTAAAAAGTCGGGAGCTTATGATGCCATTATACCAGAAAAACAGCGCTTGAAGATTAAGGAGCGAATTATGAACCTGTCTGACATAGCGTACTTAGATAAACAAGGCATAACAATTACCAAGGTTTTGTCACAGTTTAAAAATATGACTGCAGGCTATGCCGAAGCATACAAAATGTGCAAGGACACTGAAATAAGTTCACTTATAAACAGCATGAACCAATGGTATAAAAAGTCAAAACACAAACTTTACGAAAATTTAGGTCTAGATGTAGGTATCTTGACAGATAAACAGAAGCTGTTTTTAGAGTTAAAGGATAGATAGATGAACTTCAAATGCAAGGAGCTAGATTAATGAGTGGTATTTTAGAATTAGATAAATTACTACTCTTTGTATTGTTTGTAATACCTGGGTTTATATCACTAAAGGTTTACGAGCTCCTTAATCCTGCGATGCGTACAGATTCATCTAAACAGTTAATAGATGTAATTGCCTATAGTTGCCTGAACTATGCTTTACTATCTCCATTCATATATTGGTTATGTAACGTAGAAAAGATAAACCCGAACCTTTTATATCCTTCTTTGGTTTTCATGCTCTTTATTGCTCCATTATTATGGGTTGCCTTATGGCAAGGAATTAGGCGCAAACACTTTATTCAAAAATTTATACCCCACCCTACTTCTCAAGCATGGGATTTTGTTTTTTCTAAAAGGAAGCCTTACTGGATAAAAGTTACTTTAATTAGTGGCAGGCAAATAGCAGGACTATATTCAAGCCAGTCGTTTACATCAAGCTCTCCACACCCTCAGCAGATATATATGGAGGAAACATGGATTCTCAATAAAGACGGTGGTTTTGACCGTCCAAAGAATCAAACGGCAGGAGTGCTAATCTTAGCTACGGATATAGAGTGCGTAGAATTAATAGACTATATATAAAGGAAATGATTATGTCAGAAAAGAAAATTATCAATAATGGATACCAACCCTCCAATAAAGGTTACCAACCTTCACAACCAGCACCTCAACATGAGCCTAGGCCTCAAAGTGGCTATCAACCTACAAATACAGGTACAAACCCTGCAAATAAGCCTACACCACCAAAGTCAGAATAACTAATTTGTTTATTGCTATGGGCTCTTGTCATACGGAAGTTGTTCCCCTAATAATAAAAATAGATTAATGTAATAATGAGCTAATGGAAGCTCTATTAATCAGTTACATTAAAAGCAATATAGAATTAGACCGAATTGGTTATATTTTATTGTTATGGCTATGTTTGCACTATTATGGAACAATAAGGCAGTTAATTATTGATATTTATCACCTATTCAAATCTATATCTTGACCTTACCATTAAAACTAGTACAATTAAGTGAGACAAATATTAAACGTACTTTGTGTAAGTTACTGATAGTTTGATATGTGGTGGTTAGTGATTCCAGTCCCTCCCTGCCCACCATTTATTTCTCCATAAAAATCAATACAACATTCATTTCTGGGATGAACCTGTGTTAAAACTGGTATATGCTTTAATTTGAAAATATAATTCGTAAGGAATGTTTAACATGACCAACACCATAAACGTGACAGACGCTGCCAGCAAAATTAAAAATGGTGAGGCCATTTTAATTGACGTACGCGAACCCGACGAATTTAAAGCCGAACACATCGCTTACGCTTTATCTGTTCCTCTAAGCTCTCTTGAAGGCGGTTTTCAAATGCTGGAAATCCCGAGCGATAAAACCATATTATTCCAATGCCTAAAAGGGTCACGCGGACAAATGGCTTGCCAGCGCATTCAAGGCATGGACTCATGCAAGAACAACGTCATGAACATTGAAGGTGGTATTGAAGCATGGAAAGCTGCTGGCCTGCCTGTGATTGGCGCTTCCGCCACAACAAAGGCGGCTAAAATTTCAATCATGCGTCAAGTGCAGATGATTGTTGGTTTTTTAATTGCCCTTTGCGTTTTAATGGGTTTTACAGGCATGACCTTTGCCTTCATTTTGGCGGGTGTATTTGGTGCAGCACTTTGCTTTGCTGGATTATCCGGATGGTGTGGCTTAGCAATTTTACTTTCAAAAATGCCTTGGAACAAATAAGCTTACAGCCCTTAAAATGCAAAAGATTTAAGGCTGTATCCACACAGTCAATATCACCTTTTAGTTACTGCACCACTACTTTTTGAAAATTGGTATAACCCTTTGTAACAACCATACCTATTACATAACCCCCTCTTATTAAATAAAGCGGAGATTGTACATGCAGGTTATACAAAGTGAAAACATCAATACATTTATCAAAATAGCCAAATCCATTGAGAAAGAGTTTGCGTTGTGGCGGTCCATCATCATTGAAGGGTTGCCCAAGTCAATGGACAATGCAGTTTCATACATAAAGCCTGTATTAACGAGAACTTTAAACCCCGATCATATTACAATCACCGCCCTAAAAAGTGGTGATATTTTTATTTTAACCAAAGGTGACCTTACGGACATCACAACTGCGGTCGAAGCCCTTAAAAATTCATTCCAGAAAATAACACTCATGCCAGATATAACATTTTTAGACCTGAGTGTTGAATGGGAAACCTTTGTGAACATTATTAAAGTACACAAAATAAACGAAACCAAAGAACAACAAAAATTAGCAAATGAAGATAACAATAAAAGCAAAAAACTTAATTATAAGCTAACTCAACAGGACTTGGACATATTTAAACAAAAACGGCAAAGCCAAACATCCACCAGCATTTTACTTGTAGACGACGAACCACTGACGTTAAACATCATTGCCCAGTCACTCCACGACTTTAAAACCATTGCAGCAGAGTCCGCAGAGGATGCATTAGACTTCTACTTTAGCAAAGCACCAACCATTGTTTTTCTAGACATTGATATGCCCACATATTCAGGTTATGAAGTTTTAGAAACCATTAAGAAATACGACCCAAACGCATATATCATCATGCTCAGTGGGAACTCCTACGCCGACCAAATCAAACAAGCCATCACAATGGGCGCCAAGGGGTTTGTAAGCAAACCCTTTAGTCGACAAAAATTGATAGATTACATCAACAAGCAAAGGGTTGCTTCATGAGTAATTTATTCCAAAAAAGACTACACTACAAAATTAGTTTGTTGAGGTTTATTCGTTCAATCATGCTTGAAACAAACAAAACTTCTGACTATAAAACGGCACTAAAATCCGTTATGAAAGAAATATCAGATTTTACCGGTTGGCCCGTTGCACACACCTATTTTATCAAAGATGGTGAGGCTGTCACTTCTAATTTATGGCACATATCTAAAAGCCCAAGCAGATATAGAGATTTTATCAAAAAAACACGTATGATAACCCAAAACAAGCAAGACACGTGGATAGGTAAAGTTTTAACCGAAAAGAAGCCAGAGCTCATCACAGACCTTCATGATAATCGCTTTTTAAGGCAAGAGGCCGCATCGCAATGTGGCTTCACGGCAGGCTTTGCATTTCCCATCATTCAACGCAACAAAGTTATTTCCATTATGGAGTTTTTTTCAGACGTTGCAAAAGAATATATTGATGAACAGTTTTTAGAAATCATGGAACAAGTTTCTGTTCAAATAGGTTATGTGGCTGAAAGACAAGAACATGAAAAAATACTGCTTCAACAAGTTAAAAAAGCAGAAGAGAGCGCCAAAGCGAAAAGTGAATTCCTCGCAAACATGAGCCATGAACTTAGAACACCTATGAACGGCGTGATTGGTATGACCGAAATTCTTATGGATACCCAGCTTAACCCAGAACAGCAAGATATGTCTAAAAACATTCAAAAAAGTGCCAACAACTTGCTGGTTCTTTTAAATGACATTCTTGACTTTTCAAAAATTGAAGCTGGAGAATTAACATTGGAAAAGATCCCATTCAATTTAAAAGAAACTATTTATGACATCTCAAAACTATTCAAAAGCAAAGCCCTCGAAAAAAAGATAGAACTGCTTGTTGAGTTTGATGAAAATATTCCAGAATTTTTGTTATCAGACCCAGCAAGGATACGACAAATTATTGTGAATTTGGTTGGCAATGCCATTAAATTTACATCGATCGGCTATGTTAAAATTGGCGTTGAATACTTAGACAGAAATTACAAAAATGACAATGCACACCTGCACTTTTTTATTGAAGACACCGGAATTGGCATTAAAGAACAACACCAGAATCTCATTTTCCAAAAATTCACACAGGCAGATTCCTCTATCACCAGAAAATTTGGTGGCACAGGGTTAGGACTCGCCATTACAACCCAACTTCTATCAATGATGGGCGGGCAGATGAAGCTGGATAGCCAAGACGGTGAAGGCTCAACATTCTCCTTCTCGCTTGAGCTTCCCATTGCAAGCGACATGGATGTTAAACAAAGCCCTATGGAAGTTTTCAATAAACCCTTGTACGATAACGATTGCACAATACCAGCTGAAGATGCGCACATTTTAATTGCTGAAGATGATTCCATGAACCAAGAAGTTTCTATGAAGCTTTTACAAAAATTTGGTTTCAAAAACATCGACATCGTGGAAAATGGTGAAGAGGCTGTAAATGCCTTAAAAAATAAAAATTACGACTTGATTTTAATGGATTGTCAAATGCCAAAAATGGATGGATTCAAAGCAACCAAAGCCATTAGAAACGAACTAGGCAACACCAATATCCCCATCATCGCAACCACAGCAAACGCCATGGTAGGCGATAAAGAAAAATGTTTAAAATCTGGTATGAATGCTTATGTTAGCAAACCCATAAGAAGCAAAAAACTGGCAAACGCACTCAAGCTTTGGATTGATATTCAAGTAGACGAAGACCAACTAAAAAGCACGCATGTGTTCAACCAAAACAGCATAGTAAACCTCACAAACTTAGACATGATTACATCCGGAGACAAAAAAGAACAAGTGCGATTGTTTGATCTATTTTTCCAAACCGCAACAGAATGCTTGTTTGTGTTAGAAGACAATTGCTCTGATTTTGGTGAAGACGAACCTTGGCGCAAGGCTGCACATCGCCTGAAAGGTGCATCGGGCAGTTTAGGCTGTAACAAACTATTCGACATATGCCAAGAAGCTGAAAAAGGATTTGCCGCATCCAAAGACATTAAAGAAACATACTTAACCGAAATTCGGAATCTCTATCAAAAAATACAAACATTTTTTGAAGAAACCTACGCAACAATTTAACCATTCAGGCACAGTATTTAATAGCATTATTGGCTAAACGTAAAAGATAGTGTGCGCCTTCAAGCTTGTTGCTCTTGTCAATAAACCTGTTGCATTTTGAATGGTCATGTCAGCATGGGTTACAACAAACCACATAAAAAATTAAAATTTTTACTCGCATCTGTGTACAACAATCCTATATCATTAAATGAATTTTACTTTAAAGGCACCTATATGAATATTGAGAATAAAAACCAGATCCACTTGCTGGAGCAAGCAGAAAAAATTGCAAAGGTAGGTCACTGGCAAGTCAACCTTGAAAAGCAAGAGCTTTACTGGTCCAAAGAAATTTATCGCATTCACGGTGTAAAACCTGAAACATACCAACCTTGCCTTCAAAGCGCCGTAAATTTCTATTGCAAAGATGACCAGCCACGCATTGAAAAAGTTTTACAAAAAAGCCTTGAGACTGGAGAAGATTTTACATTTGAAGCCAAGGTCATACGTCCCACAGGTGAAATTCGACATGTTCGATCTTCAGGCGAGTGTGCAACAAACAACAATGGTGAAATCTCTGGTCTTTTTGGTGTTTTTGTTGACATTACAGAAGAAGCCAAAAGCAAAGCTGAATTAAAAGACAACTATGATTTCTTAAACTTAATTATGGAAAACATCCCTGATTTTCTATTTGTTAAAGACAAAGACTTTAAAATCATTCGTGCAAACCATGCGTTTATTTCTGCCTACCCAAAGCACATGCAAAACCGTATTATCGGACATACAACCGTTGAAAAATTCAACAAAGTCGAAGCCGATGCTTTTTTATTACAAGATAAAATTGCTTTTAAAAACGGATTTTCAGAAACTGAAGAGCATTTAACACTACCAAATGGTCACAAATCCACGTTATTTACAAAAAAAGTTCGTTTTGAGGACTCTAATAGAAACCAATTTATCTTAGGCCTCGCGCGTGACATTTCTCAAATAAAAAAGACAGAAACCGAGCTTAAAAACCTCAACAGCGAATTAGAAGAATTTGCTTATCGAACATCGCATGACTTAAGGTCACCCCTTTTATCTTCCATTGGGCTTTTAAACATTGTGAAAGAGTACCTTGAAGAAGGGAACATTGAAGAGGTTCAACTTTCGATCGATGCGATTATTTCCTCACTTGAAGGGTTAGAGCGCTTGGTGCAAGACATATTGGACTTAACACGCACTAGAATGATTGACGAAGATGTGACTGACATTCACTTTTCTGAAATCATTCACCACTCCATTCAAAAATTTAAAGGCATGGAAAACTTTGACAACATTGACTTTCAGGTCAATGTGGACAAAAGCATCCAGCTGATGAGCCTAAAAAGCCGTGTTTCCATTGTGATAGAAAACCTCATTTCAAACAGTATTAAGTATGTAGATACCACTAAAGATCAAGCCTTCACGGCCATTTCTGTTTTTGAGAAAGAAAATTTCGTGTATATTGAAGTGGTAGACAATGGGCTGGGCATTCCAAAAGAAAAACAGGCAAAACTGTTTACAATGTTCCAAAGGTTCCACCCCAAGGTGGCGTTTGGTTCGGGGCTTGGGCTTTATATTATGCAAAAAAGTGTCGAAGTTATGGGCGGCGAAATTAGGTTTGAGGACACCGGAACTGGGTCTAAATTTATTGTAAAACTGCCCTACAAATAATTTAAAGAAGAGAGCGTAAAATGAAACGTGTTTTAGTGGTAGACGATGACGTTGTTTCGCAAATGTTGGTGGTAGCAGTCACCAAACGGGTTGACAGCACCATTGAAGTAATCAAAGCTTCTGACGGCTTGGAGGCCATGCACATTATTGACCAAACAAACAACAATGTGGACGTAATTTTGCTGGACCTTAACATGCCGAGAATGAATGGATTTGAATTTTTAAAAGCCTACCATCAAAAAACAACAACACCGGCCAGCGTCGCCATTTACACATCTTCTGAAAAGGAAGAGGACCGCAAGCAAACGTCTATCTATGATTTTGTGAAAATGTACTGCCTAAAACCATTACATGCCGACGATTTGCAAAAAATCTTAACCACTTCACTGTAAACGGTGAATAAGGCTTCCGGTTAACGACCCAAAATACTGCCAAGCAACGCAAAGCCTACAAAGGTAATAGCCAAGGCACCGCACAGCTCAATCCAACGTGGTAGTTTGCTCTCAGTTTTTCCGCCACTGAATTTATCTACCACATGTTTTTTACCTGTGATGCACAAAACACCAATCAATGTCATGGTCATGGCCATACCAAGCGCAATGCACATCACCATAAAGAACCCAAGCCACAACACGTCATACGCCATGGCATAAACCAAAATAAGCAGCGAACCAGTGCATGGCACCGCGCCAACCGCCCATGAAAGCAATGTTTCCTTGGATGAGGACTGCTTATGATTATGTGATGTACAATGCCCGCAGCTATGGACAGATTCATGCTTATGCACAAGTTTACGCACCGCCTGCACCGCCATATAAACACCAATCAGCATAATCAAGCTATAGCTGACGACTTTCACCCAAAAAACTTGCATTTCTGGCTGGGTGAGCACTTGTTTAAGCGCCAAATTTGTCAGTAAGACAATCAACACTGCACCACCAACATGGCTTAAAGCCACCTGTGCACCAACCCAAGCACCACGGCGGAAATGTGCACCATGGCTTAAAAAGTAACTGGCCACCACCATTTTACCATGCCCAGGCCCAAGCGTGTGTAAAACACCATACACAAAAGCGGCCAAAATACTGGCCATAACCACTGGCCATGAAGGGTTGTTTTTCAGCTTTTTCATCCGTTTTGGAATTTCACGGTTGATGACAATACTCCACTTGGTAATCTGACGCTGAATCGGCGCAAAAATGCCTGCACTTTCCTTTTGAGTGGAGGATTTAATGACTGCTTGCTCCTGCGACGGTGCGCTTAAAGACGGCAAGGCCTTGGCTGGCTGGGTGCAAAACAAAAAAATGGCGCAAAACAAATAAAAATATTTCATAGGTTAGCTCTCGCAATTTAAAGTGTAAGTTTCTGGGTGAATGAGACCATCGTAAATGGTTATCTTTTCATTTTCTTCAAGTGCTGCCTTGCAGTTTGAATCTGTTGGCATTCTCAGGTCATAATTCTGCTCAAAGGAGACATAAAATTCAGGGTCAAAAAAGCCAATTTCATGCACACCTTTTAAAGGCACGGGTTGGTCCAGCACAATGTCAAACTGGTAGTGTAAAGTTTCATCTTCGCTCATCCAAATTTTAGGGTTTTGAATGGTAAAATCCCCTTTGGTTTGATTGAATTGAATGTGCATAAATGGGAAAAGGTTGACCACATTGTCACCGAATACTGTATCAACAGTATGTTGCAGTTCATTTTGCGACAAATGACGGTCGCCATTTTGATCGGCTTCATGCATAAAGGATGCGCTGTACAACTCATCAAAGTTCCAATGCACTTTTAAACCTGTGGCAAGGCCGCCTTGTGCCAGCACTTCAACGTCGGTATAAACCCAAATATGAGGGTGTGCTAACGCAACGCTTGGCACACACATTAAGAGTGTAACTAAAACTTTTATGAATCTTGACATGTCCCACACAACCCTGTCATTTCCACATAGGTTTCTTGCGGTTTAAAGTTAGATGCCTTGGCGTGAACCATCAATGCAGAAAGTTGACTGCTCAGATCCACCTCTTCCACTTCATGGCAATTTGTGCAAATAAGGAACTCTGCCACGTGACCTTCTTGGTGGTGATGGGCACAGCCCACGTAAGCATTGATGCTGGCAATGTGATGTGCGAGACCCACTTGAGTTAAAAACTCCAACGCACGATAGGTGATGGGCGGCTGACCATTGTTGATTTTTTTCATCACTTCTTTGGCTGTTAAAGCTTTGTGCGAGGAAATCAACACGTCAAACACTTGGCGACGGCTGTCCGTGAAGCGATAACCCTTTTGCGCACACAGATCTTCCGCAAATTGCCAAGCTTCTTTTGCGCAGTGGTGATGATGGTCACAGGGCATATCGTTTCCTTTCATATTCGTTTTTGTATCTTAATGTTAAAGCACAGCAATTGCAATTGTTAATTTTTAACAATTGCAGCAACGTTAGGGTTAAAAATTATTGCTTAAACACACACCTTTCTCAAAAAGAAATGTAACTCGAGTAAATAGAAAAAAATATCGCCATAAGAAAAGCCTTCCATAATTGGAAGGCCAAGTCGCACCCCTGTTTGCCCAGAGAATTTGCAACGTTGCTGACTTATTGAGTGGTATGGTGTTAAGCAAGCAACGTTATGCTTGATATGATAAGAACAATCGTAACAGTTGTCACCTGTCAAACTTTACAGGTGACGGCACAACAATGTGAATAACTCATTGTTTTTAGCTATCGTTCATGTTTGTCCAGTTTACAAATTGCTCCTTGGTGGGCTGGAACAGCTCTTCACACTGCTCAATACTGGGCTTAAACTTCTCCTTAAACTCTTGCGGTGGCAAGGTCAAACTATCACGGCATGCAAGTTCCAGCTGCTTAGCAGCCTCACCTAATTTAAATGCACCCAACTGGGCACTGGTGGCTCCCACTGTATGCGCAACACGGTAAACGGCCTTTGCGTCACCACTTTCAAGGTGATCTTTAAATTCTTGCATATGTTTTTCAGTGGTGGTGATGTAAAGATTTACAATTTCCATATATGATTTTGGCGCAGCTTTTTTAAGGCTTTCAATCGCGCT
>CEPS01016917.1_pt1 | contig 11021 bp, 9 predicted proteins | sample 530401 | NCBI WGS metagenome assembly CEPS01 (sample SAMEA2620035, study PRJEB7988) | marine metagenome | biome: marine biome (ENVO:00000447); feature: mesopelagic zone (ENVO:00000213) & marine oxygen minimum zone (ENVO:01000065); material: "saline water (ENVO:00002010), including plankton... | reverse complement strand
TCGTAGGATTTCGGAGTTGATTTGATCCATGGCGTTTTTAGATAAACGACTTCTGAAGCGGGAAAATGTAGAGTGATCCGGAGAGGGTTTACTGAAGGACAGATCCAAAAATTTTTTAAAAGACAAGCGGTCATTGATTTGGTTTTCGAGTTCAGGATCGGAATTGATGCGGAACCATTTTTGTAGCAGCATGCATTTGAACAGCAGTAGCTGGGGATATGCATCAGCGCCCTCACTGCTGGTCCCCACGGTGAAGTGACTTAATAAAATGGTTTCAACCCTTGTCCAGTCAATGGCTTTATCCAACTTTTTCATGAGTTTGAGGATTCGATTATGTTTTAGGGAACTTGCAAGAGTCAAGTCAGCAAATCCTAAAGAATTGTCCATTTTTTTAAAGCCCATACGGTCCTCCAAGTAGTTGAATTCTTGAGGAAAGTATGGCATGAAATTGAATATAAATCAAGTAAAATCAACAAATTATAGAAACTTTTATCGATTTTTATGGAGAAAATAATCAAAACGAATCGCACAGCCCTGGAGAGAAATCATCGAACCGATGAATTTTGACAGGGTTGTGCAAAGGTCTCACTTCTATTATCTACCCGAATTTACCAGTTCGCGTGCACTCGCCACAATTTCTTTAGAGCCGGCAAAGAATGCCTCTTCCAAAGAATATCCAGCCGGTGTCGGTACATCCGGACTCGCCACACGCCGAATGGGGGATTTTAGTGACTCGAATGCTTTTTCTACCACCTGGGCAGAAATTTCAGCGGTTACACCACCGGTTTTCCATCCGGTATCGGCGATAACCAATCGACCCGTCTTTTTCACCGATTCTAGAATAATTGTCTTATCCAGTGGGCGCAGAGATCGGAGATCTATCACATCGGCCTCAATCCCTTCTTTCGATAATTCCTCAGCGGCATTGAACGCCTCTGTTACCATATAGGAAGCGGCAACCAATGTTATGTCCGTCCCTTTTCTCCTGACCACTCCCTTTCCAATGGGGATGCGGTATGCATAATCCGGAACAGGGCCCCTATGTTGGAAATTATAGCGGTGTTCGATAATGATGACGGGATTATTATCGGCGATGGCCGACAACATGAGTCCCTTCGCATCGTAGCATGTCCCGGGCATGATGAGTTTGAGCCCTGGCACGTGCATAAATAATCCCTGTAGTGCTTGAGAATGCTGGGAAGCTGAACCCCAGCCGCGTCCGATGCAAGCCCATATTACAAGCGGAATATTAACGGCACCACCAAACATATAGTTCCATTTAGCAGCATGATTGATCAATTGGTCCATCGCTAACAATAAAAAATCCGGTCGGTTATGAAAATAAACTGGACGCATCCCACCGATGGATGCACCGATGGCGATACCGGTGAGTCCGTTCTCTGCAAGGGGGATATCGAACACACGCTTCCGGCCAAATTTCAGGTGCAAATCCCGCGTCACTCCGAATATGCCGGAAGGATCGTCAACTCCCTGACCCATGACAAAGACATTCGGATCCAGTTCCAGTGACAGCGTTAACGCTTCACGGATGGCTTCGGAGTAGGAAATGTAGCGCGAGTCGTCGTCCATTTCCCGATAAAAATCCGGCTCATTTTGATCAAATTTGATCTTCGACCACGGCATTTGGAATTACTCACTATACAGGTATAGACATAGTTCTTCAGCATTGGGTAGATCGCTTTGCTGTGCAAATCGAAAAGCGTTATCGATTTCGTGATCGATCTTCCGCTCTATGTCCAAAAGTGCTTTTTCGGTGACTGTTCCTTTTTTTACCAGATCAGTTCGATAGGTTTCGATGGGACATCTCGCTTCCCAACTGGCAACCTCATCCGCACTTCGATATCCGAGTTCAATATCAGGGCCGGCACCGGCATGGCCTCGCATGCGATAGGTTCTGCACTCGATAAAGGATGGGCCGATTCCCTGCCGAGCCCGTTCAACGGCAACGCTCACCGTGTCGTAGACTTCTAGGACAGAATTCCCGTCTACCACCTGAGTAAAAATATGTTTTGAAGGCATTTTAAGAAAAGGTACGTCTCCTCTCCTGCGATGGGCGAGGGGGGAACAGACCGAGAACTGATTGTTTTCATATATAAAAATTGCGGGCAGCTTTTTGAAGACAGCGAAATTGACGCTTTCATACAGCACCCCTTCATCGGCAGCTCCGTCACCGAAAAAAGCAATGCTGACACGATTTTGTTGCTTCATTTGAATGGAAAGCGCCAAACCTGCGGCGATCGGTATACACCCCCCGACAATGGATGAGCTTCCAATATGTCCAACCGCCACATCCACAAGGTGCATGGAGCCGCCCCGACCCTTGCTACACCCTGTTGTTCTACAATATAGTTCAGCAATCATTCGGTTGAGGTCGCCCCCTTTGGCCAGGTAATGACCATGGCCTCGATGATTGCTCGAAATATAATCGTGCATGCCCAGTGTTGCACATACCCCAACCGCAACGGCTTCCTGACCGATGCACAGGTGTACGGGTGTTCTCATTTCATCTAAATGATACAATTGTTCGATTTTCAATTCTACCTTTCGAATGCGAAGCATGTCATACCATAGTGATATTAATAGATTCCTGTCGTGTTTCACCTGTATACCTTCACTCTTTGAAGCCACTGGAGAGTTCTTGAAATGGCTCAATCGAGAGGTTTGCTCGCTCTCTGTCAAGTTTAGCGTAATCTTCTTGTGGATCGAAAAAAATGATTTGACTTCCGGAAAACTCGAATTTGAAGGGTACATTAATGAGCTGTTTCAGCTTTTTTCTGACGGTTTTCTGTTTATCAGGAGAAACAAAGAGAAGCAAGAAGCCACCTCCTCCGGCACCTGTCAATTTACCACCAATTGCACCTGCTTTCCGGGCTTTATCGTATATTTCATCTACATTGGCATTGGAAACCACAGAACTCAAGCTTCGTTTGGTTTGCCAGACCTCATGTAGCAGTTTGCCAAAATCTGTGATGTCACTTTCGTCACTCAAGACCCGAATCGCGTCATTCAATATTTTGCTCATTTTCTGAAGCTGCTTCTTTCGAGATTCAATCCCGTTGACATAACTTCCGGCGATTCTTGAGGCCGTGCGTTTAACGCCTGTATAAAACAGCATTAGATGGGAGTTGAGTTTTTTCATACGCTCCGGTGGAAGAGTTACCGGGCGAATATCCATTTCACCATTGGTCTGGAACGTGATGTGATTGAAGCCGCCATGGGCAGTGGATACCTGATCCTGTGACCCGACAATTTCTTTGAGCACCTTTTGCTCGATGTGGATACTCTCTTCAGCCAACTGATGCTTGCTCGGCATGCTCCCTTTCAGCGCATAGAGGGCGTTTAAAAGACCCACTACAAATGATGAACTTGATCCCATGCCGCTGCGTGCGGGGAGATCCCCGTCATGATGAATTTCCAATCCTCTATTTATATTTAGAAATTTCAGAACGGCCCTGACAGCCGGGTGTGATATTTCGTCGATGCTTTGGCAATTTTCGATTTTTGAGTATACCACTCGAATCCGGTGTTCAAAAAACGGTGGAAGATAGCGGCATGTGAGGTAACAGTACTTATCGATGGTAGAGACCAAAACCGCCCCGCCATGATTTCGGTACCATTCCGGGTAATCGGTTCCCCCGCCGAAAAACGAAATGCGATACGGTGTTCGGGATATTATCATTTGCGGCTGTTTTATCTCACCTTCAGTTTATATATCATGTGTGTTTATAGATAGATATTTGGAGTTTCTGTGATAGAGTCTAAGCTCCCTTGTTAAGTATTTTGCAGTTGTCGTCTTTAAGAGGATTACGAATAACATTAACCGAGATGTTGAAAAAATTCTTGTGCCTGGATATATGACGTCGGTGTTCCGATATCAATAAACGGTGCATCACACCGATACCCGTACAGCTTCGTTCCGATTAGGCCTGGAAACAAATCATGTTCCAAAGAATAAAATGTATCAGACGGTATATCTTTGATTAACCAATTATTCAACAGATAAACGCCGGTATTGATCCAACCGGGACATGATTTGTGACATTTTTCTTCAAACCGAACGATTTTTCCGCTTTGGGAAACGATAGCCTGTCCATACCGGCTGACATCATCAACCCTGGTCAGCATGATAATCGCAACACTTTGAACCGCCATTGACCAATTGAAAAAGTGCTTCAAATTTGAGTCGATAAATGAATCTCCGTTCATAACCAGCGCATAGTCGGAGGATATCAATGGGGCGGCGAGTTTGAGTGCCCCTCCCGTACCGAGAGATTCCGATTCCCTTGAGTATTGAATATCGATACTCCCGTAGCGGTTTCCAATGGTTTTTCTGACAGTCCCCGCCATGTATCCGGTGCAGAGCACAACGGTTTTCAATCCTGTCGCTTCGATCCGATCCAGCAAATAGGTTAAAAAGGGGCGGCCATTGATATCCACCAGGGCTTTGGGTACATCGGGAACTGTCTGTTGTAGCCGCGTGCCGAAACCTCCGACCAGAATCAACACTGTGAGTTCGGTAAATACCATCAATCTGAATGCATTATAAGTTACTGAAATTGTTTGTCTTTAGTATGCTGTATCCTTTGATTAGGTCTATGATACCGTCATCCAAGCTATATTCCGCTTCCCACCCTAGTGATTCCAATTTTTTATTGCTGACGATATAATCTCTTTTATCAGGGTCTTCTCCGATTTCGGCCGAATAAATATGGAATTCAGGGACATGCTTCTTTATTTTCTCACAGAGCTGCCTTTTCGAGAGATTGGCAGAACTCAGACCCACATTGTATGGTTCACCTTTCATGAGGTCATAGTTCTCTATCCCGAACAAAAACGCGTTTGTCACATCCCGAACGTGAATGTAATTGCGGCGGAAATGCTCTTCGAACAATAGTATAAATCGATCCTTTACGGCCCGATGGACAAAATCATTCACTAGGAGGTCCATTCGCATTCTAGGACTCATACCGAAGACCGTCGCCAAGCGGAAAGTGATCGCGTTGCCCTTATCAAGGAAGGCGCGCTCTATTTCGATCTTCATCTTTCCATATTCGGAAATAGGGCGTAAGGGTGATTCCTCTGTACAATAATTATCCATGTCTCCGATTCCATATCCGCTATTGGTTGTTGGAAAGAGAACCCGTTGTAAGGCGGAGACTGATTTGACAATATTCATGTGGGCATCATAATTAACAAGTCTGGCAAGCTCAGGATTGACCTCGCATGCCGGCGCCCCTACAATCGCAGCCAGAGGTATGATGATATCAGTTTGAGCTATCAGTTTATTAACCAAACCATGATTACAAATATCCCCTCGAATAAAGTTGAAGCGTTTCTGATGGAAACAATCGAAAAGCGTGGTCTGATTGTAAAGCAAGTTGTCAAGAACAGTGACCGCGTATCCTGTGCTCAGCAGGCGTGGTACCATGATGGAACCGATATAACCGGCGCCTCCGGTAACCAATATTCGTTTTTTCATAGGCTACCTCGAAATTAAGATCGTTTATTCATTTATCACCGCCGACACGTTGGATAGAAGCCTACCATAAATTATCAGCCCGCATATAACAAGAACACCGATACAAGACAATAGCATCCCAAAATATATCTTTCCCGGCCAAAACTTTAGCCGAACAATATCCGGATGATCAATAATATATCCTTGAAAGGCGTAATTGGCCTTCATCGCTTGATTCTTTTTATTTCCAACGACGGATTGCCATCCCATGTAATAGGTGTTGGCGGCAAAGAGGATTCCCGCCGGCAATCCGGACACATCCAATACAGCATAACTGTTCCCATGTTCAATCACTGGTACGACGTCGGATTGTCTTCCTTTCAGCAAATGCGCATGGTCTCTGATCTCTACCACGTCCACCACCGGTATTTTCCTTTTCTTAATATCCATGATGGAGCCTGTATCACCGGTTCGATCCGTATCAACAACCAAGTCGATAAAATCCCAAAGTTTCGAATCGATATTCGATAATACATTTCTTGTGATTTCGAGAATAAGGGTATGCAATGGATCGATCGATTCGTTGTTCATCAGCATCAACGCTATTTTTCCCGTGTGTCCAGGATCACCCACAATCAGAATGGCATCCCGGTATATCCGATACCGTTCCTTGGGCGGCAGTTTCGGCTCATAAACATAAATTGTCTTTTCACCGGATAATTGCCTGATGTCGAACGCTTCATTATGAGTACGCCAGTTTTTCCAAACAACGGTTTTTACTAAATCTAAATCATCCTCTTTATTGGCTGATAATATGTATTGTACTCCCGCCAGTGAGAGGAATCGACTGAAGGCAGGATCCATGGCTTGCGCATCATTTGTGATTACCGATGATTCTTTGATGGTGGTAATCCCTCGATTGATGTTAAAGGACCTAATACCATAATCAACGAATATTTTTCCCTGCCAAGCTGTAAACCAGCTCGAATTCCCAAGCATAAATAGCCTGGCCAATGGATGATCAATGAGCCTTGCAGCTTCCCGTAGATGCGGATAATCTGCAAGTCGCTTATCATAGTCATAGGTAGGAAATTTCATAAATCGCATATTCCATGCGGTAATCCCGGTAACCAGAGCTATGCAGATAACAGATGTGATCATTTCTTTCGGAAGCCCATGATAACGCTGTTTTGCACGGTTCAGGATCCGTTCCGAAACGAAGAGGATGAAATCCGCCCCAAGGGCACAAAGGCCGCTCACGGCAAAAACCAGTAGCAAAAGCGCGGTAGGCATCAATGTCGTTCTGTCAAAAAAGGGAAGAAACTGCCTGAGAAAGTAGTACACGGTTGTCTTTCTGACAACCAGAATGCCGATAATCAATACACATACCATGCAAGCATAGAAAAAGATCGCAGTCTTTAATTTGTTCTTGATGAATATCCAAAAAAGGCCCAATACCATCAACAGAGCGGCCAACTTTCCGGCGCCGAAATGGGTGCCGAATAACAAATCTTTCCTAGCCAGAAAAGTGTCGATCATCATCGGGATAGATAAACCCATCGAACGACAGTATCGTGGATAGCAGGGCCAAAGCCCCCCTGGGTCTTGAACGATACTGGAAATTCGTGTGTTTGAAGTGTTTTGCACCAACTCATAAGTCGGCAGCAGTGTCGATGAAATAAGGAGGAAAAAAAGAAGCACACTGACACCGATTCCAAGTAAAAACAATGGATTTCTAAAATTGCTGTCTTTAAAATAGACGACAACATATACAGCGAAAAAGATAAACAAAGTAATAATATTATACATAAAAATATTGAAGAAGGTAATGAAGGAAAATGCCAAGGCGATGGGCAAACCACACATTGCATTCAGATTGTCTTTGCCTCTCATGTAGCGGGTAAGATACAGGATAGCGATGGGTAACCACATGCTGGAAAACTGATACAGCAGGATGGGTGAGGAGATCTTCCACAGCACCCATTCATTCATGACATATACAAATCCCGCAGCATAGGATGCGGTTTTCGATAGTCCGAATTCTCGTGTTAGGATGGCAAAAAATATCGCAGCAAACCAGAAATGAAGCGCCACAGACCATGACACCGCATAATTGACATCGAGTATGAGATATAACCAATTGAAGGGGTAAAAGAAACCGGATAAAACATCGGCATGCAAGGGATGTCCGTTGCCGAAATAATCAACCCAAAACGGTGCATCCGCGAGTGATAATATTCCAGATTCCCATCCGCTTTGAATCATTGCAATCAGGGAGAGTTCGCCCACCGGAAACGCCGATGAATCCAACAAGATCGGATTGAGGAACCAAAAAACTGAAACAGCCAGGGCGAGACCAACCCATTTCAACGACCACAGCTCTTTTTTTATACCGTTTAACAGAAACAAGAACAGGACGAAGGGCAGGACGAGAATCGGAAGCTTATATAAAAGTAAATCGAGAATATTCATTCGGCATTACCTTGAGATTACCGCATTTGAGGTCAATGGCTTGATCGTATTTCGGATCCATGGCCACAGATGCTCCATCAATATTAATACCCAGGTTCGTATCATAAGAATGACTGATATCTTGAGGGGTACGATACTTGTGGTGCATAGGGATACGCTGTGCCACATTCGGGCTCGGAATATAAACCGGTCTTTTCCCTAATGCCACCTGGGCGTTTTGCCAACTGGAACTATGGTTGATCCGATAGCTACGGTCAATCTTTTTTTTAAAAAATACATCCATGAGAGGGAGGTGACAGGGTTCTGTTGAGAGCCGGAAAGCTTTTTTGGACGAACTTAATTTTTCCTTGACTTCGGCGTAAAAATATGTTCAATTCATGAACGTTCATAAAATGAACGCTGAATTTATAAAATTAATAATAAATTCAGATGGTTACATCAGATTTTCCATGTGAGCCACAAAGCAGAGCTATTTCTTCCCCACCGTACCTAACATCGTCCTTCGAAATTTAACCTACGCACGACCTTCAGATTATCGTGGATATCAAAGATTTACGCGCCCTTAGAATTCTTGAAGAAATCGATAAGGGGTATACGCCAAGTCAAAGACACCTCGCAAATGAATTGAATATTTCCCTTGGATTGGTGAATTCGTTCATCAAGCGACTTGCTAATAAGGGTTATTTCAAGATCGTGAACATACAGCGAAATCGGGTTAAATACCTAGTAACTCCAAAGGGCGTCGCCGAAAAAACACGTCTTACGTACGAATACATTAAATTGTCCTATCAGTTTTACAACGGTGCCCGTCAAAAGCTCCGCAAGCTATTCGAAAAGCTAGAAACCGAAGGGTCGAATCTGCTAGTGTTTTACGGCGCTGGCGATTTGGCGGAAATCGCATACATTTCAACCCAGAGTACTGCCATAGAAATGGTTGCCGTGGTTGATGGTCACCACAAAGGCAAGAAATTTTTTGATTTTTTTATATTGGATCCTGAGGAATTAGAAACGCTGTCATTCGACAGGATTCTGGTTACGACTACGGATTTCGTAGCCAGCGTACATAAGAGCATTCTTGCAAAAGGAATTCCTGAAAATACAATTATTTTGCTCCAATAATTATGCAATCCGAAAATGCAGTTATTAACGAAAATTCGAGAAATGGATGAAAATCAAAGGTTAAACTAATGTTAAATGATAAAGTTCTCTTAATCACAGGAGGCACGGGTTCTTTTGGGAAAAAATGTACCCAAATCGTCCTTAATAGCTTTAAGCCTAAAAAACTTATCATTTTTAGTCGGGATGAACTTAAACAGTTTGAAATGTCCCAGCGATGGAGTATGCAAAAATACCCGTGCATTAGATACTTTATTGGGGATGTCAGGGACAGAACAAGGCTGATCAGGGCTTTTCAGGATGTGGACTATATCATTCATGCAGCGGCCCTCAAACAAGTTCCTGCAGCCGAATATAATCCAGCGGAAGCAATAAAGACCAATATTATGGGCGCCATGAATGTCATTGATGCTGCCTTGCAGAACAATGTCAAAAGAGTCATTGCTCTTTCGACAGATAAAGCCTGTAATCCGATAAATCTGTATGGCGCAACAAAACTATGTGCGGATAAACTGTTTTTAGCCGGAAATGTATACAGAGGAAAGGAAAGAAAAACAACATTCAATATCGTTCGATATGGAAATGTTTTGGGAAGCCGTGGATCTGTTGTCCCTTTCTTCAAGGAACGGTCGAAAACCGGGACTCTGCCCATTACAGATCCTCATATGACCCGTTACTGGATTACACTAGATCAAGCCGTTTATTTTGTGCTACACGTATTAGAGCTAAACAGCAAAGGAGCTATTTTCGTCCCGAAAATTCCAAGTATGAAAATTACAGATTTGGCTACTGCTATTGCGCCTGAATGTGAACAGGAAACAGTTGGCATTCGACTAGGAGAAAAGATTCATGAAACCCTGATTGGTGAAGATGAGGGGCGCAATACTATAGAATATAGCGATTGCTATGTTGTAAGACATGATCATTTCGAAATTGACACTTCCATTCTTGGCAACGGTGGAAAACCTTGTGGTAAAGGGTTTAAATACACATCTGACAACAATCCGGACAAATTGGCCGTTTCACAGTTGAAAGAGATTTTGGAACGAATATCCAATGACTATGCTATCGAAAAATCACGATGGTCATTGGATGACATCCCCCAATGACTTTACCATCAAAAGTCACAAGAAAGGTGCATGGGGAATAGATGGATGAGAATAAAAAATTATTGATTACAGGCGTTAGTGGCTTGTTGGGTAACAACATTGCTTACTATTTGAAGGATCAATACGATATCCTTGGCTTGTACTACATGCACCCAATTCAACTAAAGGGGATCTCAACGCAAGCCTGCGATCTTTCCAATACCGAAAAACTCAGTCGAATAGTCGATAAATTTGATCCCGATATCATTTTACACTGTGCATCTCTTACAGATATCGATGCCTGTGAAAAGGATCAGACGGTTACCTGGGAAGTCAATGTTAAATGTACAAAGCATATCGTTGAGCAAATCGGAAGAAGCACTGCCAAGCTGATATACATCTCAACGGATGCAGTATATGACGGTGAGAAGGGAGATTTTTCTGAACAAGACGAAACAAGGCCTAAGAACTATTATGGCCGGACGAAGCTGCAAGGTGAGATTGAGGTATTAAAGCTGAAGAATTCTTTAGTTTTCAGGACCAATATATTTGGCTGGAATGTGCAAAACAAAGAAAGCCTTGGGGAATGGATTCTTCACGCATTAAAGGACGGGAAACAAATTAAGGGATTTACAGACGTCTTTTTTGCTTCCATTTACACCTTTGAACTGGGTCGTATCATTGATATGTCGTTGCAAAAGAATTTAAAAGGCATCTACAATTGCAGCAGCGGAGACTCATGTTCAAAATATGACTTTGCGCTCAAAATCGCAGATCGATTCGGGCTGGATTCAAAGCTCATTGAACCCATCTCCATTAAAGATTTCGGGTTTCGTGCTGAACGGAGCTGGAATTTATCTTTGAAT
>CEPS01024698.1_pt1 | contig 11119 bp, 10 predicted proteins | sample 530401 | NCBI WGS metagenome assembly CEPS01 (sample SAMEA2620035, study PRJEB7988) | marine metagenome | biome: marine biome (ENVO:00000447); feature: mesopelagic zone (ENVO:00000213) & marine oxygen minimum zone (ENVO:01000065); material: "saline water (ENVO:00002010), including plankton... | reverse complement strand
CGTTGCTCTACGGCCGCTAAATACACGGCCTTTTCTCAGTAGCAAGCCCGTGAAGATGGTAGCGCTGCGATGCTACTGTGCCGTTATTGCCGCACGGCGCTCGTGCTACTTCAAAACTCTACCTTGTCAAAGGTAGAGCCCAATTGCTTCTGGGACATCGCCTCTTTGCCTTCCAGTTTGATACGAAGTCGTAGGTTATTCACGGAATCCGCGCTACGCATGGCGTCTTCATAGGTGATAAGACCTCGTTCAAAAAGATCAAACAAACATTGATCGAATGTTTTCATGCCCTCCCCGGTCGAGCGCTCAATAGCCTCTTTGATCTCATCGATCTCACCCTTCAAGATGAGGTCACTGATCAATGGCGAATTGAGCATCACCTCCACCGCCGGTACGAAACCTCCGTTACCGACTCTGGGCACCAGCCGCTGGGAGACGATGGCCTTTAAGTTCATGGAAAGGCCCATGTAAAGTTGATTACGGGCATCATCGGGATAAAGGTTGGCGACCCGCTCGAGTGCCTGGTAGGTGTTGTTAGCATGCAAGGTGGCAAGACACAGGTGGCCGGTCTCGGCGAAGACGATGGCGCTTTTCATGGTCTCTGGGGTGCGGACTTCGCCAATCTGGATGACATCCGGTGCCTGGCGCATGGCATTCTCAAGTGCTGAGCGATAGGAGTCGGTATCCACCCCCACCTCGCGCTGGGTCACGATGCAGCGGTCGTGCTGGTGGACAAACTCGATAGGATCTTCCACTGTCACGATGTGCCCACGGGTGTGGTGGTTACGATATCCCACTACCGCTGCCTGGGTGGAACTCTTACCCGTGCCCGTGCCGCCGACAAAAAACACCAGCCCACGGCGGCTCATGGCGATCTTCTCAAGAATTGCCGCTGGCAAATTCAGCTCGTCGAAGGTCGGGATATGATCGCTGATGCGCCGCGCCACCATACCCACCTGCCCCTGCTGCTGGAACACGTTGATGCGAAAACGGCCTAGCCCCTCAGGGTTAACCGCAAAGTTGCAATCCTTCTCGGTCTCGAACTGCCGGCGTTGTTTGTCGTCCATGAGCGAGTATGCCAGTTGCCGGGCTGTTTCAGGCGTTAATGGATCGGTCTTGATAGGCAGCACTTGGCCATCGACTTTGAGGCTGGGCGGCGCACCAACGGCGACAAATAGGTCGGAGGCACTTTTGCTCACCGTCAACTTGAAAAGATCCAGTATCTCCATCGTTGTTGTCTATTTGCTGATATTTATCAGCGCCCCTTTTCAGTCGAACTTAGTCGGATCATACGCCAGCGCACGGGCGGCCTCCCTGGCTATCTGGTTATTCTGAACCAGGTCCTGCAATGATTGGTCCATAGTCGTCATCCCCATCTCACGACCTGTCTGGATCATGCCGTAGATCTGCGGCACCTTGCTCTCGCGGATCAGATTGCGGATGGCCGGCGTACCCAACATGATCTCGTAGGCGGCGATACGACCACCCTCAGGTTTTTTGATTAATCGCTGGGCAATCACTCCCTCCAGAGACTCCGACAACATGGCCCGGACCATATCCTTCTCGCCGCCTGGGAAGACATCGATAATACGATCGATGGTCTTGGCTGCGGATGAAGTGTGCAGCGTGCCAAACACCAGGTGGCCGGTTTCGGCTGCGGTCAAAGCAAGCCTGATGGTCTCAATGTCGCGTAACTCGCCTACCAGCACCACGTCCGGGTCTTCGCGCAGAGCGGAGCGCAGCGCATCGTTAAAACTTTGGGTATGTCGACCAACCTCGCGCTGGTTAACCAAGCAGTTGTGACTCTGATGCACAAACTCGATAGGATCTTCGATAGTAAGGATATGCCCCTTCTTGTTGTGATTGACGTAGTCGACCATCGCCGCCAAGGTGGTGGATTTACCTGAGCCTGTGGGACCGGTAACGAGCACTAACCCTCGGTGCTTATCTGACAGCGCACGGAACACAGCTGGCGCGCCGATGGCTTCGAGCGACAATACTTCGGTCGGGATGGTGCGAAACGCCGCCGCGGGACCGCGCTCCTGATTGAAGGCGTTAACTCGAAAGCGTGAGATGTTGGGAATTTCGAAGGCGAAATCAGTTTCCAAGCGCTCTTCGAATTCCTTGCGCTGGTTGTCCTGCATGATGTCGTAGATCATGTCGTGCACCGTGCTCGAGGCAAGCGCATCTACCTTGATCCGGCGAATCTCACCATCGATCCGAATGAGCGGCGGTAGCCCGGCGGCGAGGTGAATATCCGAAGCGCCGTTCTTGACGGCAAACGCCAGCAGTTCAGATAGGTCCATGGGCTGAAATTATCTATCTATCAATTGCTTCTAACGAAATATTCAAGCACCTCAAGTATAATCCCTAAAGACAATTGATGGCCGTCACACTACCATGTCTTGCGCTCACGGCACTGTGATCTACCCCCATCTCACCCCTGCTAAGGAACCCGGCTCAGCGTGACTACCGCCGAGAAAAGCGCCCAAATAGAGTCATCTACGCTCGGCGAGCGCTACTGCGCCCTTACCCAGCGACTACGGGCTGTCGAAGCACATTTTGGCCGTCCCGAGAACGGTACCTGCCTGGTGGCCATCAGCAAAACCCATCCTGCGCAGGCAGTACGCGAAGTGGCGGCTCTCGGGCAAATGGACTTCGGCGAGAACCAGTTGCAAGATGCGCTATCGAAGATGGAGCATCTCAGTGACCTCAAGTTCACCTGGCATTTTGTTGGCCCCATACAGAGCAACAAGTGCCGCGACATTGCATATCATTTCGACTGGGTGCATAGCGTTGACCGGCTGAAGATCGCCCGTCGGCTGTCCGAGCTGCGCCCTACTGGAGCTGATCCACTCAATATTCTGTTGCAGGTGAACTTGCAGAACGAAGCTACCAAGTCAGGGGTTTCTGTGGATGCGGTCAGTGATCTGGCAGGTGCGGTGAAGCAGCTCTCCAATATCCACTTGCGTGGTCTGATGGCAATTCCAGCGCCGGAAAAAGACTTTGCGCGCCAACGGGCCGTCTTTGCCCGCCTGCGCGAACTTAGCGAGGCCATTAATCAAGAGCAGAAAACCGCTATGGATTGTCTTTCGATGGGGATGACTGATGACATGGAAGCTGCAATCGCTGAAGGGGCCACGCATGTGCGAGTTGGCACAGCGATTTTTGGGCCTCGACAAAAGCGTCAACCCTAGAACCTCTAATACTGTCTAATTCTAACTTCTCGATCCAACAGGAAATGAAAAACACTCGAATTACATTCATCGGTGGCGGCAACATGGCTCGCAGCCTGATTGGTGGACTGATCACTGCCGGCACGCCGGCGGGAAATATTTCCGTAGCCGAACCTTGCCGTGAGGCTCGCACTGCGCTACATGAGCATTTTGGGGTAAACACTTTTGCCGAAAATACTGCCGCGGCAGAACAGGGGAATGTTCTGGTGCTCGCGGTCAAGCCGCAGGTGCTGCACGAGGCCCTGGTGCCACTCGAGGGCTCGATTAGCCAGAACAACCCTCTGCTGATTTCTGTAGCAGCCGGCATCACCACAACCAGCATCGAGAAGTGGGCGGGTGGCGATCCAGCACTGGTGCGGGTCATGCCCAATACCCCGGCGCTCGTTGGGGCTGGTATCTCTGCGCTTTTTGCCAATGCCCATGCCAGTGAAGCACAACGTGATCTCGCGGAATCGATCATGCGGGCAGTCGGCACTACGGTGTGGGTGAACAACGAAACCCTGATGGACACCGTCACTGCTGTCTCGGGCAGCGGACCAGCATACTTTTTCTACCTGATGCAAGCCATGGAAAATGCCGCAGTGCGCGAGGGCCTTGATGCCAATACAGCACGCCTGCTGACCCTGGAAACCGCACTTGGTGCTGCCCGCCTGGCACTGGAATCGAACGAAGGACCGGGCATCCTGCGCGAGCGGGTTACCTCGCCGGGCGGTACCACCGAGGCGGCCATCGGCGTCATGGATGCTGCCAAAGTCAACGAGACCCTTGCGCAGGCGGTGACCGCGGCACGCGAGCGCTCTGCCGAGCTGGCGACACTGCTGGGGCGGGACTGATGCCCGGAGGATATTTTTCTGACGCCGGTCTTTTTCTGGTGGATACTGTGCTGGGCCTTTATACCCTGATCGTACTGTTACGGTTTTTGTTGCAGCTCACGCGAGCCGATTTCTACAATCCGCTATCCCAATTTATCGTTAAAGCGACCAACCCGCCGCTAGGGCGGTTACGTCAGATTGTGCCGGGTCTCTGGGGTATTGATCTGGCGGCAGTGTTGCTGCTGGTGATACTTGAGGCACTGCGACTCACCTTAACTGCACTCATGCTTGGGCACACACCCCGCCTGATTGGGGTGATAGTTTTGAGTATCGGTGAGCTCCTAAAATTCACCGCCTATGTGTTTGTCTTCAGTATTTTTGTGCGAGCCCTGCTCAGTTGGGTCAGCGGCGGTATGCGTCACCCGATAGCTAGACTGCTGGGCTCGTTTACCGACCCGCTGTTAGCCCCGGCCCGGCGACTACTGCCAGCAACCGGCGGCCTGGATCTTTCCCCCATTATTGTCTTTATCGTGCTGATGTTGGTGCTGAAGCTGCTGGTGCAACCGCTATTGGATGCTGGACGCATGCTGATTTGAACTGCGTCTTGCACCACTGACCCACCCCCACTAAATCGGCAACACCGGGCTCAAATAATAAGCACACACATACACAATTTTCCGCTAATATCTAGCTCAATTCACAATGCCCTACCGGAGCACAGTTGTCAGTGTGCGCTTTTATAGATTATTGAGCGTACCTTAAACCTAGCTTATCGCACCCTGATAATGAAAACTTGATTATGTTTGCCATCGAATACTATTTTAGTTTACGTCATTGAAGATCAACAAAACGGTTGATTAGTGATTTTTCGATCTTTTAGCGATCAACACATATAGTGTCAATGTTCTTGCTTCCTAGCCAATTGGCACGGATCTCCTGGTTGATTCAGCGAATACTAATATCATTACAAATCGTTACTTAAAGTCGTTGATCTACCTGGAGAAAAACCAATCTTTTGATTCATTCAGAAAACTTGTTCCAAGTCTAGCGTTCGGATGGATCCATCCATGATACTTTTGGAACTCTGGAAACCCTCTTAGCTTGTTCCAAAAGCATTGATTTAGTTTCTCGGCGGTTTGATTAGTGGGAAAAGTACCAACAAGGCGCATTTCCATTTCCAACACAACGTCTGTGATTTCGTCGGGTTTCATGTCATGGACGTTAATATCGTTGTCACGATAATAATGACCATTCAGGCTAGTATGTTTTACTTGTTCAGAAAGACTCAACGGCCTATTTGTAGTGGCCCATGTAAGTTTCTTAGGCACGGTAATATATGGGCCCCAAGCTTCCAAATCCATTAGTGGCATGTAGTTCACAAACACAATTGGTCTACGAAACACATCTGCTACTGAATCTAATCCGAGCCCCGTACTAATCACAAAAAAACAGTTTGCCATCAACCACAAATCGAGAAAATCACTACGATCTGTCGTATTGGCATAATCGATCACGTGTGTGTGATCAGTTTCAAAAGATTCTTCTACTGCCTTGCCCATTCGAAATACCCAATAACCTTGTTTTGCCAAGGCCAATGCTGCTTGTTTGTAGTCTTCTATGTTAGTGTCCCGAAAATCATGATAAGACCAGTTGCGTTCAGCATGGACCTGCTTTAGGTATTTACTGTCTCGTGCGACGAGGCAAACAAATTTATCTCCTTTTTCAAATCCCACGCTCGCTAAATATTGATAACCTCGGTCATTATCGTCCTCGCTAAACGATAGTTGGGTAGGGGCAGTGTGCAACAACCCTTCTATATCTCGTGAATCAGTCTTGTGTCTTGCAGGCAACAACTGTTGGCCTTTACTTGCTGGCAATAATTGATTGGCGCTGTACAGAAATCGCACAAGTGGGTTTACTGTAACAACACCCTGCACCATGCTGGCCAACTTTGTATTGGCTGGTTCTCCTTCAAAGTAAAAGAGGTCAATAGTTTTATGTTGACAGGGCTTCACAACTTGTTCTGTCAAATAATACTCAACATCAAATACGAAGTGTCCAATTCGGTCGGCTGTAAAAAAACCAAACCTCACAATACATATTGGCCGAAGAAGTCGGCCCATTACCACTAAAGGCAATACTATGAGCCTCGCGCACAGTCGCAGCACTATTGTTAATGCTCGGCACAATCTACGGCGAAACGTTGGCCAACCCACATCAATGGCTTTTCGCAATAAATGGTTAAACAATGAGTAGATCCCTATCAGTCGAATCTACAATTACGGGCGGAGTCGATACCAACACAAGCATCCAATCAAATGCAACCACTCACCCAATATTTATACGATGTACTCATACTGTATCAGTTTGTTTTTCTAACCATGCCATATATTCAGTAGCACCTTTTTCATTTGGCTGTGGTGCAAAATCTGCATAGATTGTTTCTTTATGTGGACCCTGCGTTGTCTCTAAAAAGACTACTGTATCGCTCAGCATGACTAACGTGTGAAAATATGGTCTATTCAGGCGAACCAGAAAATTCGCCTCAGCGTCGTCAGCCGACAAGTGGTAATGTGCTCGAATAGATCCATCCTCGTCGTATAGCACCAACTTCATTGTTCCTGATATAACGAGAAAACTTTTGGCCGATCGTTGATTTATGTGAGGCTGAATGTACGTACCTCTCGTGTGCACAATTAGCATCTCATGTAGCAACCGTTCTGGCTTTCCGTGCAATAGCACTCGAGACTTTTTTTCGGGTATGACAGACGCCTGATACTTTAAGAAATCAATATCGCTCGATGAAATAGTTGTAACAGCCTCATCTGCGACAAAGACAGCATCGCTGAGTTTAGAAAATCCACTAGCCTCATCAGTCACTTTTAGAATCCATTCTAGGTCGCCTAAATTTAGTCAGTTCCTTATGTTTGTTATAGATAATTGGTAGGCTGAAGGTCCCAGGTAAAGCGTTCAAATATCGGACATAGCGACCTAGACCTACAGAATTTTATGTCAATACCATTCCCGCATATTTTACCAGCCGACGATTCACACCTCGACATCAATTTGCGGCGATCAACAGAGTTTCTTTCTAACCTGGATCAAGAAACCCGATTAAGCACCCAAACTATCGGCGTTACAACTAAAACCAACATCGCAAAAACGAGTTGATGGTTTGTAGTTGGCCAAATTCAAGCAAATCAAGATCTCGAAGTTTACAACTGTTTTCATAAATCAGATTGCTTAATTGTTGAATACCGCGCGAGTCATGGGTTGATTCGCGCAGTCACGGTAATTATCCCGCACACTATCCACCTGGCCCAACTCCATAACACATCTACTTTTCGGTCGCCCATCGATCGAGTACCAACCTAACGGTGTTTCTAGCAGTTTGATGTCAGCAATTTCGACCCTCATAAAATCTCGAAAAACACCTGCTCGCGTCCCTGCAAATAACGCGACCTCGCCCGAAACATAGTCCTTGTTGAAGTTCCGATAATAGCGATTTGCCTTAAATACAAAGAGATCTGGTGCTGGATAAATGTTTTGCTCTTGAGAGTATCGAAAAATTCGACAATATGCGTTCTCTAAGACTTGACCTTGCTGGAACATATTACCCGCCTCTACTTCATTAATGCAGCGGTAAGAAAACGATCCGGCGAAAAAGATTCCAATAAGCCCGAGGCTTGAAACCGTCAGCACACCCGACCTGACTTTATACCAGCGTCCAGACAAAATTAGCCCTGCCAAACAAACCAGAAATACCGAAGCCAGTGGGAAAAATAAGGCAAGGTACCTTGAATGAAGATCCAACGCCAAACGAATCGGATTAACGCCAATGATCGGAAACGAAATCGCAAGACCGTAAACCCCCGCACTATAAAAACACAACCACACACCGGGAGGTAGCTTTTTGCGTATACCCTGATTTAGCAGACTCACTCCCCCCAGACAAAATGCGACAGCTATTGCGAGATTATATTTAGGCAACATTCTCCAACGGTCGAAGACGTGATGCAGTTCATACAAATCCTGACCTTTCCATTTTATCGACCCACCTCGCTTAGTGTCCCACAACCTCTCTACTCGACCCCCTGTAACCGATGTATCTCCGCTCGAAAGAAGTGACAAGAGCAACGTCTCAAACAAAAACAACAATCCAAACGTTACGATAAACATCAACAAGCCTTTTCGGTCTTTTTTGTTTAATCCGATGTACAGCACCGGGGCAGCGCAGAATACTATATATGTGATATGCGCTGCATAAGCGAGGAAAAGAAATCCACTACACAATACAATGTTAGCTAACCCCCCCTTATCGAAGTATCTGACAAGAAAAATAAATCCTGCAACACAATAAAACAACCCAAAAGCGCCTGAATTGACCTGCGATGCCATGACATGACCCATTGGGTCAAAACTGACCACACAAACAAGAACTAGACACAACAATACGGGTGTTCTTTCGTGCCGAAAAAATACCGTGCAACTGACAGTAAACGCCGAGAAGAAAATGATTGGCGTGATGTAATAACTAACGTAGCCCGATGGGAAAAACATCCCTAGCAACAAATTTGGAAGAACTACCGACCACCGTAATTCATGGTGGCTTCCCAATAGGAGACTCCAATTCTGGGTTTGAAATAACACGCGGCCCATGTGCCATTTCAATATTGACTCCCCGTTGAACTCTATGGGTGTCGAATAAACCAATCTAAAGAGTACCAGCACAACAAATGCTATGAACATCAACCAATAGGTTCTATGCTTTGATAATTGATCGACTGTTGGATTCGAAATCATAAGCAAACTTAAAGAACAGGTATCATGATTAGAAATTGACTCGTTCAGTCTCGTCATTCATTATTACAACCTGGTACACCAATTACAGATGAAGCCCTATTTGATTGAGTTCGACGTCCTCGCCCTAATTTCAGGTTGAATTCAACCGAGTTGGAATGTACCACTCAGAAAGGTGACAACAATTCCTAGTATCAAACATGGGGGAAAAGGACAGCTGTGTATAAGTCCGTTCTATTATTGTTATACCTTGCTTTACCTATTTGACCATCCCCAAAGTGTTTGGAGTGTTAAGATTAACCGAAAAGCAATCAGCCAAAATTCTGTGTTAAGAGGTTGTTGGAGAGACATCTCCATTTGTGCCCACTAGAGGCTAAATATTCATGTTTTCCAACAAAATGGCTATCCCAAAATGTCTTGGTGCCGTAATTATACTGTTGCTTTTGGGTAGTTATGCCCATTACCACGGCGCTAGTGAGGACCAAAAGGCTATCAGCCACATTCTGAAGTGCGTCAACATTCCAGATCAGTGTCTCAACGAGCCCTTGGTGATTCGTATCCGAACTAAGGGTTGGACAAAAAATGTTGCTATAGCTGAAGTCAAGACCGGGAAGAATTATTATGTCGAAAAACCGATAAATGTCGCCGGCATACGCGGGAGACAACAAGTTGGAAGAGTAGTCGACTTGCTGGGATATTTCGATGAAAGGCAGAAATTTGTAGTAGTGCGACAGCGTGAAGATGATTGGATTCAAACTACTAAATATATCGTTTCCCTACTCGGCCTTGGACTTTGTCTGTGGTTATTTGTAGCATGCTACTCATTCACCCCAGGCCTCCACCTACCTATGATTCCACGTTCATTAAGGCGCTAGATGCCAGATCTCCTGACTCACGCTGCAACGGGGTACTTACTTGGTCGATGTTATAGTACCGATCACCGACTTGCTTTGTTAGTTGCCGGCTCAACCCTGCCGGATCTACTCAGCCGCGTGCCACAAATTGCTCTGCAACGGTTTCTCGACCTTCCTGTCGGGCACTTCTTTGCCGCATTCCATACACCTGCTGCGTTAGTCGTAGCCTGCTATGGACTATCTTTCCTGTTCGACGAGACACGACGGAGAATATCGTTCGTCTTGCTGCTAACAGGTGCTCTTTTTCACGTTGTGCTTGATCTGATGCAAAAACAGTTCTATGGTGGAATTTACATGCCGTATTTTCCATTTAGTATGGACACTGTTCAATGGCCACTATTTCATATTCATGCCAGCCTTCTCATTGCCCCTGTCCTGTTAGTATTTGTTATTTGGCTGAGGCGAAAAGACAAGAAGAGTGCTAATTCCTGATTGATGCCCTTTAACGACCGACGAAGTTTCTCTACTCAAATAAGGCGTATCTAACACTCCTCATAGATCCAGATTTTTCTCGTTTTGCCCGCGCTGTAAATATCGGATCTCTTCCAGCATTTTGCGATTTGCCGCAAACAAGTCCGCGACAAATGCGATTAACACTGTCTGGAAACCCATTCCGAGCAACACTGACATAAGAATCAATGACTGCAAGTGCCCACTGCCATCACCCGTCAGATAATAGTACAAGAATCGCACGCCAATCAAAATACCTGCCAGGAAAAACAGCAACCCGATACTGCCAAAAAAATGAAATGGCCGATAGATTACATAAATCCGCACGATCGTAATAATCGACTGCCTGACATAGGCTGGGATACTGCGAAATAGGCGTGATGGCCGCTTCACTTCATTGACGCGAACCGGAACCGAGGTAATCGCAAGTTTACGATGACCGGCTTGAATGATCGTTTCAAGGGTATAAGTGTATTCATTGAACACCATGGTGCGCTGAGCAGCCTCACGATTAAACGCGCGAAACCCACTGGTTGTGTCTGGAACATCTGTATGACTGACTTGGCGTACTACCCAACTACCCACCTTTTGCAATAATTTTTTTGTGAGAGAAAAATGCTTGTGCGTGTTTATTGGACGAGCACCAATAACGATATCCGCCTTACCCTCGAGAATAGGCGCCACTAACTTTGGAATATCGTCTGCTTCGTACTGATTATCCCCATCCGTGTTTACAATGACATCCGCACCCAGTCTCAGGCATTCATTTAAACCGGTGATGAAGGCTCTTGCGAGGCCCTTGTTCCTTCTATGCCTCACTACATGGTCAACACCTAGCGCTGTAGCAACTTCTGCCGTCTTATCCTGACTACCATCGTCTACAACTAACCACTCAACCAGAGTAAAG
>CEPS01001424.1_pt1 | contig 11148 bp, 12 predicted proteins | sample 530401 | NCBI WGS metagenome assembly CEPS01 (sample SAMEA2620035, study PRJEB7988) | marine metagenome | biome: marine biome (ENVO:00000447); feature: mesopelagic zone (ENVO:00000213) & marine oxygen minimum zone (ENVO:01000065); material: "saline water (ENVO:00002010), including plankton... | reverse complement strand
GGACATTGGGCCGGCTCACCCTATTCGAGGATGAGAAGCGTTTTCGGGCAATCGGTAAAGATGTCCGCTTGGGGGGAAGCAGAATCCAAGAAAAAAACGCATATCATTCCAAGGATTTCTCGGCATATTTTAGGAGGCAACGATGCTTTCGTCTCCTGACTTTTTAAAGTCCAGTCCACCAGACAACAAAATAAAATCGATAATTTTTTCCACCCCGCTTTCGGCTTTCAGGTTGGTGAAAATGAAGGGCCGTTGATCCCGCATTTTTCGGGCATCACGATCCATGACGTCGAGATCCGCACCGACCAGGGGCGCCAGATCGATCTTGTTGATGACCAATAGGTCGGACCGGGTTATACCGGGGCCGCCTTTGCGGGGAATTTTGTCACCGGCAGACACATCGATGACGTAAATGGTGATATCGGCAAGTTCCGGCGAAAACGTCGCCGCCAGATTGTCTCCGCCGGATTCCACGAACACGATATCCAAATCCGGAAATTTTGTATTGAGGTCCGCAATGGCGGCCAGGTTCATGGATGCATCCTCGCGAATGGCGGTGTGCGGACAGCCGCCGGTCTCAACGCCGGCGATACGCTCAGGAGATAGTGCGCCGGACCTGGTCAGGAACTCGGCATCCTCGCGGGTATAGATATCGTTGGTGATGGCGGCGATATCGTAATCGTCGCGCATTCGCTTGCACAGGCGATCCAACAGGGCTGTTTTTCCGGAACCAACCGGTCCGCCGATACCAACGCGTAATGGGGTGCTCATGATCTGAATAACCTCGTGTACTGTGTTTCGTGTTTCATGGATGTCCAGTCGACCATGGGTGTGGTGCTGCCCAGGTCATCAACAGAACGGTGTAAGGCATTATCGGCGGCATGGTGAACAGGGGTTTCCAAAGCAGCCAACGCTTTTTGTCCGTCGGTTTGGCCTAACGGCACCAGACGAACACCGGCTGAGACAAGGTTGGCCGCAAGCGCGTGCAGATAACCAATCAGGGCATGCTTGAGCGGAATCCCGGCAATGCTTGCGGCGACGCCGACGACAACCGCATAGGACACCGGCCTGTCAAAATCGGAAAATTTACCCGCCCAAGCGGCGAATTGAGGGTCGGGCCAGACATCAAGCAGCGTGTCGCAAAAAGCCTGCCCCTGACCGCTGCTTTCCAGCGCCATTTCCGGCGTGGCGCGATAAACGTCGGCCATCTCGGCGGCCCAGGCCAGCAGATCTCGATCGTTGTCGTTGACCGACTGCCACGCAGCGCGGAACAAGACGGCGTCGATGCGCCCGGCGCCGTGTGTGATAATGGCTTCGACCCAACCGGCAAGACTGTCCCGGTCGGTGATCAGACCGTCTTCAACCGCGAATTCAATGCCGTGTGAGTATGTATAAGCGCCGACCGGGAAGCTCGGCGATAGCCAGGACATCAACTGGTATAAAGCCCCTTCGGTTAGAGGTTCAGTGCGCATGCCCACCCCCATTATCCGCATAGGCGCCCGGCTCCGGGGTAAAAGGTGCGCTGCGTTTGATGACCATGGCGCCCAAGCCTTGCAACATATCTACCAGTACATGGTCATCCTGAATACGGAGCGTGATTTCATCGACAACCTGCACCGGCGTATGACGGTTACCGATATGCCAGGCCAGCCTGGCCGTATGGGTGGGCGTTCTCCCGATGACGTCGCAGACGGCTTCTTCGGCGGCGGTGACGCGGATGTACCCGCCGCCATCCAGCGCCAGTCCGTCCCCATCTCCCAGCAATGTTGCTTCGGCCAGGTCCAGCAAAAACACTTTGCCGTCGTCATCGGTCATGCGAAAGCGCCGCCGATGGCGTTGATTCAACGGCAGGGTGATGGTGCCGACAGCTTCGGCATCCGGCCAATGCCCCGTTCGATGAATTTGCGTAGCCCGGCGCATGATCAGAACAGGAAATAGCGCTGCGCCATGGCCAGTTCTGTGGCCGGCTCGCAGGTTAACAGTTCACCGTCGGCGCGGACCTCGTAGGTTTCCGGATCGACCTCCATTACCGGGGTAGTGTCGTTCAACACCATATCGGCCTTGGAAATGCTCCTAGTGCCCGATACGGCCAATGCCTGTTTGTCTAATCCCAGTCGATTGGGGACGTCGCCGGCGAGCGCTGCGTTGGAAACAAAGATTATGCTGCTCCCGGTGAGTGATTTTCCGAAGGCTCCGAACATGGGCCGGTAATGCACCGGCTGCGGTGTCGGAATGGAGGCATTGGGATCGCCCATGGCGGCGGCGGCAATGGTGCCGCATTTCAGGATCAAATCCGGCTTCACCCCGAAAAAGGCCGGATTCCACAGCACCAGATCGGCCAGCTTGCCCGTTTCGACTGAGCCGACATGATCCGCCATGCCGTGCGCGATGGCCGGGTTGATAGTGTATTTGGCAATATATCGTTTAACGCGCAGGTTGTCGTTGTCACCGGTCTCGCCGGGCAGGGCGCTGCGTTGTTTCTTCATCTTGTCGGCGGTCTGCCAAGTGCGGATGATGACCTCGCCGACCCGACCCATGGCTTGGCTGTCGGATGCAATCATGGAGAACGCGCCAAGGTCGTGCAGGATGTCTTCGGCGGCAATGGTTTCCCGGCGGATGCGGCTTTCAGCGAAGGACACGTCCTCGGGGATGCGGGCATCCAGATGATGACAGACCATCAGCATGTCCAGATGTTCATCGACGGTGTTGACGGTGAACGGCCGGGTCGGGTTGGTCGACGATGGCAGCACGTTGGCCTCGCCGCAAAGCTTGATGATGTCGGGTGCATGGCCGCCACCGGCGCCTTCGGTATGAAAGGCATGGATGGTGCGGCCCTTGAACGCCGCCGTGGTGTTTTCGACATAGCCGGATTCATTCAGCGTGTCGGTATGGATGGCGACCTGCACGTCCATGTCTTCGGCGACACCCAGGCAGGTATCGATTGCCGAAGGCGTCGTGCCCCAGTCTTCGTGCAGTTTCATGCCGCAGGCACCCGCGTTGACCTGTTCGGTCAGGGCTTCCGGATCTGATGCGTTGCCCTTACCGAAGAACCCAAGATTCACTGCTAATCCCTCAGCGGCCTGCAGCATGCGTTCCAGGTGCCACGGGCCCGGTGTGCAGGTCGTCGCGTTGGTTCCTTCGGCCGGGCCGGTGCCACCGCCCAGCATGGTGGTAATGCCGGAATGAAGCGCGTCATCTACCAGTTGTGGGCAGATCCAGTGGATATGGGCGTCAATACCGCCGGCGGTCAGGATGCGACCTTCTCCCGCGATGGCTTCGGTGCCGGGGCCGATGATGATATCCACATCGGGTTGGACGTCCGGGTTGCCGGCCTTGCCGATGGCGGCGATTAATCCGTCCTTGATTCCGATGTCGGCTTTGATGATGCCCCAGTAATCGACGATCAGTGCGTTGGTGATGACCGTATCAACGGCGCCGCCTTCGCGGCTGACCTGGGACTGTCCCATGCCATCGCGAATAACCTTGCCACCGCCGAATTTGACTTCTTCGCCAGGGTGGGTGCGGTCTTCTTCGACCTCGATGAACAATTCCGTATCCGCCAGACGAACCTTGTCGCCGGTGGTGGGTCCGAACATGGCGGCATAGGCGCTGCGGTCAATATTGAAAGCCATGGCTCATCCTTCTCCCTGTTCGGGCAGCTTGCCCTGAATTTTGGCATTAAAGCCTTTGACGATGCGATCGCCCCCATATGTCACAAGCGTGACCTCGCGGGTCTGCCCGGGTTCAAACCGCACCGCCGTTCCGGCCGGAATGTCGAGACGGCAGCCTTTTGTCGCGTCGCGGTCGAAATCCAACGCTTCGTTGGTTTCGAAAAAATGATAGTGCGACCCGACCTGTATCGGGCGGTCGCCGGTATTGGCGATATCAAGGGTGACGGTTTCGCGGTCTTCGTTAAGGACGATGTCTCCGTCGGCGACGATGATTTCTCCTGGGATCATGTCTTTACTCCTTAACGAATGGGGTCATGTACAGTGACCAGCTTGGTGCCGTCGGGAAAGGTGGCTTCAACCTGGATGTCGTGGATCATCTCGGCGATGCCTTCCATGACCTGATCGCGGCTGATGACGGATGCTCCGTCGCACATCAGATCTGCGACCGAAGTGCCGTCGCGCGCGCCTTCAACGACAAAATCGCTGATCAGTGCAACGGCCTCCGGGTGGTTCAGTTTGACGCCCCGTTCCAATCGGCGGCGCGCCACCATGGCGGCGGTCGCCACCAGTAATTTGTCTTTCTCCCTGGGTGTCAGTTTCATGGTCTTTCCTCTCAAATAGTCCAAAGTCGGGGCAGAGCAGCAGGCAGCCCGCCGGCGGCATGTCGGAACCCGGTCCAGAATTCTCCAAAGGCACGGCGCAACCGGGCGGGATCCTCACCGAGCCAACGCACTACCAAAACACCACCCACCACGGTGGTGGCGCAGCGAAGGCCAACCACTGGTGCATCAAGCAGTGACCGGGCGAGGTCCAGCAGGTTGGTCGGGTTATCATCGGCATAGACAACGGTGGCTTGGGCCGTGCTCCCGGCAAAACAGGCGGGGTCAGAAAAAATATCTTTGAAATTACCATCAAGATGCAGCGCGTCGGCCCATATCAATTTTCCGCCGCGCCGCACGTTCCATTCTTCGCGTAGAAATCCCCGGGAAAATCTTTCGCCGCTGGCGATGCGACCGAATACCAGAATTTCTCCGGCCAAAATTTTGCCGCCGGGCTCAAGGTTGATGGTGGTCTTGCGGGCCAGCCGTGCGCCATCAAACAGAATGGTTTCCTGCGGCAGCCATTCAAGCCAGCTGTCCTGTTCAACAGACAGGAGGACGTCGATAACACTGTCTGCATCGGCGGACCGGTAAACTTTTTCTGCCGCCTGGGCCATGGCCATGGCGCTCGCACCGGGCCCTGCGGAAATGGCAATATCCAGCTTATCGCCGCCGACCAGACCGCCCGATGTGGTTACCAGCACGGCGTTTGCTATTTCGCCTGTGGGCGGGTTCGGAAACATCACCCGCAACGGGTCGCTTTGATAGAGATGATCGAGGCGCGTTTGTCCCTGCTTGCAGACAAAACCGACTTCGGCGGCACCATGAACGCCAACGCCGCCAATCGGGAATGGCTCAGACTGTAAGGTAGCGACGGACATCGGCTTCCACCATGTTGTCAGCGTTTCCAGCCAGAACTACTTCGCCCCGGTCCATAACGGCATAGGTATTTGCCAGGTCGCGGGCGAATTCAAAGTATTGCTCAACCAACAGGATAGACATGTCGCCACGGGCGGCAAGATGCTTAATTACCCGTTCGATATCCTTGATGATCGACGGTTGAATGCCTTCGGTCGGTTCATCCAGCACCAACAACCGGGGCCGGGTCACCAAGGCCCGGGCGATGGCCAATTGTTGCTGTTGGCCACCGGAAAGGTCGCCGCCACGGCGCCCCAGCATATCCCTGAGAACGGGGAAAAGCTCGAATATCTCGTCCGGGATATGGCACAGGCTTTTGGGCAGCGGGGCAAAGCCGGTGCGCAGGTTTTCTTCGACCGTCAGCAAGGCGAAAATTTCCCGTCCCTGGGGAACAAAGGCAATGCCCCTGGCGGCACGCTCATGGGGCGGCAGGTTGGTGATGTCATCGTCTTCCCAGAAAATTGTACCTTCTTTAACGGGGTGTTGGCCGACAACCGCGTTCATCAGGCTTGTTTTTCCGACGCCGTTGCGGCCCAGAACACAAGTCACCTGGCCTTTTTCGGCGGTTAAATTGACGCCCCGCAACGCTTGGCTGGCGCCGTAATAAAGATCAATTTCTTCGACCCGTAACATCCCGCCCTCCTAGCGCCCGAGATAAACTTCGATGACCTTGGGGTCGCTTTGCACCAGATCAAGAGATCCTTCGGCTAGCATCGACCCTTCGTGCAAAACCGTCACCCGGCAGTCCAGTGCGCGAACGAATTCCATATCGTGCTCGACGACGACGACCGAATGGGATTTCGTGATTTCCTTCAGCAATACAGCCGTCTGTTCGGTTTCAGCGTCGGTCATGCCCGCTGCCGGTTCATCGACCAGAAGCAGTTCCGGGTCCTGCATCAGCAACATGCCGATTTCGAGCCATTGTTTCTGTCCGTGGGAAAGCGCTCCGGCAAGCTGGTCATGACTGTCGGCCAGGTTGATGATTTCCAGCACTTCGTCGATGCGGTCTTTTTGTTCCGCCGACAAGCGGAAAAAAAGCGATTCAAAAACGCGGCGGTCTCCCTTTAGCGCCAGTTCAAGGTTTTCATCAACGCTCTGGTTTTCGAACACCGTCGGTTTTTGAAACTTGCGTCCAATTCCAAGATTGGCGATCCGCGCCTCGCCCAGCCGTGTCAGGTCAGTTTTTCCCTTAAAAAAGACCTTTCCCGTATCGGGGCGGGTCTTCCCGGTGACCACATCCATCATCGTCGTCTTGCCGGCGCCGTTGGGGCCGATGATGGCGCGCAACTCACCGGCCAGGACAAAAAAGCTGAGATCGTTCAATGCCTTGAAGCCATCGAAACTGACCGAAACGCCGTCCAGGTAAAGGATGGTGTCCGTGGGGCCCTGGTTTTTCGGTTTGGCGTTCATTCGGCTGCTCCCGGGGTGCGGGGTTTCCAGTTAGCCCAAGAAAACGACGGCAGCGAACCGACGATGCCGCGGGGCAGGAACAGGGTGGTGGCGATAAAAAGGCCGCCCAAGAAGAACAACCAGAAGTCCGGAAAGGCGCCGGTAAAGTAGCTTTTGGCGTAATTGATTAGCACCGCCCCCAGCACCGCGCCATAAAGGTGCCCGCGGCCGCCGACGGCGACCCAGATGACGATCTCGATTGAGTTGGCCGGGGTGAATTCGCTGGGATTGATGATCCCTACCTGGGGAACATAAAGCGCGCCGGCCAGCCCCGCCAGCATGGCGGAAACGACGAAGACGAATAATTTGTAATACTGGACCCGGTATCCCAGAAACCGGGTTCGGCTTTCGGCATCGCGCACGCCGATAAGAACCTGTCCCAACCGGGATGACACAATAAACCGGCAGACCGCATAGCTGGCCGCCAATGCCAGTGCGGAGGCCACAAACAACCCGGCGCGCACGCCGTTTGATTGCAGGTTAAAACCCAGCACATCCTTGAAGTCCGTCAGCCCATTGTTGCCGCCGAATCCCATGTCGTTGCGGAAAAAGGCCAGCATCAGGGCGAAGGTCATGGCCTGGGTAATAATCGACAGATACACGCCCGTTACCCGTGAGCGAAAGGCGAACCATCCGAATACGAAGGCGAGGGCACCGGGCACCAGAACCACCATGGCGGCAGCAAAGGCGAAGCTGTCAAACCCGTACCAGTACCAAGGCAGTTCTTTCCAGTTCAGGAAAACCATGAAATCAGGCAGCAGCGGATTGCCGTAAACGCCGCGGTCGCCAATCTGGCGCATCAGGTGCATGCCCATAGCGTAGCCGCCAAGGGTAAAGAAGGCACCGTGACCAAGGCTCAAAATGCCGCAATACCCCCAGATCAAATCGACGCTGAGCGCCAGCAGGGCAAAGGTCAGATACTTGCCCAACAGGCTGACCATGTAATTCGGCACGTGCAAGGGCGAGTCGGGGGAAACGGCCAAGTTCAACAGCGGCACCAGAACCGCCGATGCCGCCAGCACGCCCAGCAGCACCAACCCGCCACGATCAGCCAACAGGAAGGAGACGCCGGGAAGAGGGATGCGCGAATGTTTCATCGATCAGTTCTCCACCGCGCGGCCCTTGAGGGCAAACAAACCGCGGGGCCGTTTCTGGATAAACAGGATGATGGCGATAAGCACGAAAATCTTGGCCAGCACGGCACCCGCCATGGGCTCCAGGAACTTATTGACCAGGCCCAGGCTGAACGCCCCGACCCCGACCCCCCACAAACTACCGACACCGCCGAAGACGACGACCATGAAGCTGTCGATGATGTAGGCTTGGCCCAGGTTCGGCGAGACATTATCGATCTGGCTTAACGCCACGCCTGCGACCCCGGCAATGCCTGAGCCCAGCCCGAACGTCAGGGCGTCGATCCAGCCGGTACGGATACCCATGGAGCCTGCCATTTTGCGGTTTTGTGTAACCGCCCGCATTTTCAACCCGAATGATGTTTTGCGCATCACCAATGCCAGCAGGCCAATGACCAGCAGCGAAAATACGATGATGTAAATGCGGTTGTAGGTCAGCGCCAGGCCGCCGGTAACTTCGATAAAACCGCTCATCCACGACGGGCTGCCGACTTCGCGGTTGGTCGGCCCGAAGATGGTGCGCACCAGTTGCTGCAGCACCAGGCTAATCCCCCAGGTAGCAAGCAGGGTTTCCAGCGGGCGGCCGTAGAGAAAACGGATTATGCCGCGCTCGATGGCAATGCCGAAACTTCCTGCCACCAGAAACGCCGCCGGCACGGCAACGAACAGGGAATAGTCAAAAGCACCGGGCAGATAGGTGCGGAACAGTTCCTGGACGATGAATGTTGTATAGGCCCCCAGCATCACCAGTTCACCGTGGGCCATGTTGATCACCCCCATGACGCCAAACGTAATGGCCAGCCCGACAGCAGCCAGCAACAAGACCGAGCCCAGGCTGATGCCTTGAAAGACATTACCGACGGCATTCCACAACGCCAGGCGTTCCTCGATTTCGGTGAGGGCGAGTTGGGCGGCTTTTTTGATGCCGGCATCGGTCTCGGACGCAGCCACACTGCCTAGAAGCGCGCGAGTTTCGGGCGTGGCGCTGGATGATAGCACCTTAATGGCATCTAATCTTTTGGCGTCGTCCTTTCCGGCTAAAAGCCGTGTCGCGGCAAGGGCCAATTTGATTTTGCCCTTAACCCCGGAATCGGTTTCGCGCTTCAGCGCTTTCTCCAGTAAAGGGATCATCGCCGCCGGACGAGATTTGAAAACCGCGTCGGCGGCCTTGGCACGTTTGGCCGCATCGTTGCTGAACAGGGTCAGGCCGCCTAAAGCCCCCTTGATGATACGACGGAGCTTGTTGTTGACGCGGACCTTCTTGAGTTTACGTTTCGTCTCCTGGCCGATTTCCTTGGCCGTCAGGGGGTCGAAAAGAACGTAAACGCCGCCTTTTTTTTCCGTGATAACGACTTTTTTGTCGGATTTACGCTTGTAGAGTTTGCCTTTTAGCAAAGCTTCCAGCACCGGCACCGTGCGCTCATCACTGCTAGCGGCGATTTTATTGATAGCCGCGATTTTGGACTTGAAACTTTTACCGGCGAGTGCGGCGACATCGTCTTCAAAGCCCGCCACCGCCAATTGCGGCGCTGCAAAGACGCCGAAAGCCATGATAAAAAATATCATCAGGAAGCGCATGAATTTGGATAAGGGGAGCATCCTGATCGCCACCTGGGTTGAAGTGGATAAATTTAAAATGGGTGGAATGGCCGGGGCGCCAAATTATGCGGCGCCCCGGTATTCCCGTGAGGCGTATTTTCTTAGTTAGTGAGCGTTGCGAACTTTGGTTTTTCGCAGTTGCCGCACACCCAGGGATAGGTCCAGTCCGCGGTCAGCTTGGCGCTTTCCGGGATATAGTTGGACCAGGCATCGCCCATGACCACGCCATCGGTCTTCCAGACGGTTTCGAACTGGCCATCGGCCTGAATCTCACCGATCAGCACCGGTTTGGACAGGTGATGGTTTTTGTTCATCACCGCAATGCCGCCGGTCAGGTTTTTGACCTTCTGTCCGTACATGGCCTGGCGCACCGCGTCCACGTTCGTGGAACCAGCTTGCTTGACGGCCTGGGTCCACATTTTAAAGCCGATATAATGGGCTTCCATGGGGTCGTTGGTAACGCGCTTCTTGTCCTTGATAAAAGCCAGCCACTGTTCGATGAAGGCCTCGTTCTCAGGCGTGTCGACGCTCATGAAGTAGTTCCATGCAGCCAGATGCCCGACCAACGGCTTGGTGTCGAGGCCGGCGAGTTCTTCTTCACCGACTGAAAAGGCGACGACAGGAATGTCTTCAGCCTTGATACCCTGGTTGCCGAGCTCCTTGTAGAAGGGAACGTTGGCGTCACCGTTGATGGTGGAGACCACGGCGGTCTTTTTACCGGCAGACGCGAACTTTTTCACGTCAGCGACGATGGTCTGCCAGTCGGAATGACCAAACGGCGTGTAGTTCTCCATGATGTCGGAATCCTTGACGCCCTTGGAATGCAGGAAGGCGCGCAGGATTTTGTTGGTCGTGCGGGGATAGACGTAATCGGTTCCCAACAGCACCCAACGCTTGGCTTCGCCGCCTTCTTCACTCATCAGGTATTCGACGGCGGGAATGGCTTGCTGGTTCGGGGCAGCGCCCGTGTAGAACACGTTGCGCGAACTTTCTTCGCCCTCGTACTGAACCGGATAGAACAGCATGCCGTTCAGTTCCTCGACCACCGGCAGAACCGATTTGCGGGAAACCGACGTCCAGTTGCCGAAAATCACGTCGACCTTTTTCTTTTCGATCAGCTCGCGGGCCTTTTCCGCAAACAGCGGCCAGTTGGACGCCGGGTCGACGACGACGGCTTCAAGCTTCTTGCCTAAAAGGCCGCCTTTTTTGTTCTGGTTTTCCACCATCATCAGGATCGTGTCCTTCAAGGTGGTTTCACTGATGGCCATGGTGCCCGACAGCGAATGCAGGACGCCAACCTTGATGGTGTCCTTCGCCGCCTGGGCGCCGAAGGATAACAGTGCCGAACCGGCAAGCACGCCGGCAACGGCCAGGGAACGCAAAGTCTTGTTCATTTCAAATCGCCTCCTAGTAGGGTTGTTCGTTGCAAATAGAATCGAGCCCTTAACCGCAAGAGGCGTGCCAGATACATTCATGCCGGGAAGATTTCTTCAATCACTTGTTTCTAAAAGAAAAACTGTCGGCCACAGAAATCGGCCATCTGTCTTGGTCACACATAAAAGCCTAATTTATAAACAAATTTTTACAAATGATTAAAAATTAGGCAGTTTCTAAAGAGGTCATCTGGTGCTGTGATGAATGTCCGCTTTCGGGGGTAAAGCGGAAGTATTTTGGGGCGTAACCGAATGTCCGCTCCGGGTCATTAACGGAAGTTTTCCACCAGCCCTTAGAATGTCTGCTTTTGGGGGCAAAGCGGACCTTTTGGGCGACCTTGCGGAA
>CEPS01030789.1_pt1 | contig 11188 bp, 12 predicted proteins | sample 530401 | NCBI WGS metagenome assembly CEPS01 (sample SAMEA2620035, study PRJEB7988) | marine metagenome | biome: marine biome (ENVO:00000447); feature: mesopelagic zone (ENVO:00000213) & marine oxygen minimum zone (ENVO:01000065); material: "saline water (ENVO:00002010), including plankton... | reverse complement strand
GAGCCACTCTTGCGGCGCTCGGTGGGCGTAGAACTCCCGCTCCTCTTCCTCGGCTGCTGCCCTGATTCGAGTTTTGACCGCGGGGTCAGAAACCGCGACGAACGTCCACGGCTGCATGTTCGCCCCGCTCGGCGCCGTTCCCGCGGCTCGGATGCAGTCCTCGATCACCGCCTTTGGAACTGGTCGGTCTGAGAAGTCCCGGACCGTTCGACGCCTGCGTATGTCCTCATAGAACGCCGACGCCCGCGTGCGCATCTCGTCTGGCGGGAATTCTCGGTAGCCAATCAAAGGCAGGTAGACGGGTGGATTCATCGTGATCCTCCATGTCGGGATTCAGGATTGCGCCAGATGGTTCGGCGGTGGGACGACTTCTCCTTGGCCGCCGTAGTTCGTCGCGTAGACCAAGGGACAGGAACAACCAGTTTCTCCGAACCATCAGTCGGAGCCGTTCCATTCTGACACGTTCTGTCAGTTAGAGGTCAGCCATTGGAGAGGAGTTGGTCAGGTGTTCCGTTCTTCACGATCCTACAATTCTTGTATAGCGAATGTGAGAGGGAACTAACGACAAGGTCGAGAGCCGGAGTCCTTCGAATCGAGTGACGAGGGGCGAGGGTGACCGCAGAGAGTCGGAGCAGTTCGGGAGGAGAACAACAATGGCATCGATTACACTCCAGGCGTGCCCGCGATGCAACGGCGCTGTACTGGACTACGCGCGGAGTGCCGAGGACGGCCCCATGTGCCTCACTTGTGGATGGAGAGACCTACAGGTGTCCGATGCGGTTCAGGCTGAGGTCGACGACCATATCGGAGAGGATTTCGTCGAGCACGTCTACACTCACCACCAGGTTGGCAGGGGCAAGCCGGCGCTCAGCGGATGGGAGCGAGAGAAGAGGCGCAGGCAGCGTCAGGGCCCGGCGGAGCGTGAGTTGAACACCGCCTGACGAATGCCCGGCGCTGTCGGATCGCCATCAATCGAAATGACAACCGCCCCTTGATCCAATAGATCAAGGGGCGGTTGTCATTTCCTTCTTGTACGTAGACTTCTACGCCCTGGCTTCGTCCCAACCCTCGACTCGGAAGCAAGAAACCCAGTGGTTCGGAGAGACCTCTCTAAGAGCGGGCGTTTCGTCCATGCACGAATCGACCATAATCGGGCAACGGGTATGGAACACGCATCCCGGCGGTGGGTTCATCGGGCTGGGGACGTCCCCAGTCAGGATGATGCGCTCACGTTGCGCCTCGATTATGGGGTCCGGAATTGGGATCGCGGACAGCAGAGCCCTGGTGTACGGGTGCTGTGGGTTTTCGTACAGTTCGATTCGGTCTGCGATCTCCACGATATGCCCCAGGTACATCACGGCGACGCGGTCGCTGATGTGACGGACGACTGAGAGGTCGTGCGCGATGAACAAGTACGTCAGTCCGAACTGCTCTTGAAGGTCCTCGAGCAGGTTGATGACCTGAGCCTGAATCGAAACGTCCAACGCCGAAACCGGCTCGTCGCAAACGATGAAACTCGGGTTCACGGCCAGCGCTCGGGCGATGCCGATCCTTTGACGCTGTCCGCCGCTGAACTCGTGCGGGTAGCGGTCGGCCATGTACGGGTTGAGGCCCACGGTTTGGAGGAGCTCGGTCACGCGGTCTCGGTACTCGCCCTTGCCCGAGGTGAGTTTATGCACGACCAGGGGTTCGCCGACGATGTCGCCGCAGGTCATCCGCGGATTCAGAGAGCCATAGGGATCCTGGAAGATGATCTGCATCTGGCGGCGCATTACCCGCATGGAGCGGCTGTCGAGATCGTTGATTCGCTGTCCGTCGTAAATCACGTCGCCCGCGGTGGGCGTATATAGCTGGAGGATGCACCTGCCGGCGGTCGTTTTGCCGCAACCGCTCTCGCCCACAAGCCCCAATGTTTCGCCGCGCTTGATCGTGAAGCTGATGCCGTCGACCGCTTTGACGTCGGCCACCTTGCGTTGAAAGATGATCCCGGAGGTCACCGGGAAGTGCATCTTCATGTCCTTGACTTCGACCAAGACGTCATCCGCGCCGTTCTGGCCGTTCGATGCTGTCTGACTTTGTGTCATTTGCTCGTGCGTCCTCTCTAGTTCGCGGCCGTCTGGGCGGTAAGTTCAGCCAGTTCGGAGTGTCGCCAGCAGGCGGTCGTGTGGTTGGGAGCAGCTTCCTCAAGCACGGGGTCTTCCTGCAAACATTTCTCATTTGCGAACTTGCAGCGAGGTGCGAAAGAGCACCCGACCGGCAAATCCACCAAATCGGGCGGCAGGCCTTCAATGGCATCCAGGCGGACGCGTTCGACAGTGTCAAGCCTGGGCACCGAGTTCAAAAGAGCTATCGTGTACGGGTGCTTGGCGTCGTGGTAGATGTCCTCGGACGATCCAATTTCGATGATCTTGCCCGCGTACATCACGACGACGCGGGTAGCGTAACGAGCGACGACGCCCAGGTTGTGGGTGATGACGATCATGGCCGTTCCGAACTCTGTGGAGAGGTCCCGCATCAATTCCAGAATCTGAGCTTGAATAGTGACGTCCAGCGCGGTCGTGGGTTCGTCCGCGATTATCAACCGAGGGTTGCAGCTCAGGGCCATCGCGATCATCACCCGTTGCCGCATGCCTCCACTGAACTGGTGGGGGTAGTCATTCAGGCGTCGAACCGAATCGGGGATGCCGACCGTCTGGAGCAGTTCCGCGGCTCTTTCACGGGCCTGCGTCTTGTTCATTTCCTGGTGCAACTCAAGGGTCTCGGTGAGTTGTCGGCCGATCGTTAGGACGGGGTTCAGTGAGGTCATTGGCTCTTGGAACACCATCGCGATGCGGTTTCCGCGAATGTGCCTCATCTCGGCGTCGTCCATCTTCAGAATGTCTTCGCCGTCAAAAATGATCTGCCCGTCGACAATTCGGCCTGGAGGGTTTGCAACCAGCCGCATGATGGACAGAGCGTGGACGCTCTTACCGCACCCGCTTTCACCTACAACGCCCAGCACCTCGCCTTCTTCGATCTCATAAGTAATCCCGTCGACGGCCTTTACGACGCCGTCGGGCGTGAAGAAGTGTGTGGTGAGGTTGGACACCTCAAGCAGCGTGGCCATAGCCCTCCCCTTAAATTGATCGGAGCCGTCGTCAACAAAACACCCATTGTCGCCGGACACACCTGAATTCGGCCGCGACCGAAAGGGCGCGCCAACAGGCTCCGGCATTTGCTACCGCGTCACGATATGGCATGGCACTCGCCATTGTCAAGCGAATTGCGCCGCCCCACCGACCGCCCAGGCGTGATTCGCCGCACGCGCCAACGCACTCGGCGGGCCCTCGTGTGTCGAGCCTCACAATGCCGAGGGCGGCCGTTGCGGGGTGGAGCTTTCGACGAAACTTGCGAATCCCGACGCGTTCCGATTTAGACCGCTCTCGGACTGGACATGACCTTTCTCCCGTATTCGGCGTGGACGTGGGCGCATTCACGCATTGCCGGTCGTGACGGCACGGCCGATTTCAAAGCACCGGACCCGGTTCTTTGACCTGTTCCATCAGGTCGTCGTTCCATTCCCCTTCAACCGCAATGTGGGCCGCCGCGCCAAGCAGGATGGCCTCGATCAGGTTGTGGCTGAGGTATACATGCAAGCCCGGTTGTCTGAATTCGTACAGCATGGCCACCGTTGAGCCCCCGCGACAAACCAGGTCTCGAGGCCGGTTGCCGGCGTGTCTCCGAATGCGCCCCCTCTCCAAACGAGATCGCCGTGTCCGCCGATCAGGTGGGGACGCGAGTCGCGATTCGCCTGCGAGTGGATGAACAACACTTTATCGCCAACCGCCGCGGTCAACGCTCGATCTCCGGTCAGCGCGCCCACGGCGCCATTGAAAACCACGTGAGTGGGAGTCAACGTCTGCATGACTTGGAGCATGTCGGCAAAGCCCGCCGGCGGGGATTCATACTCTTTGTACTCGCCGTCCTCGTTTTTCGGGATGTAATAGTCCTGCTCACCGATGGAGTACGCCTGGTCGTACGTGACGGATTCGCCTCGGCGTCCCTGAGCCCGTCTCTGGGCAGAACCATGATGGCCCCGTTCATGCCGGAAACGATGTGCAGAGGTATCATCACCCCCCCGGGGGCGCAGTGATACACGAACACGCCGGGCTTCGTAGCCTTGAACCGAAAAACGACCTCTTGCCCTGGATTGACCAGCGTTAGTTCTCCGCCGCCCAAGGCGCCTGTTGCCGCGTGAAAGTCGATGTTGTGTTGCAGCATATTCGTTTCCGGATTTACGAGCGTGAGCTCGACGTAGTCGTCCTGATGCACCACTATGATCGGACCTGGCACGCTTCCGTCAAATGTCAGCGCCCAAATCTTGGCTCCGGCCGGGTCGATTTCGATCAATTTCTCTTCGATGACCATGCGGACCTGGACAACCTTAGGGTCGCCGTCCGCCACCTGTTCGTACTCCGGAAGAAATGGCGGGGTCACGGGCGTCTGTGTCACCCTTTCCAGTCCCTCGGCGCCGCCCGATACCCGGCCGTTCGAGTCACAGCCAAGGGCAAACATCAAGATCGATACTCCGATTGCCAATAACGTCGTTCGCATGGATCTCTCCCTCCCATCAACATCCCTACCTGACCACACTGGGATCGTCTGCGGCGATTCGTTTGGCTCTGCGGCAGAGCAAGCAGCGACCGGACTCGCGAAGTTCGATTGTAACTTTTCAACCGATTCGGTTGAAAAACCTCCGATCCCGACTGTGATGCCCCATCGGGGCTGAGTCGTTGAGGATACTCGCACAAGCGAATACGACGCACTGACGGATGATGCCAGTTCCATTGGCACACACGTTCAGAGCGACGAAGCACGTTTGCGGCAATTCAAGTTACATTCAGGGATGGACGACTGCAACTAATTCGACATCGGCGAACTTGCGTGTGAGAGAGACATGCGAGCCTGTGTCGCACCAATCCGGGCCGAAGGATATGAGCGTGCGGAAGCAGTTCGCCGGAGCAGACGGGCGTCAGCCACGTTCGCCTAGCGTCTCGCAGGGCGCCGCGGTGTATTCGTGAGGCAGGTCCAACACGCCATCCAGCGAGGCCAAACGGTCGCGCCAACCGAGGCGCACTGTGTGCGAGAGGAGACTAGGATTGGCTCCGTGAAGCAGTCACATCTGGTCAACAGACGGGAAACGTTGGAGTGACTGAAAAAGTTGGTGTTAGGCAGGATTCGGGAACGAAAGCTAGGTTCCGGAATAACCGTTGGCAAAAGATAGGGTTCGAGGCTCCCGGCGCCGGGAGCCTCGAACCCCACATAGAGGTCAACGATGCGCTCAGACGGAGGCGATTGCCTCCCGACGGAACTTACCTTCCGCAAGTGCGTTTGAAGCCTGCACGACAAGGTCGGCCGCGGCCTCCAACGCCGCGCTGCTCGTGTTGATCATCAGGTGATAGAACTCGGGATCGTCTGGCCGGTCGATGTCGAAGAAACTACTGAAGTAGTGTGCCCTGGCGTCGTCGCGGGCGACAACGCATTGTTCCGCATCGTCTTGGTTCAATCGTTCGCGACTCATGAGTGTTCTGACTCGGTCTTCTACACTCGCAATCACGCCAACGCGGAGGACGTTGGGATCGTTCCTCAGTATGATGTGAGCGCCGCGTCCGACCACGACCACGTTGCCCTGGTTGGCGAGGTCGTGTATGACGTTGTGCAACGCGTCATGATATTTTTCGTCTTCGAGTTCGTGACCGCGGGTGATCGTCGGCTGCGGAACGTCCTCATATTCCTCGGTAAGGTAGGCGGGAATGCCCGGACCGAAGTACGGATCTCCACCCGCGCCTGTCACAGCCGATCTTTCGAGTATCCGCTGCAAGAAGCGCGAATACCGTTCGCCTCGGGTCGGTGGGCGCTCCTCGCGCTGATGCAGCGCTTCCACGGTGGCTCCGACCTTCCTGGATACGTTTGCCAGGATGAGCCTGTCCACGTAGTCGGCGCCTAACTTTTCGGCGACGATCGGACCCAACGACCTGGCTCCGCCACCAGCGAGGCCGCCCATTGTGACAACAGCCATGGCACACCTCCTATCTTGTTCTATCCCACGCCTTCAGAATGCTGAATCACGGGCCAACTGCTACAGGTTTGTTCCGATGTTTCGGTGTTCGTTACGGACCTTCTTTTGAGTGGCTGCCGCGACGCGGTCACGATCATCACTCGAAACGGAACCTTCACTCATTCCCTGTTCGGAATACTCAAAGTGGAATTGCGAAAAGCTGATGCAGCGCTTCAACCCGTCATTCTTGCGGATGGACGCATCACGAGTAAGGGCCGTAGTCAACGTCAATGTCGATGTTGTTCCTGGGCCGCTTACTCGGTCTGACACTGTTTAGCGTACGACTTTATACTGCACGAAAATGGCGCTTTTGTCAACTTATGGTGGTCCAGCTTTGCTGAATTCGGATGAATTCAGGACTCGATATAGGGTTATCACCACTCATGAAAAGCGCCTCAGTATTAATCAATCGCAACATTCTGTTCGAATGGATGTGGGCGGGCCGAGTTGTCGCCTACGATTGAAGTCACAAACGAACTTATCCGGCGGAAGCCAATTCATCTACGTGAGATTGCCAATGCCGGGTTATCTGTTCGACTCGATCCAGGGCAGAAGCGGAGGCCCCGCTTTGGCGGATAAACACGGTTGCAGCGGGATCGCTCATCTGCCGGACGGCCGACGACAGCTTGGATTGGAGGCCGCGTATTTCCTCGGCGAGTTCGTCAGAGCTGCGACCCGCCATGCTTGCGATGAAGCGATCGTTGACCTCGTCGGTCTCACCGTCGATAAGGTACGGGCCGGCTCCGGCAGCGACGGCCTCAACGCCGCTGACCGTGGCTTGGTGCCAGTAGACCATGTGACAGAGAACTTCCCATACGCCCCAGTCTCCGATTTTGACGTCAGAGGAGCGGCCCGGCCCCAGGAAATATCCGAGTCCGCTGTCAACGGTCGATTCCAGGCGTTCGATGAGCTCGTTTCGGTCGGACACGGCAGCTCCTTTAATGTAGCGTATCAGTACTGTATCAGCGAATGAAGGTCATATCCTGCCAGTGCATCTCTGCCCGCGAGATCGGTGAGCTCCACGACGACCGCGCACCCGACGATCTCGCCGCCGGCTTGTTCGATGAGCTTTAGCGAGGCTGCCAACGTGCCTGCCGTGGCGATAACGTCGTCGATCACAAGAACCCGCCGCCCGGCGGTCACCGCGTCTATGTGCATCTCCACCACGTCCGTACCGTACTCCAAGGCGTACTCGACACTGTGCGTGTGGAACGGCAGTTTGCCCTTCTTGCGCACTGGCACCATCGGCGCGCCAAGCTTCACCGCCAGCGGCGCCGCGAAGAGGAACCCGCGGGCTTCGATGCCTACGATCGCGTCGATCTCGTTGCTCTCGTATCGCTCTGCTAAGAGGTCGATCGCATAAGCGAACGCGTCCGCGTCGCCCAGCAATGGGGTGATATCCTTGTACAGGATGCCTGGCGACGGAAAATCGGGGACGTCGCGTATGTATTGCTTGATATCGATTTTCAGACCTCCGTATTGAGGTTGGGCTTGAATAATAGTCGCCACTTGGAAAGAGGTCAACCCACGGTGACTCCCGATGATTGGATTGGACCGAGGATTTTGGTATTCTGGCCCGACATTCGCCACAATCCTCTGAGACGAAGATGCCACGCTTGGCCGCTTGATGCAGGAAAAATGATTCGTCGGTGGGGCAGGTGCGATCTTGAAAAACATATCTTGTGGACGCTTTCGCATCCAATTCTTAAACTTTCATGACCTTCTCATACGACGGGCGTCACTAACAGGAACGACAATCGAGCGCCAACCGGCAAAGCCGCGCCTTCTTACACAAGCTCAGCAGAGACACATGCATTTGAAGCGAAGCAGCCGCCACTGGATTAGAGCCGGAATCGGCGCCTATTCGACCTCAACGGAGGAACAATGAGCAACCCCTTATCAGCGTCTGAACGATTCGAAGTCGATTACAGCAACGCGTTGGCGATGCTTCTGGAGCGCAGGCCAAACGATACAGCGGTCGACGACCTGCTCGAGGCGGAGGAGGCGTTGGCCAATTTCGGCACGGCGGATTCGTCTCCTCGATGGATCCAGCCCTTTGCGGCCGTCGCGGTGGATCTGACACAAGAGCACATCGTGCGACTGGCGGCCACGTCCGGAGGTCTGGCGACGGTGATCCCGGAAGCCATCGGCCCTGCGCTGATGAAGGCTGTACAGCTTGGATTCGCCGCTGGATTCGCTGAGGGCAGGCGGCGGTGAGGGCCGAAGGGTGAGGACGGCATGAGATGAACGCACTTGATTGGCTGCTCCCAGGGCGGTCGCGAAGCGCGAAACTGATGGAGGGGATCCAAACAGCGACGGCCTCGGCCGCTTCGCAGGCAGAAATGTCTCGATTCAGCAGACGAGAATCCGCCCTCTGGCAGATGTTCTGCTCCGGCGCCGGCGAAGTGGTGTGCCAACTCCTCGTGAAGAATCAGGATCGCCGGCTGGACTGGGGTGTGAGGAGCCGCAGGCGCAAAGTCGACGGCTACAGGCTGATGACGATCTACTGGTGGATGTTGCTTTACCACTTGGTGCTGTATCGACACCAGGGATTCGACGGGCACGATCCTCAAGACGATCTGCCTTTGTTTCGCGAGGCCGCTCAGGCGTTTTTGCAACGAGAACTCGACCCTCTCCCGATTGAACATGGCCCGAGCCCGTGGACCGAGCGCTGGGACCGGCAGTTCGCGTTGGAATCGGCCATGGGGATTTACGACAACGTGCACGGTCTGCTGGGTCTTCACGTGGATTTGACCAAGCGGATCAACCGAGTGTCGCTTTTCACGACGGCAACTGAGCAAGGGTTCGGAAAGGCGATCAAACAGTTGGAGGTTGGCGGACAATGAAGATCGCGGTCATGGGCGCCGGCGGGGTCGGCGGCTATTTCGGAGGACTGCTGGCCAAGGCAGGGCAGGATGTGACGTTCATCGCCAGAGGCCCGCACCTCAGCGCGATCGTGTCAGACGGACTCGCGGTGACGTCCGACCTGTCAGGCGACTTCACGGTGAAAGCGAACGCCACGGACGACACCGCGGCGGTCGGCCCCGTCGACCTCGTTCTCTACACCGTGAAGATGTACCACAACGCCGAGGCGATCCCGGCCGTGCGGCCTATGATCGGGCCGGACACCGTCGTGCTGACGCTACAGAACGGCGTCGACAACGGACACCTGCTGGCCGCGGACTTGGGCGCTCAACACGTGATGGTGGGCACGGCAGTGGTCCTGGCGGGCATCGAAAAGCCTGGCCTAGTCGCCCAAAGAGGGCAAGTGGGCAGCATCACGTTCGGTGAGATTTCGGGTGGAATTACCGACAGGGGCCAGACGTTGCTGGATGTCTTCCAGGCGGCGTCGTGGAACGTCGAGCTTTCGGCGGACGCCATGCGTGCGCTCTGGCGCAAATTCGTGTACCTCACAGGCTCGGCCACCGTGAACGCCGCCACCCAGATAACGTATGCCGAGATGCGCGCCGTGCCGGAAACCAGGGAGCTGATCAAGGCCGCTTGGCGCGAGATCGTAGCCGTGGCCCACGCAAGCGGCGCAGACCCGGGCGATGACGTTCTCGACTGGTGCGAGTCCTCGCTCGACGCCTTCCCCGCCCAGGGCAGGACGAGCCTCGCCAACGATTTCCAAGCGGGCCGCCCGGTGGAGATTGAGGGATTGACCGGCGCCGTGGTCAGGCTGGGGCGCGAACACGACGTGCCTACACCGGTGCACACGACCGTTTACGCTCTGCTCAAACCAGCGGCGCTCAAGATTGCAGGCGAGCCACTCGATTAGAGCACGCGAGACTTGCGCCGACAACACGACTCTGTCGTCCGACGGGAGCTGACATCTTGTTGAGAGACCTGCTCAAAAGGCACTTTGGCTACGACAGCTTCCTACCTCCGCAGGAAGAGATCATGTCGAGCGTGCTGGAAGGCAAAGACACTCTGGTGCTGATGCCGACGGGCGGCGGTAAGTCCCTTTGCTACCAACTGCCCGCCCTGTCCCTTGAGGGCATAACCCTGGTGGTGTCCCCTTTGATCGCGCTGATGAAAGATCAAGTCGATGCTCTTCGGGGCAACGGGATCGAAGCTGGTTACGTCAACAGCACTCTCTCATCCAACGAGATCAACAACGTTCTGCGCCGGGCTTTCAATGGTGAGTTGAAAATCCTCTACGTCGCGCCCGAGCGATTGGCGATGGCGAGTTTTCGCCGCTTCCTTCAATCGGCGACTCTAAGCCTGATTGCGGTCGACGAAGCCCACTGCATCTCAGAGTGGGGCCATGAGTTCCGCCCTGATTACAGGAATCTGAGTTCGCTCCGGACGGCGTTCCCTGACGTTCCTGTTATCGCTCTCACGGCCACGGCCACCGAACGGGTTCGACAGGATATCCTCAGCCAACTCGGCCTCCGCGATCCCAACGTGTTCATCGCCAGCCTCAACCGACCCAACCTCACATACTCCGTCCATTCGAAGACCAATCAATATCGTCGCCTCACCTCTTACCTGCAGAAGCACGAAGATCGTCCCGCGATCGTCTACCGGGCAAGCCGTCGGGGCACCGAAGACTTGGCGTCAGTGTTGACGTCTGACGGATTTCAGGCGGTCGCGTACCACGCTGGATTGGAAGGCGACCGGGGCGCGATTCAGGATCGGTTCATCAACGACCACGTACCGATCGTCGTAGCGACCGTGGCTTTCGGCATGGGGATCGACAAGCCCGACATCCGTCTGGTCGTCCATTACGACTTGCCATCGTCGATAGAGCGGTACTACCAGGAGACGGGCCGTGCGGGTCGCGACGGACTGCCCTCTGATTGTGTGCTGTTCTACTCGCCCGGAGACCGCGGCACACAGGAGTACTTCATCGGCCAGATCGAGGACGACGCCGAACGGGAGGGCGCGCGCAGGCGCCTCGATGCGCTGGTCGCGTATGCGGAATTGCCCACATGCCGGCGAATGCGGCTTCTGGACTACTTCGGCGAGGAGCTGGGTCAGGAGTGCGAAGGGTGCGACGTTTGCGTATCGGTGGATGTAGAGCGTTTCGACGCAACGGTGATTACGCAGAAGATACTCTCGGCCGTGATTCGAACCGGCGAACGCTTC
>CEPS01020876.1_pt1 | contig 11202 bp, 9 predicted proteins | sample 530401 | NCBI WGS metagenome assembly CEPS01 (sample SAMEA2620035, study PRJEB7988) | marine metagenome | biome: marine biome (ENVO:00000447); feature: mesopelagic zone (ENVO:00000213) & marine oxygen minimum zone (ENVO:01000065); material: "saline water (ENVO:00002010), including plankton... | reverse complement strand
CCATCAACTAATAAGATAATGTCTCCCTTATTTAAAACTCTTGTGGTCAATAATTTCTTTTCATTGGTGTACAGTTTAACCCTGGCTTTTCCACGCTTTATTATGAGCGTTTCTGACATACCAGTTATACTTCTTTCAACAGGGCGATGTAAATGAGGTGTTATTGTCTTCCCCTTCTCATATACTATAAATCCAAGCTGTTGTTTATAATCATCGGGAGTTACGAATTCTGTTTTATCCGACTGATATTCTGCAGATACTATAACAGCTACAACCTTTTGACCTTCTTTAATCCATTCAATGCCCATATTAACGTGTCCTATTACAACATGATTTTAAAATTATTTACAAAACCAAGTTTTGCACTTATTAGTTGAAGTTACGGATTTACATAAAGCTATATTAATGTTTTAAGCGTATCACAAACAAAATCAACCTGACTCTTCGTTAATGTCATACCAGACGGAAGATAAAGTCCATATCGAGAAGCCCTTTCGGCAATTGAATATCTTTCTCCGACAAAAAGTCCCATGTCATGAAAAACAGGTTGTTCATGAAGGCCTAGAAAAAATGGCCTGGAACCGATCTCATGACTTCTCAGTTTCTCTATCATCTCTCCTGCTTGAATGCCTACTGACTCATCTATTTCTATTGAATACATCCAATATACTGTCTTAGCCCAGGGTTTCTCAAGCGGAAACCTTATACCGGGAATTTCTGATAATTTCTTGCGGTAATAATCACCCATCTCCCTTTTAAAGGATACTGATTCTTCAATGCGCTCTATCTGTGCCATTCCAATCGCTGCCTGTAAATTGGTCATACGAAAATTATATCCCATCTCTGTATGATAAAACCTTCGGCTAGTTTTAAAACATAGATTCCTATATGATCTTGCCCGTTCAGCCATCACTTTATTATTTGTAACAACCATTCCACCTTCTCCGGTGTTAATAATCTTGTTTGCATAAAAAGAGAATATAGCAATATGGCCAATACTTCCTGCTTTTTCCCCTTTATATTCAGCACCATGTACTTCTGCTGCATCTTCTATAACTGTAAGATTGTATTTCTCCGCAATCTCCATTACAGGGTCCATATCGACTGGATGGCCGTATATGTGGACAGGCATAACGGCCCTGGTAGATTTCGTAACCTTAGATTCAATTTGTGTTACATCCATATTCCAGGTATCAGGTTCAATATCAACCAACACCGGTATAGCACCTAAACGTATCACAGCAATGGCACAGGAAATAATAGTAAACGTTGGCATAATAACCTCATCACCCTTTTCAATACCTGCGGCATAAAGAGCTGTTTCTATTGCAGCTGTTCCGTTACATACTGCAATACCATGCTTTACACTGATATAAGAAGAAAAACTCTCCTCGAATTGCTTTACAAAGGGACCTTCCGATGAAACCCAGCCTGTATCAATACACTGAATTAAAAACTCCTTCTCTCTACTTCCAAATAAAGGCTCATTTACTGGTATCATAAATCAATCCCTCAACAGACCTGCAAAAAAACAGGTTTGTTCCTGTCCAACTTTTATCCATTTTATATCCATAGTAGCACTCCTCATTCTTCAGTCCGTCATTCTGGTAATCTTTTGCCAAAAGTAAGCTTTATAAAAGCAAGAAGGGCATTTATTAAGTGTATAGTTTTGTGGTAATTAAAAAGCATGAAGAAATATCTAATTAACCTTTTTGGATGCAGATAAAAAGATTTATACACACGATTCATGAAACCTACTAATATTTCTTCGTTTAAATTTGGCGGAATATAATTGATAAGAAAGGTATCTATTTTAGAAAAGTCTTTAATTTTAGTAGAAGCAAAAATATCATTATAAGCAACTGACCCTGGCAGAGGTGTAAAGAAACTTATAAGAATTTCGTTTAAAGGCGCTTTAAGTGCTAGTTTTCTAGTGTCTTCCAATGTCTGGACCGTTTCAGGAGGCGAACCAATTATAAAGTATGCTCTTGATTTAATATTGGCCTTATTGACAGAGTTTAAGGTTTGCCATATCTTATCAACACTCATCTTTTTATTAAAGTAGTCTAAGATTTTCTGAGAACCACTTTCAAGCCCAAATGAAATTTGCCAGCACCCAGCTTTTCTCATATCCCTGAATAGTCTCTCTTCATTCCGATCTGCCCTTCCCTCACAACTCCAACTAATATCTAAATTACTTTTCTCTTTTTTCTCAATGAATTCATATAACTTTTTCTTATTTAAAAGAAAGATATCATCAAAAAAACAGACTTCTTTGATACCATATCTATTTTGCATATATTCCAGTAGTGAGATTAAATAATCAATTGAACAGGCTCTCAAATGGCGACCAAATACACTTTGCGCGCAAAAAGAGCAGCTATATGGGCATCCCCTAGACGAAATAACAGGGGCAATAGGTAGCCTTGAGTAATTATTGGGTGAAGGTCTATAAAAGCCCGGGAAGTTCGGCAATAGATCGTATGCCGGAAAAGGAAGATCGTCCAGGTTTTTAATATAATCTCTAACGGCAGTTTTTGTAATCTTGCCGTTGTTGCGAAAAACTATTCCATCGATATTTTCATCAATCTTATCTCTAACAATAAGGTCAAATAATGTTTTTTCACCTTCTCCATAAATCCCAACATCAAAGTGTGGAAACTGTTCAATCGTATCTTCTGGTAATGCTGTAACATGAGAACCGCCAATTATCGTAATTATATCAGGAAAAGATTTTTTGATCTCCTTGGCCATTTGTGCTGCAGAATAAATCATATTTGTTGTAGCGGTAATACCGACATAAACGGGTGAATCCACTTTTATTTGGCCTAACACGGTTCTGACATCGACACCCGTATTATAGGCGTCTATAATTTTAACTGAAATATTCTTTTCTCTAACGTAACTGGCAAGGCTTAGCAGTCCCATTGGGGACAGCTTACTCCCAAGCTTAGATTCCCATTGGCTTAAAGCTATTGGCGGATTAATTAATAATATGTCAACCATATTTTATTCAGCGAGACTATAATTATGGGGAATAAACTAGTTTTCTCAAATAATAAACGGAGTATGTTAATTCACTTTCTTGCAACAACAATATAGTGAGTAAAAAGATCGTGAAACGAGAAGTAGATTTTCTCCATTTCAAAACCTGTATTCTTTATAATGGATAAGGCGTGCTCCTTTGAATCTAACCTGGTTATTTCTTCCGGCGTATACCAGAATTTAATTCGGCAGATTTTTGTTAGGAAATAAGTGACACTATCCAACACAAGTTGAATAAAACCATTTTGATAAGGCCAGAACAATATGACAAATGAATCTTTCTTCAATACCCTATGAAATTCATTCAGGACATCAACAATCTCAGATTGATTAAAGTGTTCCATTACTCCCAGGTTATATATTCCAGCAATACTCTCACTTTTGTAAGGCAAATGGAATATATCGCCGGCTATCCCGGTTAAGTTTTCAAACTTATTAACAGCATTTTTCAGCGCTAAATGGGACTTGTCTAAAGCAATATAACTTTTATTGGTATCTTTCAATCGCATTGAACTTTCTGAACTGCCAGAACCGCAGTCAACATAAAAACCTTTCTGCCGAAAGTACAACCCGAGAATTCTTTTAACATAAAAAGATAAGATATATTTCCGATATATTCTGCTTGCTTTCCCAAACAATGACCCTTTGTGGCCTATCCAATATTTTTCCCATTCTTGTACACTATTTCCGCTCAAGTAGATATTCCATTTTTCTTATAAATAAATGATAAGTAGTTTTTCATAACAGGCGGTCGTTAACTCTCAATTTGCAGTATGACAAGAGATTATAAAGACACTACAGCTTTTAATAATCAATTAATTTAATCCCTGCCTTTAGAAAGATTCTTTCCACCAGAGGTAGAATTTTCCTAATTGTAAAGCCGTCAACAAAAACAGAACCAAGTAGCGTTAATCTACTGGTTTTAATAGTTGTGCATTCCCTGCACATTGGAACTTGAGATCTCAAGCCTTCTGCCAAAAGTCTTCTGTATTCAACCATTTTTTTTGAATTCCATAATTCACTAATAGAAGAAGAGTTTACATTACCTATAGGATCTTTAAAATCAGAATCCAGACAGCAAAAAGCTATTGTACCATCAAATGAAATAGAAAGCTGACGATAAGGTATAATACATGATAAATTATCCTGACTATCAGAGTTCATAGCAAACTCCGGAGTTCTTTCTGCGCCATAAAAGCTTACAAACTTCTTATACCTTACGTCATCCGCACCTTTGTAAGCTTTCCATTTCTCATAAAACAACTCCTCTTCGTCTTGATTCTCAGGCATGTATACCATCTGCACAATCGTAAACGGCTTTCCAGCGCCTCTCTGGTACTTTTCCTTAAGAAAATAACAGACATTCTCCATGGTCTTCTCAAATTTGGAACCAACCCTGATTCTTTCAACGGTCTCCTTTGTTGCTCCGTCAAGGGATAACAGTAAAATATCCGGCGGATTTTTTAAAATTAAATCAGTTGTTTTTGCCGTTAGCAAAGTTACATTTGTAGACACGCCAACCCGTACATCGTTTCTCAAGCAGTACTCAATCATATCATACAAATCCGGATGCATAAGAGGTTCCCCAATGCCCCCGGACAAATAAACCAGTTCTGCATAATCTTTTACCTGATCAATTATTTTCTTAAATAATGAGAAATCCATGTACCCGCTTGTTCGAGTTGAACTCTCCCTTGAACACATAATACAGGAGAGGTTACAATGGCTCGTGATTTCTATAACAATTTCAACAGGAAATGCGGTATTAACACTTACCCTATTTAAGTAACATGCTGCGATCTTATATCTATTATTTAGTTTTGAAACGCTAAGAGTATTTGAATCTATCCACATTATCTTCCTTTGGTTAACTTTAACCTTACAGCTGTCCAGATATATTTTTGGCCCCTTTTAATATATTGTAATAAGTTAGAGCCGGTCTTCGATGTACCATGCTGCCTGGCTCCACATATATAGGGTACCTCTGTTACTTTATATCCTTTCTTCATTGATCTATAAACAAAATCAATAAAATATTCTCCATAGTCCCCTCTTAATTTTATATTCTCCAAAACCTCTTTTTTTACTGCTATAAATCCACTGGTATAATCTTTGAAGGATGAATCAAGTAAATGCTGAATCACAAAATTCATAACAAAGCTTAGAATCGCCGACAAGAAAGAGTCCTGGCTCTTTTCTATCAGCACTATCCCTCCGCCTGGAACATATCTTGAGGCAACAGATAGATCATACCCATCATTAACTCTTTCCAATAAATCTTTTATTTTTTCAGGTGGCATAGACAAGTCGGCATCCATCCAGACAATAATATCACCTGACGATGAATCAATTCCTTCAGAAATTGCACTGGTTAGACCACTTCTTCCACTGCGTCTTATAAGGTTAATTCTTTCATCATTTTTTCTCAGTTCCTGCACAGTCCTCCAGGTACCATCTGGTGAGTCATCATCGACAACAGTAATCTCGTATTCTTGATTATTTAGCTGGCTTTGTATGCCTAAGATTAAAGGAGAAATATTATCTTTTTCGTTGTATGTAGGAAGTATGACTGAAACCTTATTCATCACAATTTTCCTATAAATCCTTTATTGCAGAGAAACCACTAATCTGTCCTTTTAATTGGCAAATTGTTCTTATTGAAAACAATCTCTTTAAAATATATGACAGTCTGAGGTAGAATCGCTTGTTTGCTTTATCTAAAAATTTGGAAAATGTGCCATTATCCAATCCTTCCGGAGTATAATAGATTTGACTATGGTCCAGGATTGTGCTTTTTGTAAAATCAAAGACATGTCCTTCGGCAGTAAGCTTCCTATATAACTCTGTTCCGGGAAGGGGAACAAACTTATTGAAATGAGCATAATCCAGTTTCATGTCAATGGCAAATTGTACCGTCTTCTCAAGGCTTTCGTATGTTTCTCCGGGAGTTCCCACGATGAAGTCACCTCTCACCTCCAGTCCTGCTTCTTTTGTCAAACGAATTGCCCTCGTATTCTTTTCAACTGTATTACCCTTTTTAAGAAGCTTGAGCATTCTGTCATCGCCCGATTCAAACCCATACAAAACCTGCCAGCATCCCGCTCTTTTCATACGCTTAAGGAGAGGACCGTCAACGTTAGAGACCTTAGAAAGACACGTCCATGTGAGATTGAGCTTTCGTCTTTCAAACTCATTGCATACATCATATATTCTCTTCTTGTTTATGGTAAATGTGTCATCAAAAAACCTGATCTCCCGTACCCCGTATTTTGATACCATCTCTTCTATCTCCAGAAAAATATTAGGTACGCTTCTCATCCGATAACGTTCGCCAAATACTTTTCTATCGCAGAAAGTACACTGAGTTGGGCATCCCCTGCTTGTAATCATCACAGCATAAGGTACCCTGCGACACGAAGCCGGTGTCGGTTGATAATATTTAGGATGGGGTAGTAAATGTCTTGCCGGCAACGGTATTGAGTCTAAATCGTTAATAAATCCTTGATTTTCGTTTTTGCACATCTCCTCTTTATTCCTATAGCAAATTCCTCGTATTCCGTCTAAGCCCACAAATTCCCTGTTTTTAAAGTTTTTAAACAAATGTTCTATGGTTTTTTCTCCCTCACCTATTACCCCTATATCAAAAAGGTCTGTTTTCATCGTCTCATCGGGTAAAGCACTTACATGGGCACCACCTATCAGGATCTTTACTTCCGGACGTTTTTCTCGAACAAAAGACGCTATCTTCCTGGCATTAACAAATGCAGGTGTAGTGGAAGTAATACCAATAACATCCGGATGTTCACACAGTATCATCTTAAAAAGGTCATCAAAGGAAATACCTACCGCACAATCGATGATCTTAACCTCTATACTTGCCCTTTCTAAAATAGCAGCAATGTAAGTAATTCCGAGAGGTGGAACAATATTCAGCACCTTTCTTACACTTTTTGATCTTCCAACGGATTCCTCCTCTTGTTCAAAAGGTGGATTTATTAATAAAACTTTAGGCATCAGTGAATTCGTTTCTTTTCAATATAATTTCTCTACTAAAATAACAGAACCGTCATCTATTATGCAGGTTGTATAGGAAAACTTCACCATATGAGTGCAACGAGCCACATGATTATCGCTATTTCTTATGAAGTTATTGAAGGGCACCTTGCTGCAATCAGCCGTTTATGGAGATTTCTTTTTATACAAAAATAAAAACTTCAATCTTAACCATTCATACTTTAAACCTAATAAAACCGTATTAATGTAACCATTCATGTTAACTTTGGAATAGACCCAAGTATGACTCATACGGTGAATTATCCTATATAGAGTGTTATCAGGAAAAAGAATTAAAAATTTAACAATAGGCAATAGCCTTGGGAATTTAGTTAGCAGAACAGAAAACTTGTGTAATTTTGCGAGCTTCTTTGCATCTTTATTCTTGATAATACTTTTGGAATGAAAGTCAAAATCAAAATTATCCTGAAATACGGGAATCTGTAACAAGTCTCTCATATCATCGACAATGTCTGTACCTGGATAGGGCTGAAAAACCGAATACCAGGGCACAGTAGTCCCTATTTTCTGATTTAAACGAATTGTTTCTAAACCGTCTTCAAATGTTTCTGTTGGTAGAGCAAGCATATTAGTCGTAAGAAATGGTATCTTGTATTTATTGAGCAGTTTACCTGTTTCTATAATTCTTTTATCACTGATGGTCTTCTTCAGAATATTTCTTCGAATATTTTCTACACCGGATTCAATCCCCCAACCTGCTAGATGGCAACCACTTTCTTTTAATGCAGCTGCAACATCTTCATCCACAACATTCGCTCTAATTTGTGCAAAATATGGCATCCCGACCTGTTTCGCATATTTATGGGCAAAATCTAGGAACCACCGTTTATCTATACAAAAAGTATCGTCATGAAAATGGACATATTTCTTATTAGGGTATTTAGACTTAGCTTGTAAAATTTCCTTAATAACTATCTCCGCTGATCTAAATCTAACAAAGCTTGCTTTGTTTTCATAAAGATCTTTTAATTGCCTGTTAAAGCAAAAAGAGCAGTTATAAGGGCACCCTCTTCCTGCCATTGTAGCCCAGGAATAAGATTTGCGGAATACATCATATTTTTCAAATATTTCATCATCCGGAAGCGGGAGAGTGTCTAAATCATCTATTAATAACTTCGGGGGGTTCTGATGTATTTTACCCTCCTGTTTAGCCCATATACCGGGGATATCAGTTGTCGAACCGTTACTTTTCATTCTGTGGACTAATTCCATAAATGGTATCTCTCCTTCTCCCTGACACACATAATCTACAGGATCAGATTCGATAACTTTTGGGAAAAAAGTGGCATGGGGACCTCCAAAGATTATTTTTGTTTCAGGCGAAACTTCTTTGATCTCACTCGCAGAGGCAATGCAGAATTTGTGGAGCCCTGAGAGAGTTACATAACCGACAAGGTTTGGCTGTTCTTTCTTAACATACCTTGCAATCTTCTCTATGCTACTTTCAATCAGAACGTCACACTCATCGCCTTCTTTTTTAAGAAGTGCGCTTAAATAGCGAACCCCGATCCATTCAAAGTATGCTTCTATAACAAATAAAACTTTCACTTAGCTCACCTCAAAGTTAAAAGGGAAAAAATAGTTTTTCTGTATAGACAGAAATATCTATCAAAAACAAATATTTTATCATGACCTTATTTAACTATAGTCTAAATACTTTCGAACTAATGGTGCATTGTTTACATAGAGATTGTGCTTGTGCCACTTTGCAAAGAATCCAGATAATGCAACCTGCCCTTCTTCTTCAATAGTTCATCGTATTTTCCAGTCTCACATATAGCTCCATTCTCTATCACAAATATTTTGTCAGCAAACTTCACAGTAGAAAGACGATGTGCAACCATGATAATAGTCATATCATGGCAAAACTCTTTGATAGCTTCTTGTATTAACTGCTCTGTTTCAGTATCTAACTCACTGGTTGCCTCATCTAGAATGAGAATCATAGGCTTCATTAAGAGCGCTCTACCAAGAGCAACCATTTCTTTTTGACCTCCAGAGAGTTTTATTCCATTTTCACCTATTTCTGTATGAATACCATCAGGTAACGTAGAAATCAATCTATCGATGTGGACCCGCTTGCATACATCTTTGATTACTTCTTCATTCACCTCCTTGCAACCTATTGTTAAATTCTCCAGCAGAGTACCGTCCAACAAGGTTGTTTCCTGGCTTACATAGGCAATCTTTTTCCTGAATAAACTTGCATCAAACCGGTCGTGTGGTATCTCTCCATAGCAAATCTTACCTGAATCCGGCTTTAACAAACCCAGAATAAGGTCTAGGATAGTTGATTTTCCTGCTCCAGAGCTACCCACAAAAGCGACACTCTGAAACGGCTTTATCTCAAGGCTGATTTCATTGATAACCTGTTTACCTTTAGTATATTTAAAACTAACATCACTGAATCTTATCGGCTTATCATAATGAAATACTTCAGTACCCATTACCTCCTCATTTTCTTCCAGATCATACAGGCGTCTTTCAATAGATTGATGAACCGGAACTTGTATATTCAAGTCCAGATAGGCTTTAAAAAGTGAATTAAAATGTGGTCCCAGTCTCATAAAAACAAGAAGAATTACCAGCAATTCAGAAAAACCCAAGCCTAACATATTTCTAAAACCCATTAAAAAAATAATAAAAGTGAAAGTTGCAAGATAAGTCCACAGGTTTTGTAATTGTTCCCTCAAGATAGTAAGCTTCTTCACTCTGACGGTTTCATCCACATATTGAAACACCTTAGTCAGGAAGGCATCAAGCAACATTGATGATTTGAAAAACTTCTTGTTCTGCAGAAGATTAACAGTCGCATTAGCAATTTTTTTGAACGTTTCATTAAATTTCCCTGATAGATTGCGGACATGTCTGGAATTCCACGCGTTTAGGAAGAAAAGAGCCCCGTATAGGACGAACGCCAGCATTGAAGCAATAAGTGACAATTTTACGGCAATAATCAAAAACACCGCCACCTGTACCGTATAAATGACAATCCTTTGTGCATTCAAATGCGCAACTCCTGCACCATCTGCTTCCCTCAGGATTGCATGATTCATTTCACCTGATTTATCCATTGTAATCCATAGCCAGTCTACGGTACTGTATGAACAAAAAACTCTTTTACGATATTCCATAGAAAGCCTTTGCTGTGAAAAGTTTGCTACAATTGTGGATACGAATACAAGCAACTGACCGGAAGCAATAAGCAGAGAAGCAAGAATAAGAAGACTTAAGAAAGATGGATCAAAGCCTAAAGTATTGAATACCTTGCCAAATAGATCCAAATGGGCTACATTCTCGTCTCTTGTAACATCTGTCCTTGCATATTCAAGAACAGGAATGAGCAATGGCATTCCTAAGACAGTAAAGAAACTGCTTAAAACCTGAAGGAAAATTATCCAACCAAAACGTGGAGTCTTAATAATAAGTCTACATATGTATCTAAGCCTTCTTAACAATATCGAAAATTTCGTCGTGTGCATATACTCCTCGTACCTAACAAAAAAGCGTAATAAAATCCTCTAAAATAAATTAGATTAATCAAAATGTTTATTATTGCATTTGCAATAAATACGGCATTAAACTCAAATTCCCTTTCAAAAACCCACCAGCAACTTTTCTACCAGCAAAAAAAATTGACAAACCTTTCCAAAAAGGTCGTCCCCAATGTCTATCCATAGCTATAATAACACCAGAAGCATCTTTCATACCACGACATTATTGATTAACACTTCGCACTTACTTTCATCTATGTATTTTTTATAGGCCAAGGCTATCTTACTGGCATCGCTCATTACATCCTTTTCAGAAAGCCTTCTTATCCCATGAACGTTAAGTATGCTCTTGGGGTCATCTAAATCAACGGAGTGATTAATAATAGCCTGAATTAAAGCCACCAGCCTCTTTTTTCTTTCATCGTTGGAAATTGTTTTCATTCTTTTATACTCGTCACTGATAAGATTGGACAATTCAGTTAAGTCATTGCACTGTACGCTAAGGCCAGTGATATTATATAAAGCCCGGCTGAAATTAATAATCGGCTTATTATAAAACAGCACAGCCTCCCATCCGGCCGTACTACCA
>CEPS01034184.1_pt1 | contig 11266 bp, 4 predicted proteins | sample 530401 | NCBI WGS metagenome assembly CEPS01 (sample SAMEA2620035, study PRJEB7988) | marine metagenome | biome: marine biome (ENVO:00000447); feature: mesopelagic zone (ENVO:00000213) & marine oxygen minimum zone (ENVO:01000065); material: "saline water (ENVO:00002010), including plankton... | reverse complement strand
TGGGCTGGGAGGTGTATTTTCATCTGAAGGAGGAATTTTACCAACTGTATTTGCTGAATTTGACACACCTGGTGAAGTAGAAGCAATATATTCTGAAGGAAATATCATTTTTACCGGATTGTCACTGAGCAATGGCTGTTATATGGTCAATATAGATAATGATGGAAATATTGTAGGAACCACTCAGTTTGCGGAAGGGTATACTATCAAGGGAATTCATGCTGAAAACGGCCTGCTTGCACTCGCAGCAGGTCATGATGGGATAATTCTATATGATTGGGACGGAGGATACAATGTGTCATTTCTGGGGAGGCTGGAAACAGCCTATGCTAATCAGGTAAAAGTAGCAAATAATACAATTATTGGCGCAACCGAAGATGGTATAGAAATCATTCAAATAGAAAGGTAAAAATGAGAACAAGGATATTTACACTTATATTTTTTATTAGTTTTTCGTTTAGTCAATTTGACTGGGTGAATGACGGTTCAGCAATCCGGCAGGGGCTTCATATTGAATGGCAGCGGGCAGGAGATGCAAATTCAGATGGAACCATGATCATTGCCTGGTCTGATTGTAGGAATGGTGGCATTCGCGATGTGATTGTTCAAAAAATCGATATAGACGGTACTAATTTGTGGGGTGATTATGGAGTCGTTGCAGTAAATGCTCCCGGACGGCAGGAGGATCCAATTCTAATAACTGATGGAAGTGGGGGTGCTTATGTGGTTTGGATGGACTACAGGGATGAATCTGATGATTATGGTGATATTTATGCGCAACATGTCCTGAGTAATGGAAGTCTTGCCTGGGACGAAACAGGTGTTGCCTTAACTAATCAGACAAATAAACAGTATTCACCAAATATCTGCACCGATGGTCAAGGTGGAGCATTTGTCATTTGGAAGGATAATTCAGTTAGTAGTTACGGGGATAATTATGGAACTCATTTATCTCAAGATGGCCCCCTTGCCCCTGGGATCGGGTTTCCCATTGTGAGCTACGCTTCCGCTCGGGGAACTCCAAGCCTGGAGTTTTCTGGCGGAGGTGGAGCCGTACTGGTTTGGAGCGATGACAGGAATGTTCCAGAGGGAATGGGAGAGGATATTTATGGACAACGGATACAGCTTGATGGGGATATATTACAGACCATGTGGAGTGCACCCGAAGAGGGTGGCATCCCATTAATTGAAGCAATTTATGACCAAACACATCCGAGAGTTACGTATCTTACTGATACCAGCACTATTATTGTATGGCAAGATAAACGAAATGTTGATGACTATGATTTACCTACCTACAATGATATTTACTACCAAATACTTGATGAAAATAGTGCTCCTATATTAGAACCTGGTGGAAGAGCTGTTTGTATCGGAAATTGGGACATTGCACAACCCCGGGTGAAGGCGGATGGATCTAACGCTTTTGTTGTGTGGGAAGATAAACGGAGCGATTGGTTGTTTCCCGATATCTATTCACAAAAAATTGGCGAAAATGGAACAATTCTTTGGGAAGAAAATGGGGAAGCGATTTCAACTGCGAATGAAGCTCAACAAAGCGTAAGATTAACAACGGACGGACAGGGTGGTGTTTATATTGTCTGGGAAGATTCCAAAGATTTCTACACCGACACATTAATGATAGATATTTATCTACAACATATTAATGCAAATAATGAGTTTAGTTTTGATGTTGGTGGTCAGCACATTTCTAGTGAAAAATACAATCAGTTTAAACCGCTGGTTAGACCCGATGGGACAGGCGGCTCATTTGTTGTGTGGGGTGATCAGCGCTCTGGGGGCAGCATTGGATTATTTACCCAGCATGTACACCCTGAGCAGGGGATTACTTTAATTGAAGGGGGACAGGAATCATTCTTTGGAATTGCAACAGATGCAGCAAATGATGCCTATCACCACAATATTTTATATCTGGGCAATGATAAAAGTTTAGTTTACTGGCAGGATAATCGCCAGGGTCCGCCAACAATATATGGGGCAATAATAGATAACAACTTTGATTATTCGAGTGATTACTTTATTAATCAATCAATCAATGGTAAGCCATTGACAAATATGAACGTCACCCCTGGAACTGAAGGAGTAATTGACAAAGAACCTAAAATAATATTATCTGATGATCATTTATTTTTGAGTTTCATCTCTTATGATGATCCTGCGAATCTCTACTTTCAACTTCTTGATTTGGATTTAAATATTATTGGGGAACCCACAGCTACTGCTCTTGCAGATCCCGAAACATCCAAGCAAGGATTTTACATGGTCATGGGAGAAGATGGCTACATTTATATCGCATACTCCGAAGATTATGATATTGTTATTAAAAAACTGAATAGTTCAGGTATAGTAATTTGGACGAATCAGGCAGTTCAAAATGGGACCGCTGATGACATTATTAAAGCCGTTTATCCCTCTCCTGAAGGTGGCTGCATCATTATTTATGGTTCTCAAAGCTGGCTAGAGGGCAGTCATGTGTATGGTTTAGCAATTCAAGGTGATGGCCAAATTCCAGAAAACTGGCCGGATGATGGTATTAATATCAGCAGCTTGACAGGCGATCAGTATTATGACAACAGTGTTGCAACTTCAACTGGTGTATTTGCTACCTTCATCGAATCAAGTACCGGGAGTTATAATTTATACGGTCAGTTATTATCCTTTGATGGTGAATTGCTTTCAGGGCCTGAGGGGATTTCAATATCTTCAGGTGAATTTGATGAAAAATCATCATCCTTGGCATTTAATTCGGATTTAGAAGAGATATTTACCTGTTGGGAAAATACTGTGGCTGATACAATCGAGGATGAAACGATTAACACTGAATCAGATATACATTGTACAAAATTAAATTTAGAGAATCAATCTTTAGGGCCGCTCCTGGAATTATCAAGCCAAGATTATGACCAATTAAATCCTCACATATATTGGACAGGAAATAATTATTTAATTACATGGGAAGATTATAGAAACAGTACAGTTATTCCTGAGATCGATATTTATTTCCAGAAAGTAAACAGTGATAATCTGGATATAACGTATGACGGTGGAGGTATATCTCTTTGTGTTGCCCCTTATAAACAAACTAAACCTCGAATTTTTAAATACTCTGACTCAAGCGAATCATTTGTAATAATTTGGGAAGATTACCGCAGCACTGGAAAAGAATATTGTGCTAACCTCTATGGACAATCCATTACTTATGGTGAATTAATGTCTATTGATGTACATGTCAGCAACAATGTCGACTGGAACCTGGTAAGTTTACCTGTGGATGTTACAGATGGCTCATTATCGGCTGTATTTCCCGAAGGCACTGGAGGAACATTGTACGCCTTTGACGTAACATATGTGGGGGTAGATGCCTTAATGCCTGGAAACGGGTACTGGCTACACTTCCCTAATTCCGGCACTACAACAATCACTGGTTCATCAATCACAAGCCTGACAGTAAATCTGACTGCGGGCTGGAACCTGATCAGTGGTGTCAGTGAAGTAACAAATGTAACGAATATTTCCGATCCGGACGGAATTGTTATTCCGGGCACGGTTTATGGGTTTACAGGTTCGTATACTAATGCATCTGTGTTCACGCCTGGTCATGGTTACTGGATTAACGCAAGCGCAAATGGCGACATCACCATTTCAAGCGACGGTGCTGCGAAAACAAGATCAGCATTTACAGACCGTACAGTAAAAGCAAATAAACTCAGTTTTAATGGCAATGACCTCTTCTTTGGTGTATCCATACCAGAGGAAGAGAAGCTCAGCTATCAGCTTCCACCAAAACCACCTGCAGGTGCGTTTGATATGCGGTTTGCTGACAATATGAAAGTTGCTGAGAATTCAGGCGATATTGAAATAATGAATAATACTGACAAGCTTACCATCTCCTGCACGATCAATATTGATGCAGGTGAACACATGAAGTGGGTACTGACATCTGATAAAAAGAAGGAATACGATCTGAATGGTTCAGGAGAGATTGTTGTGAGTGAAGATGTCACCAGATTTACCTTAAACAAAGTTCCGGGAGTTCCATTGACATATTCTGTTTCACAGAATTATCCAAACCCGTTTAACCCAGTAACCTCGATTAGATATGAAATTCCGGTGGAGAATTTTGTGACCATTAGCGTTTACAACGTAATGGGACAGAAGGTAACGAATCTTGTACATGAATTACGTCCTGCAGGATATCATCACACCACATGGAACAGTACAAATATTCATGGTGAACCTGTTTCAAGCGGGGTGTACATTTACACTGTAACAGCGGGAAACTATCATGCTGTTAAAAAATTGGTTTTGATGAAATAATAATGTGAATCCATTAACCAATTATGAAAATAATTTGGAAAAGAACAATTTTTTTCTCCTCTCTGTTAACCCTAGTTTTTAGTGACAGTCCGCTTCATGAAAGATACCACACCTATGATGAAATCATTGTGCAACTGGAAGCCTGGAATGAGGAGTTTGGGGGATTAGATACACCATATCCAGATATATATCCAGAAAGCGGCATTATTTATCATTTAGAACAAATCGGAATATCTTCTCAAGACAGTCTTCCTTTCTGGGGAGTCAAGTTATCTGACCATGCTAACGAAATTCAAGACGAACCACGGATTTTAATTTTAGGCCAATGCCATGCAGAAGAAATTTACGGTGTAGAAATAGCCATGGCGATTATTGACCGCTTCCTCCATCCTAATGAGTACTCTGATATAATAGGGTATCTGCTACGGGGTATGATGATGACTGAAGTCTGGGTGGTGCCTACACATAATCCTGAAGGTTTAAAAGTGGTTCATGGTTATTTTGATAACGATAGCTTGGTTCAGGATATTAGTTATCGAAAAAATATTCGAGATACAAATGGAAATGGAATTTTTGATTTTGTTGTTGGAACTGGAAATGACCTGGATGGTGTGGATCTAAACCGGAATTATGGATTAAACTGGATCTTTGGTGATGATTTATTGATGCCTGACAACGGCTGTCCTGAAAATCCGTCGTATCTTGCCAATTATGATTATTACAGAGGGACAGAACCATTTTCTGAGCTGGAAATCCAGGCAATCCGGGATTTTGCCCTGGACCAGAACTTTCTTTTATCTATTGCCTACCACAGCTCAAGATCAGGCTGTGTCAGTGAAAAAGTGATTTATCCATGGATATGGGAGAACAGCAAATATTCACCAGATTTTCCTGTTATTGAAAAACTTGGGATTGAAATTGCTGAGTTAATTATTCCTGAATCAGGGTCCGGCACTTATTATCCAGTCGCTAGTCAATCCCGCAGAGGAAATGCCCATGACTGGTTTTACAGGGAAACGGGTTGTTTTCAATATCTTATTGAAGCTGGAACAGCAAATTTACAACCGGATGACAGCCTGTTAATTGAAAATACCATAGAAAGAAACCTTCCTGGTTTTTTTCATTTACTTGACAGAGCGGCCGGCACCAATTATGGTAATTGGGGTGCTGAAAAACACCAAATCATGGGTCTGGTTACCGATGACGAAACCGACCTACCAATTGAAGGTGCCATTGTAAGAATTTTAGAATTGGATGGAACCGTTCTAAAACCGCGAAAAACAGATAGTTTTGGGCGATACCGCCGTCTGTTAAAAGAAGGAATGTATAATATTGAAATATCCCATCCGGAATATATTACACTTACTCATGAATTTTATGCTAGTGGGAGTGGGGCATATCCTTATGATGTTTCTCTGACTCCACGACCTGTTTACAATTTATCACTGGATATTTTACCTCCCGATAATTATACAGGCGAATTTTCTATTAATTTTAAAACACAACTTACAGTGATAGATACAACCTCAGATGCAACTGGTAATGTAAACCTGTCACTGCCTGAAGATGAGTACACAATCACAATAACAGCGGAAAGCTTAACACCTGCAGTTCTGGAAATTTTTCTGGATAATGATCTAACTATTCCAGTTGAATTGAAAAATGAGGATGTTATCTGGGAAGATGGGTTCAATGACCTGTTGCAATGGGAGATCCTCAGCGGCAATTGGACAGTGGAAGACGGTTATCTTAAATCTCAGCCTGAACTAGTATATGATAATGGAATAAATTGGAATATTTCCTCTGTAGATGAACTTCAATTAGATAGTGAAGATAGCTTGATAATTGAATTAACTATGCGCTATGAACTGGAATGGGATTTAGATCATTTCTCTGTTGTATTTAACCATAATAATGATAGCACTGTGATAAAACATTTTTCCGGTGATGAATATGATTTACAGAAATATTATTTACCACTTCATTTCCAGAATGAACAAACTACAACTGGAAATATTGCTTTTATTATAAATACTGACAATACAGTCAACTACCGTGGGATAGAAATAGATCGGATTAGAGTTCTTAAAGGTTCCCTGTATTTAAATAATTCAGATAATATTCAAATATTTCAGCCAGATAAATTTACTATTAAACAAAATTATCCAAATCCCTTTAATCCAACTACATATATACAGTATACAGTACCTTTGTATAGTCATTTATCTATAATTCTATATAATCTTCAAGGTCAAAAGATTAAGGAATTAGTGAAAGGCCCGCACAGTCCGGGGAACTATTCTGTTATTCTAGATGCAAGTAATATCCCAAGCGGAATTTATTTCTATCAACTAAGAGCAGATGGTGTCTATTTGAACCGCAAGTTAATAATTATTAAATAAATGGAGATTAGTTTGAAGTTATCTTTGCAGTTATTTTTCCCTTTGATTTTATCATATAATCTTTTTGCTGAAACATTGCCTCTCAGTCAGCGCTATTTTCATCATACCGATATGGGTTATGACTATAATAGAGGAACTTACCTGATTGTGTTAGCTGATGAAAGTCTGGAACCAATATTACTCGATGAGGACACGGGGGATTTTATCCATTTTAAAAAGACACAGGGATATGATGTGGAGATCATAACGTTAGCAGGCGTAGGAGGCACTGCCAATTATTTACGCTTGTACCTGCAATATTATTACGAAAATATTGATCCTATGCTGGAATATGTTTTACTGGTTGGTGATATTAATGGTTTATATGCTGCAATACCTTCTTTTACTATACCTTCTTACAATGAAGGTGACTTAGATGTAACCGATTATCCTTACACCTTCTTTGATAATAATTCCTTAGAACCCGAATATTTTATCGGTCGATGGGCAGTCCGTAGCGAAAATGACTTAAAAAATATCAAAATGAGATCAATCCAATATGTGAAGATGGATTATATATCAGACCCATCCTTTCTGAATGACGCTTTGTTGGTAGCCGGGAACTACAGTGATTCTGGTACCTGGCCTGTAACCCCCGTGTGGACCTCCAAGTGGCTCATGGATGAATTATATTATCACGGCGCTGCTACTGTAGATACAGCTTTCTTTCATTTACACAATCAGCAGGTGAATAATCCACTTATCGCATCTGCCTGGAATAGTGGAGTGGGGGTTATTAATTATCGAGGTTGGGGAGATGCCAATGGCTGGCATAAACCTTATTTCCATCGGGAAGATGTGGACCCCGGATTGAACAATGGCTGGCGGATGCCTGTGGTAATGAGTTTCGTCTGTAATACTGGCGACTTTGGAAATGATTTTGGCGGGAGCGGTCTGGATAAATGTTTTGGTGAAGTGCTAACTACAGGAGGTTCCATAAACAATCCAAAGGGTGCAGCAGCCATGATCGGTCCTTCGGATCTGGATACTGATACCCGCTTTAATAATGTCATGTGTGGAGTCATGTGGGATGAACTGCTTGAAGAGAGGATACCAGAACTGGCACCAGCTCTCCATGCCGGGAAACAGGCCCTTATAAAGGAATTTGATGATCTGGAAGTCAATAGTACAAACATTGCTGAATTCTATCATCACGTTTATGGTGTTCTAGGTGATCCAAGTTTACCCGTTTGGCTTATGGAGCCGGGAGCACTCACTACTGATTTAGGAACAAACCCTTCTCTGTCATCTTCTCACATTTCTACCATTGTCAGAGACGAATCCGGTGCACCTCTTATGGATGTTGTAGGCGCTTTGCTGTATAACGGTGACCTGATTGGAAAAGGTCTTTCCAATCAGGATGGATATTTAGATATAGATTTCGAGGATGTGCCTAACGGAAGTACTCTTAATTTATATTTAAACAAACCTCAATTTTTTCAGAAGTATATCAGCCTGAATTTTTCAGCGGATGACGGAACAGAATTAGTTGCACATGATTATTTAATCCCCGATCCAGAGCCGGAATATGGTTATAACTTTATAATTTCAGATTACAACTGGCAAGAGATCAGCGACATTGGAGAAAACCTGTATTTGGTGGATGATAGCATAATCAGAGATATTGATTTAGGATTTAATTTCAAGTACTATGGAGAAACGTTTAATAAGTTGACTGTTTGTTCTAATGGGTGGGTATCATTTCTCCCATGTTTGAATGATGAAAGTGGAGAAACGGAATGTGCTCCCCTGCCTTATTTCTTTAATAATTCGATCACCAATCCCCTAGGATCTTATGGGATGATCGCACCCTTTTTTGATGATTTGGATGACAATCAGGGCATTGAACCCTTTGATGTATATTTCTGGACAAATGGTGTGGACAGCATTATTGTGGAATGGGATAATGTGGCAAATGGAGAGCACGATGAAGACTGTATCGAGGGTGATCAGGAATCTTGCCCTAGGGAAACATTTCAGTTAATACTTGATGGTGCTAATACTGATGAGCTTGGTAATGGAGCAATCATTTTTCAGTATAAAGAAATTCATGATATAGATGATCACGGTTGCACCGTAGGAATAGAAGCACCAGATAAAGATGAAGGTGTAGAATATCTTTTTAATCACCAGCTTGCAGAAGAGGGAGCGTCTGGGTTAGCTAACGGTCTGGCAATTAAGTTTACAACAGAAGGGAATGGAATGGGAATCAATCCAAGCCCAACACCTCAGAATTTTACCTTAATACAGAATTATCCAAACCCATTCAATCCAAGTACAACGATCCAATATCGTTTAAATCAAAAAGGCACTGTTAATATTTCTGTTTACAATCTCTCTGGACAAAAAATCAGACAGCTTGTAGATTCCAACCAGGATCCTGGACAACATTCTGTTAGCTGGGATGGAAAAGATGAAAAAGGAATTACTGTGGGTTCTGGAATGTATTTTTATAGATTGAATGTACACAGTTCTTTTTCAGGCACGCGGGACGGATTAAGCAAAACCGGGAAAATGGTTTTACTGAGATAATCAGCCATTTCCCCAAAAACCCATCAAGAATTCATTTCATATTGATCTTTCAAAGAATAGATATGATTTTGCAGTACACGCTTTGATCGATCTGTATTTTTAACCGGTTTCCGGATCATCCGTTTGCAGAAATACTTCTGTAGTACAGTGGTATTCGTCTTTGAATAAAGGTTCAGAGCATAGCGGGAAAAGTCGCGGATCATAAAATCAAATATTTGCTCCAGGATATCTGCATCAAAATTATCCAATTGAAATTTTTCAATAATCAATTGCCCGTACGCAACAAGGGTAAATAATTCTCCAAGGTTTAGTAAAAAATCAAAATCTTTTATTTGATCTTTTTTCGGTCTTGCCAACAAAAGGAATTTTTTTAATGTGCCGATCTGTTTTTTAAATATCCGAACATTAGGAAGGGTTACACTGTTATATGCTAATCGGTAATCATGAAATTTTATTTTTCCCAGACTCTTTGCATGCCCTTGATGAAACAGGAAATCATCATCGACAGGTTCATTGCAGAGTGGAATTTCAGGATATGACTTAGGATGAAAAAAATAATTCGCCATAAATTTAATAATCAAAGCCATGTTTACATGGACAGTCCCTTCTAATTTAGGAAGCGCTCGAATATCCCGGACTGCCATTTCAAAATACATATCTTTTTCGAAACCCTTAGCTGCAATAACATTCCAGAGGAGGTCCATAACCTCTTCTCCCTGGCTGGTTACTTTCATCTTCACCATGGGGTTGTACAGCAAATAGCGGCGGTCGTCAATAGATGCTGACCGCATATAATCGGAAGCACGCAAAGCAAAGAGTTTCATAGCAGTCAAACGTGTAAATGCATCAATAAACAATTGTTTGATGTGGGTAAAATCTGTGACATAATGATCAAATAATCTGCGATGGGAGGCATGGTTCAGTGCTTCATAGAAAGCATGAGTGCAGATACCGATGGAGGCCCAGCCTAAATTGTACTTCCCCACATTGACAGTATTCAGTGACATATCCCAGGCATCCTTACCTTTGGCAAGAATATCTTTTTCCATGATGGGATAGTCATTCAACACATATTCAGCAACATAGGTTTGAGAATTCACCACATTACGAACACAATCAAACTTCTCATGATTTGATTCCACTACAAAAAATACATAATCGTCTGTTTCAGGTATTTTCCCAAAAGTAGAAACCAATGCGGCTTCATTCGCATTACCTATATAATATTTATCTCCTTGAGCAAGAAACGTTCCGTCATCCTGAGGTTTTAACAGCATATCAGTAGAATAAATATCGGCACCATGTTCTTTCTCTGACAAACCGAAGGCAAATATTCCACCATTCTGCAACAGATCAGCTGTTTTCTCCTTTATGGATTTATTTGAACTCATCCAAATAGGTCCTAATCCAAGAATGGTGACCTGCCAGGTGTACCAGTAAGCAAGACCATAAAACCCCAATATTTCATTCAATGCGCAATTGCGATAAGTATCCCAGCGTGTCTCACCATCTCCTTCGGCAGCCGGCGTAAGAAAGGTGGCAAATAGTTTTTCCTTTTTAACAAATTCTATGAAATCACTATACCAAACACGATGATGATCATCATGTTTTAATTTTTCTTTTCCCTTTGTCTCAAACCATTGAACAGTCTTTTTTAAAAGTTGCCTGGATTGAGGATCAAGATGCTCAAAATTTTCGGTTTTGGGATTAAGCAGTATCATTGTTTCATATCATATTTAACATCCTGAAAATACTGAAGTTGTGAAATAATGAGTAATTGTTCTTTTCTTTCATCTCAAACATATAACGGAGTTATTTTCTCTAACCGAATATAAATAAATTAAAGATAAATAATTTCTACAAACAAAATTCTTGGCATTAAATAATAAAAAATCAATTTGGAGCTGGGCAATGTATGACTTTGCTAACTCGGCTTATACTACTCTGATCGTCAC
>CEPS01028257.1_pt1 | contig 11315 bp, 10 predicted proteins | sample 530401 | NCBI WGS metagenome assembly CEPS01 (sample SAMEA2620035, study PRJEB7988) | marine metagenome | biome: marine biome (ENVO:00000447); feature: mesopelagic zone (ENVO:00000213) & marine oxygen minimum zone (ENVO:01000065); material: "saline water (ENVO:00002010), including plankton... | reverse complement strand
CAGCCAGACGAACGGGTCCATCGTGTCGTAGTACATCTGCGGCATGTCAGGGCCGCCCGGCCAGGGAGAGGCACGGTCGACCGGGATGTGGCTGTGTTCGGCCACCCACAACGACTCGAAACCCCGCTCCTCGAGGGTCGTCGCCAACTCGACGGGGCCGATGGCGTACTCAGTCGGGAAGATGCAGGCGGCGCTGTGCAAGGGACTACTCCTTGGGAAACGCACCGCGGCCCAGCTGGTCGCGGACCGTGGTCACGGGTGGGCTGGTGAGGTTACGGCGCTGCCAGTTGGCGCCGTCGACGACGAGTGTGTGGCCGGAGATGAAGCGGGCGTAGGGCGAGGCCAGGAAGGTGGCCGCCCAACCCAGCTCCTGGCGCTCGCCCACCCGCATCGCCGGCTGCAGCGGGTCCTTCTCATGCGTCAGGTCGAGGCTGGCCCGGATGTCGTCGGTCATGTCCTCGTGTGGGAACAGGCCCGGCACCAGCCCGTTGACCTGGATGCCGGAGGGACCCCATTCGACGGCGAGCGTCTCGACCATGTTCTTCACCCCGGCCTTGGCGGCGGCCGAGTGGGCGAAGCCGGGCCCACCCGTCCATGCATAGGAGGCACCCACGTTCACGATCGACGCCGGTGTGCCGGCAGCGAGGTGGCGGCGGGCGAACTCTCTGCTGACCAGGAAGGTGCCGTTGAGCGTGATGTCGACGACCGTGCGCCAGGCGTTGGGCGAGAGGTCCTCGGCCGGTGACGGGAAGTTGGCGGCAGCGTTGTTGACGAGCACCCGGGGCAGGCCGAAGCGACCCTCGGCGGCGTCGAAGGCTGCAGCGACCGCCTCGGCGTCACGGATGTCGCATTCGACGACCTCGACCTCGGCGTCGAGGGCCTCGATGGCTGCCCGGCCGGCGGCGAGGTGCTCCGGATTGCGGCTGGCGACGACTATCGATGCCCCCAGGCGGGCGAACTCGACGGCGATGGCCTTGCCGAGGCCGGTGCCGGCGCCGGTGACGAACACCGTGTCGCCTTCGTAGGTACCGGCGGGCAGGGCGCTGGCGCCCTGGGGTGGCGGGGCTGGCAGGCCCGGCACTTCGGAATCGCCCCTCATGTCTGGCCGCGTTCCTGGTTGAGGCGCGTCTGGAAGGTGCGCTCTTCGGCCATCGAGGAGGCGATTCCGGGTCGGGCCAGGTTGCCGATCACCCGGCGGGCCAGTGCCACGGTCCCGGGGTCGGCTGCGGCGACCTCCTCGGCCATCTCCCGCACGGTGGCGTCGAGTTCGTCGTTGGACACCACCCGGGACACGATCCCGTACCGGAGTGCCTCGGCGGCGTCGAGTCGTCGACCGGTGAGCACCATGTCGCTGACGAGGCCGTGTCCGCACATCCCGTAGAGCACGCCCATGCCGCCGGTGTCGGGGATCACGCCGTGGCCGAGCTCGGGGAGCATGAAGCGGGCGTCCTCGGCGGCCACCCGGACGTCGCACAGCAGGGCACGCTGGAACGAGCCGCCGATGGCCCAGCCCTGGATGGCCACGATGACCGGCGCCTCGAGTTCCCAGAGCTGCTGGATACCGTCGTGGCCCCGCCGCATCAGCGCTGCATGCTCGTCGGCGGTCAGGGGCACGCCGATCGCCGAGACGTCGCGGCCCGAGGACCACGACCTTCCCTCGCCCCGCCAGATCACTGCCCGAACCTCCGGGTTCGCCTTCAGTTCACCCAGGATCTCGAAGAGGCGGGCGTCCATGGCGTCGTCGAAGGCGTTGTGCTTCTCGACGTTGTCGTTCGTGATCGTGGCGATCGGACCATCGACATCGAGCCGGACGCGTGTCTCCATCAGTCGGACACTACGCGGCGACCCGGCGTCGGTCCTGTCCGGCCGGTTTGACGAGGTGATAATGACAATTATCATGCGGGCATGGCAACGGGGACCCATGGAACTCAGCCACGCGCGCCCACTTCGGAGTCGGGCGCCCTCACCGGGCGACTCCTCCACGCCGCCGCCGAGGTCTTTGCCGAAAGGGGCTACGAGAAGGCCGGCGTCGCCGAGATCGCCCGTCGGGCGGGCGTCACCACCGGCGCCATCTACAGCCGCTACACCGGCAAGGCTGAACTCCTCCTCGACGCAGTCGACCACCATGTATCCGACGACATCGAACAGTTGCTGCGTAGCGAGCACCCCGGCGAATCGGCGACCGACGTCCTGGCGTCGATCGGCAGCCACCTCCTCGACGACCTACCCACCGGCAGCGGCCTCTTCCTCGAGGCCATCGTCGCAGGGCGCCGCGACCCCGAACTGGCCGACGCCATCAGGCGCCGTGTCGAGGACGAGGACGCCCATCTGGCCAGGTTGTTCGACGAGGCCACCACCGATGGCCTGTTCGACCCCGATCTCGACCGCCTGGCCACCGTCCGCCTAGCCCACGCCATCGGCTTCGGCATGACCCTCACCCGGGCCATGGGTCTCGAACTACCCGAGGCCAGGGCCTGGACCACCGTCATCGACCGCGTCATCGCCGCCGTGGCGCTGCCCGAGACACAGGCACAAGACCCGAGTTCACCGATTTCCGAGACCGCACGACAAACAGGAGCCCCCCAGTGACCACCACCGAACCACAACCCGACTACGCCTCCGACCTGGCCGAGTACGCCAACGATCCCGAGCGGATCACCGAGTACTCCGTCTGGAACGACGACGTCACGTCGGTGATCCACACCGTCGAGGACAACGCCGACGCCATCTTCACCTGGCGCTACGACAAGGGCGAGAGGGCACGGCTCGACAAGCTCTACGAGAAGGCCAAGACCTCACAGTGGAACGGCCAGACCGACCTCGACTGGTCGATCGACGTCGACCCCTACAAGACCCTCGCCCCCGCCGCCCCCCTCGAGGTCGAGTACTTCGCAGAGAACCCCGAGTCGCCCCTGCACAAGCTCACCGAGGACGAATGGGCCGACCTCGGTGTCGAGTCCATGAACTGGAGCCTGTCGCAGTTCATGCACGGCGAACAGGGTGCCCTGCTGTGCACCGCCAAGATCGTCGAGACCGTTCCGTGGATCGACGCCAAGTACTACGCCGCCACCCAGGTGATGGACGAGGCCCGCCACGTCGAGGTCTTCGCCCAGTACCTCGACCAGAAGCTCGACGGCATCAAGTACCCGTGCAACACGCATCTGGGCCTGCTCCTCGACGACATCCTCGAGGACAGCCGCTGGGACATGACCTACCTCGGCATGCAGATAATGGTCGAGGGCCTGGCGCTGGCCGCGTTCAGCTTCATGCACCAGACCACCGAGGAGCCGCTGCTCAAGAAGTTGCTGCGCTACGTCATGAGCGACGAGGCCCGCCACGTGGCCTTCGGCGTGCTCAGCCTCCAGGAGGTGTACCAGGAGCTCTCCGCAGCCGAACTGCGCGACCGTCAGGAGTTCGCCTTCGAGGCCGCCCTGCGCATGCGCGACCGGTTCATGCGCCAGGAGGTCTGGGAGCGCATGGGCGTCGACGTCAAGGACATGGTCAAGTACACGCTCGCCATGCCCGACGAGTTGCGCGTCTTCCAGCGCCTGCTGTTCTCCAAGATCGTGCCCAACTGCAAGAAGTTGGGCCTGCTCGACGCCGGCGACGGCTGGCTGCGCGACCGGTTCACCGATATCGGCGTCATCGAGTTCGAGGACTGGATCGACACCGGCGAGGAGTACGCCGACCTCGACGAGGTCGCCAAGGACCGTGAAGCGGCTCAGGCGTAGTTATTCGGCGGGCTGGACCTCGTCAGCCGCCTGCAGGTGGTGGCGGATCACCTCGTCGATCACGAACCGCAGGAACTTCTCAGAGATCACCGGATCGAGCCCCGCCTCGTCGGCCAGGTACCGCAGGCGGTCGACCTGCGCTGCCTCCCGTTCGAGGTCGGCAGGCGGAAGCCCCGCCGCGGCCTTGTAGGTGCCCACCCGGCGGGTGACCTTGAAGCGTTCTGCCAGCAGGTGGATGAGCGCCGCGTCGATGTTGTCGATGCTCGCCCTGAACTCCTCGAGTTCCGGATCGTGTTCTGGGTGTTCTGGGTTGCTCATGCGGTGCGCTGTCCCCGGGTCCGTCGGATCCGCCAAGGCTAGGCGCCCACGACTGCCCGTACTACTGTCGCCGACCCGGGGCAACTGACAGGAGAAGGAGCGCACATGGAGATTCCGCTGACCGTTGCAGACCACCTGCGGCGCGCCGAGTTGGTATACGGCGACCGGATCGCAGTTGTGGACGAACCCGACCAGGCGGCGCCCCCGCTCCCCGACCTCACCTACCGGCGCATGGCCGAACTGGCAAAGGCGATGGCCGCCGGCCTCGACGGCATGGGCCTCGACCTCGGCGCACGGGTCGCGATCGTGTCGCACAACGCCGCACGAATGCTCGTGTTCCTGTTCGGCACCAGCGCCTTCGGCCGCATCGGCGTACCGATCAACTTTCGCCTCAACGCCGAGGAAGTCCAGTACATCGTCGACCACTCGGGCGCCGAGGTACTCCTCATGGACCCGGAACTGGAGCCGACACTCGGTGACGTGAAGGTCGAGCAACGCCTCCTCACCGGTGAGGAGTCCGACAGCCTGTTCGCGGAAGGCATGGAACCCCGGCCCTGGACTCCCGACGAGCGTGCCACCGCAACGATCAACTACACGAGTGGCACGACCGCCCGCCCCAAGGGCGTCGAGATGACCCACCGGAACCTGTGGCTCAACGCCGCAACCTTCGGCTGGCACACCCTGGTCAACGACCGGGACGTCTACCTCCACACGCTCCCGATGTTCCACTGCAACGGCTGGGGCATGCCCTACGTCGTGACCGCAATGGGCGCAAAGCACATCGTCCTGCGCAAGGTCGACGGGCCCGAGATCCTTCGGCGCATCGACCAGCACGGGGTAACCCTGCTGTGCGGCGCCCCGGCCGTCGTCGCAGCGGTACTCGACGCAGCCGCCGACTGGGACGGGCCCATCCCCGGCGCCGGGACCGTCCGGGTTGTAGTGGCAGGCGCCCCGCCACCGACCCAGACCATCGAACGGGTCGAGACCGAGCTGGGCTGGGAGTTCATCCAGATATACGGCCTTACCGAGACCGCCCCCCTCCTTACGATGAACCGCCGTCGGGCCGAATGGGACGACCTCGACGCCGCTGGGCGGGCTGTCAAGCTCTCGCGTGCCGGCGCACCGGCACTGGGTGTCGCCCTCGAGACCACACCCGACGGCGAGCTCCTGGCCCGCTCGAACCACGTGCTCAAGAGCTACTGGCAGCAGCCGGAGGCCACCACCGAGGCACTTGCGGACGGCTGGTTCCACACTGGCGACGGCGGTGTCATCGACGACGAGAACTATGCGGCGATCCTCGACCGGAAGAAGGACGTGATCATCTCGGGCGGCGAGAACGTCTCGTCCATAGAGGTCGAGGACACCCTGTTCTCGCACCCGGCGGTCGCCGAGGTGGCGGTGATAGGCGTGCCCGACGAGAAGTGGGGCGAGACCATCAAGGCGCTGGTGGTGCTCGTCGACGACCCCGGTGGGGCAGACGGTCGAGCCGTCGACGAACAGGCGCTAATCGATCACTGCCGGGCGAAGCTGGCCCACTTCAAGTGCCCCACGTCGGTCGAGTTCCGCGACGAGCTGGCCCGTACCGCCACCGGCAAGCTCCAGAAGTTCAAGCTGCGCGCCCCCTACTGGGAAGACATGGACAAACAGGTGAACTGATTCGGACTGTATTAGGGTCCCGCCGTGAACCAGCGCCGCCTGATGTGGTCGATCAAGGGGGCGCTGATCGCTTGCCTGCTGGCCGGGCTGCTCTTTCCCGGCATTCCCGGGGTCGAGGGCAAGGGCTGGCCCGAACGGGCGGTGGGCTATCCGATCTCGCTGCTGATCGTGCCGCTGGTGTGGCACCTGCGCGGCCGCCGCGTCTCGTATCCGCACCTCGCCGACGCACTGTTCGTGACGCCCTTCGTGCTCGACCTGCTCGGCAACCTTGTGAACCTGTTCGACACCGTCGAGCAGTTCGACGACTTCCTCCACTTCACCAACTGGACTTTCCTCGTCGCCGCCTTCATCCTGTTCCTGCGCCCCTACGTGCTGGCCCGCTGGAACCTCGTGATGCTGGGGTCGGGTCTGGGCGCGATCGCCATCATCGCCTGGGAGGGTGTCGAGTGGGTGATCCAGGAGATGGGCACCACCGGCCTGCAACTCACCTACGACGACACGGTGGGAGACCTGGTGCTGTCGACCTCGGGCGGCGTGCTCGGTGCCGTCCTGGCCACCGCAGCACTGACGCGGCGCTGACCCGGGGACGGCCCCGCCCTCCCACTCCTGCAGTGGTTTCAGGGGTTTTCGCCACATGCTTCAGGGGTTTTCGCCACATGTTGCCAACGCCACTTCCAGCATCTAGCGTTACCGGGCTGCCCGATGACGGGTGGCCCCGCCTATCCGTAACCGGGTGGGGGGATCAGACACCCGGAGGGGTTCACACATGAAGAGCAAGTACTGGAAGTTGCTCGCCGTGTTCCTGTCGATCGGAATCGTCGCCGCAGCGTGCGGTAGCGATGGCGACGGCGGCAGCTCGACGACCACAGCCGCACAGACCACGACCACGGCCGCAGCCACGACCACCACCGCCGAAGCCACGACCACCACCGCCGAGGTCGAGGTCGTCCAGACCGGCAGCCTGCTTGACACAGTCAAGGACCGGGGCACCCTGAACTGCGGCGTGAGCGGCAGCGCGGTGGCCTTCTCGGAGACGCAGGCCGATGGTTCGGTTACCGGCTTCGACGCCGACTACTGCCGTGCAGTGGCCGCCGCCATCCTTGGCGACGCCGAGGCAGTCAGCTTCACCGCCCTCACCGCATCCGAACGGTTCACCGCCGTCCAGACCGGCGACGTCGATGTCCTGATGCGCAACACCACCTGGACGCAGAGCCGTGACAGTTCGGTGGGCATGGACTTCGGTCCCACCACCTACTACGACGGCCAGCAGCTCATGGCCCGCGTTGGTGACGGCTTCTCGGCCGACAGCACGGTCGCCGACCTCGACGGCGCGGTCGTCTGCACCAACATCGGTACGACCACGGAGAAGAACATCGCCGAGGCCGCTCTGCTCGCCGGTGCCGAGATCACGCTGCTCGGCTTCGAGACCAGCGATGAGGTCTATGAGACCTTCATCAACGGTGGCTGCGACATCACCACCACCGATGGTTCGGCACTCGTCGGCCGCAAGGTCAAGCAGCAGCCCGATGACCAGGAATGGGTGATCTTCCCGGCGACCCCGATCTCCAAGGAGCCGCTCGGCCCGACCTACGGCCAGAACGACTCGGCTTTCGCCGACGCCGTCAACTGGACCGTCTACGCCACGATCATCATGGACGAGTACGGCATCACCTCTGCCAACGTCGAGGCCACTTGTGCCGACGCCGAGGCTGAGGTCGCACGCCTCTGCGGAGGCGAAGGTGAGCTCCAGACCGGTATGGGCCTGCCCGCCGACGCCTTCTACCAGGTGATCCTGCAGGTAGGTAGCTACGGTGAGATCTACGCCCGCAACCTGAACCCGGTCGGACTCGTCCGCGAGGGTTCGGCCAACGCCGGTTGGCTCGACGGGGGCCTGATCTACTCCCCGCCGGCACGCTAGGTAGGCAGTACCGAAGTACGTGATGATCCCGGGGTTCGGGAGCGCAAGCTCCCGGCCCCGGGATCATTCGCGTTCCGGAACGCCTTGGCGCTACGGGTACCGGCACTGCGAGTACTGTCACGCTCCTGAAATCATCTCCTGACCCGATCCCACACCACCCGACCCGCCCGGACCCTCTCCGACCATGACGGCTCCCACCACCCAAGAGCGCGTGTCACACCGTGTGCCGCTGTGGCGCGATGTCGTCGTCCTGAAATGGTTCACCCAGGTGGTCCTGCTGGTCGTGGTGCTCGGCACCATGGGGTTCCTCGCCAGCCAGGCCGGCGACAACCTTCGGGCACGCAACATCAGCACGTCTTTCGACTTCCTCGAACGACCCGTCGACATCCAGCTCAGCGAGGGCATCGACACACACCCCGACACTGGCGCCCGGGCGCTGTGGACCGGCATGGTCAACACCCTGCGCATGTCGATTGCCGGCATCTTCTTCGCCACGATCCTCGGTGTGGTCGTCGGGCTCGCCCGCCTCTCTGACAACTGGCTCGTACGCCGACTCGGCAGCATGTGGGTCGAGACCCTCCGCAATATCCCGTTGCTGGTGCAGATGGTCTTCTACTTCTCGGTACTGACCACGCTTCCCCGGGTCGGGCTCGGCACGGGTCCGATCAACGGCTGGTTACACGTCTCCAACAAGGGAATCTCGATGCCCCGGGTGTTCATCGCCGACGGCTTCTACCAGTGGCTCGTCGTCGTGTTGATCGGCGCCGTGGCCGCCCGCTTCGTCCGTCAGCATCGCCAGCAGATCCAGGACGAGACCGGTGCCATGACATCACCGATCCTGTGGGGGCTGGGCACGGTTGCCCTGTTCGGGCTGGTCGGGCTGTTTGTCCACCCGGTGTTCTCGTGGATGGGTCCGGTATTCGGCAGGATCGCCGACCTGCTCGACTCGCTACCCGTCATCGCTCCGCAACTCGGGTTCTCTGCGATTGCCCTGGGCGTCGCCGTCACCTGGATCCGACGCTTCCTGTCGGCCCACCGCAGCGCCCGCGGCCACCTTTCGCTCTCCGACGACGACTGGTTCCGGATCGTCTTCGCGGCCGTGGCCTCACTGGCCGTGGTGTTCGTGGCGGTCCGCTGGACCGGCCTCTCGGCATGGACCCTCGACAGTGGCCGCGACCTGTTCCAGGTCCTCGCTGACAAGTTCGACGTCGACGGCGCTGCCCGCCCGTTCGACGCCATGCGCCCCGACATCATCCAGAAGGGCATGTTCCCGAACTACGGGAAGAGCGGCCTGACCATGTCGATCGGATTCGCCGCCGTGTTCTTCGGTGTCGTGTTCTACACGTCGGCATTCATCGGCGAGAACGTCCGAGGTGGGATCCTCGCCGTGCCCAAGGGACAGTCCGAGGCGGCCAAGGCCGTGGGCCTCGGCCGTGGGCAGATCCTGCGACACGTTGTGCTCCCACAGGCGTTCCGGGTCATCCTGCCGCCGACCGGCAACCAGTACCTGAACCTGCTCAAGAACACCTCGCTGGCCGTCGCCGTCGGCTACAGCGAGCTGGTCCAGGTCGGCAGCACCACGTACAACCAGACCGGCATGACCCTGCCCGTGGTGGCCATCTGGATGCTGTTCTACCTGAGTTGCTCCCTGACCATCTCGGTCGTCGTGAACTGGTTCAACGTCCGCATGCGACTGGTGGAGCGGTAGATGAGCGAGATGTCGAGCGGTCTCGGCGTACCGACCATCCCGGCGCCCCCCGAGGAACCGCACCTCCCACCCCGCCAGTGGATCCGCGAGAACCTGTTCTCGAGCCTGTTCAACACCGTGCTCACGATCGTCTCCTCGCTCGTCATCCTTGCCATCGTCCGGGGTCTGCTGGCCTTCATCTTCAACCCGCAACGCCAGTGGGAGGCCACCGCCACCAACCTGCGCCTGCTCATGACCCAGGCCTACCCCGAGGAGCAGTACCTCAGGGTCTGGGTGTGCGTGGCCGTCATCCTCACGCTCACGGCCATGTCGATGGCCGTCTGGCGGGCCGGGTCGGCCGTACCACTCCCCGGTGTCGGCCGCCGCCTGTTGTCGGGCGGCGTCCTCTTGGCCCTCATGGCCCTCCTCGCCCCGTTCGGCACGCGCTCCACGTTCATCTGGCTGGTGATAGGCATCGTGGTCGCCGCCGGAGGAGAGGCGCTGAGACGGTTCGCCGACGAAGAACGCTCCCTTAGTACCCTCGCCCTGTTGGCCATGGCCCTCGGAGGACTCGTGGCGACGCTGTGGGTGGTCCCGTACGGCAGCCACACCTTCAACCTGCAGCGCACCCCCCGGGTGCTGGCCGAACCCGGCACCGTGGCGATGTCCACCAAGTTGCCATGGACGCTCATGCTGGTCGTCGCCGTTGCGGCCTACTTCGTCGGGACCCTCGTCCGGGACCGACTGCCAACCAACCCGCTTCGAGCCACCCTGCTGGTGACCTGGCTGCTCATGCCACCGATCCTCCTCTACCTGGTGCTGCGCGACCCGAGCTTCGACATGGGCCACGTGTTCACGACCGACATCCCGATCTTCGCCGCCTACGCCGTGCTGGGAGGTGCGCTGCTGTCCTGGCTCACCCGTCCGTCCACCGGCGAGGCCGGCCGGATCGTCGCTGCACTGGTCCTGGTGGCCGGGTTCGCCATGTTCGCAACGCCCATGCGGATGATCGTGCGCCTCGACATGCTCCTGCTGGCCGGCTTCGCACTGTCCGCCCCCACCTTCTCCGGCGGGCCCCGGGCACGCCGTCGCTACACCGCCGGCTGGCTCGGCGTACTCGGGATGATGTCGTGGCTGATCACAGCCATCAACACGCCTTCGACGGTCGATGTGCCGGGTGGATTCTTCATCGGCGGCATCTCCCTGACGCTGATGGTGGCGATCTTCACCATCGTGATCTCGTTCCCCCTCGGCCTGGCCCTGGCCCTCGCACGCACGTCGAACATGCCGATCTTCCGCCTGTTGGCGACCTGGTTCATCGAGTTCGTACGTGGCGTGCCCCTGATCACGATCCTGATCTTCTTCTCGATCATGGTGCCGCTGTTCCTCCCACCGGGAATGCACCTGGGAGAGGTCGCCGCCGTGGTCATCGGCTACTCCCTGTTCTCGTCGGCGTACCTGGCCGAGAACGTGCGCGGCGGCCTCCAGTCCGTGACCCGCGGCCAACACGAGGCCGCCGAGGCGGTCGGGATGACCACCTCGCAGAAGACGGTGTTCATCGTGCTCCCCCAGGCCCTACGAGTAGCGATCCCCCCGCTGGTCGGACACTGCATCGGTGTGTTCAAGGAGACCTCGCTGCTGGCCATCATCGGCCTGTTCGACGTGCTCTACATCGCCCGTTACGTGATGTCGAACCAGACCGAGTTCATGGGCAGCACCAAGGAGAACATCCTCTTCGTGTCCCTGATCTACTGGATCTTCGCCTACCAGATGTCCAAGGCCAGCCAGCGGCTCGAACAGCGCACCGGACTGGGAGAGCGCTAGGTGGCCCGAAACCTTTCCCAGACGCGGCAAGCCGTGAACCGAACCACAACGCGAACCCTTCGCCACAACGAGGTGATGTCATGACCGACGCAACTGCAGCCGAGCCTACGGACAACCAGGCCATGGAACAGTCCAGGGACCTGTCCGGCGCCCGTGACATGATCGCGTGCGAGGGCGTGTC
>CEPS01031399.1_pt1 | contig 11421 bp, 10 predicted proteins | sample 530401 | NCBI WGS metagenome assembly CEPS01 (sample SAMEA2620035, study PRJEB7988) | marine metagenome | biome: marine biome (ENVO:00000447); feature: mesopelagic zone (ENVO:00000213) & marine oxygen minimum zone (ENVO:01000065); material: "saline water (ENVO:00002010), including plankton... | reverse complement strand
TGATTCTGGCTCCTTGAACGGTGGCCACCGCTCCGCCACCGGAACCTGAGGCTCCGCCCATCCCCCAAGAGTAGAAGATCGTTCCTATGAAGGCGAGTACGATAAGCCATAAGATTGATTTAATAAGCCATGAATCGGCATGTTCTCTAATGGTATTCAGCATTCAAGCGTTCTCCTGACAACTTTTTGGATTTTAAAGGGATTCAGTGCTGGCACATGATATATAACCCGGCCTTGATTCGCAACCGTTTATTCGTATTTCAATTTGTGTTCGATGCTAGTTGAGGTGGCTAAATTTGATGTAATAATGGGTTTGAAAGTGGAGCCTTATCGGTACAACTCCTTATTTTTATTTATCTTGCAATTTTTAAGCCCCCTTGTTATAAGTGTATAGCCTCTTGTAAATAAAGAAGTTATTTAAATTGCGTTAATCTTTAAAAGGGTGTGACCGGTGCTTAATTTATTTTGGAATTTGTTTTCGAATGATTTAGCGATTGATTTGGGAACAGCGAACACACTGGTCTATGTTCAAAGTCGAGGAATAGTTTTGCGGGAACCCTCGGTGGTGGCCCTGAACATACAAACCAATGAAGTTATGGCAGTTGGGACTGAAGCGAAACAGATGCTTGGCCGTGCACCGGGCAGTATTGGAGCCATTCGGCCCATGAAGGATGGCGTCATTGCTCATTTTGAGGTGACCGAGAAAATGATCAGTCACTTCATCATGAAGGTGCACAATAATCGTAAAACCCTTGTTCGTCCCAGGGTGGTTATCGCTGTTCCATCGGGCATAACGCAGGTGGAAAAGAGGGCTGTGCGCGATTCTGCTGAATCTGCCGGAGCTCGTGAGGTATTTTTGATAGAGGAGCCGATGGCCGCGGCTATCGGGGTGGAACTCCCGGTTCAGAAACCTTCGGGTAATATGATTGTTGATATTGGAGGAGGAACTACAGAGGTAGCCATCATCTCCATGTCGGGAATTGTTTTTAGTAAATCGGTGCGTATTGCCGGCGACGAAATGGATGAAGCCATCGCCAACTACATCAAGAGAAAGTATAATCTTCTCATCGGCGAGCGAACCGCTGAAGAAGTTAAAATTCAAATCGGGTCAGCTTATCCCATGGAAAAACGCATGACCATGGAAGTAAAAGGGCGCGACCTTGTTGCTGGAATTCCGAAAACACTTGTTATTTCTGATGAAGAAATTCGAGAAGCGCTGACAGAAACGTTCAGTACCATCGTTGAAGCAGTAAAAATTGCTCTGGAACGTACTCCTCCTGAATTGGCCGCAGATATCGTTGATAAAGGAGTTGTCGTTGCTGGAGGCGGATCTCTTATCAAGGGACTGGATATTCTCCTGCGAGAGGCGACCGGTCTTCCAATCACTTTGGCCAACGATGCTTTATCGGCGGTGGCCTTGGGTTGCGGCAAAGTCCTGAATGACCCCAAACTCCTAAAAAAAGTATCCCTCTAAATCGTGCCTATCAGGCGAACCAAAGGCAAACATCTCCTTGTCGTTCTTGCCGGTATCGTGTTGGTTTCACTAATGCTGATGACCATCAACATTCGGCATGGCAAGAACAACCTGTTTTTCGAGTCGATGGTGGTGTGGGCTTTTTCTCCCGTTCAAAACCTGTTGACTAATACCGTAGACTCTATTTCCGATGTGTTCGATCATTATTTTTTTCTGGTAGGTGTGTCCCGGGAAAACGAGCGCCTTCTTCTTGAAATTGACAGGTTATCCAGAAAAACAAATGAACTACTGGAAAAAAGTAAGTATGGGAAAAGAATTGAAAAACTGATCAACAACGTGGACCAAAAGGAAAGACCCGTTATCACGGCTGAGGTGATTGGGCGCGATGCCACCCAATGGTCCAAAATGGTATTCATCAACAAGGGAACCAATCATATGATTGAAGAAAACCTGGCGGTGATGACTGATGCTGGCATAATCGGACATGTTATTCATGCGTCGGCTGGAACCTCCAAGGTTTTATTGATCACGGACAGTCGTAGCGCAGTCGATTCATTATTTCAGGAAACCAGGGAGCCGGGAGTGACGGTGGGAACAGGTAAAGATGTTTGTGAAATGAAATTTGTTTCCGTCGAGGCAAATGTGAAGGTAGGCGATGAGGTGTTGTCATCGGGACTGGGAGGCGTATTTCCAAAGGGATTGATGATAGGCAGGGTTGTAGATGTTGTTAAAAAAAAGCAGGAGTTGTTTCAGGATATTACGGTTGCCCCCAGTGCAGATTTGTCGCGATTGGAGGAAGTGCTTATTGTTTTACCTGTTAAGGAGGGTTCGTGATTCCTCTTATTTTTGCTTTAGTGCTGGTTTTATTATTTGCCGTGCAGACCACTTTTCTGGAATTATTTTCTGTGGGAGGTGTGACACCCGACCTTGCTTTGATTTTTGTGGTTTATTGCGGTATTCATTTTTTGCGCAACGGGGGTATCGGGGTGGGAGTTCTGGTTGGCTTTATCCAAGACTGTCTTTCGGGAGCGCTCTTTGGGGTTAATACGTTGTCCAAAGGATTGACCGGTCTGTTTTTTTCGGCATTGAAAGATAAAATTATTGTAAAAGGTATTCTCCCGATAAGTTTTTTTCTTGTTGCCACCTCCTTGTTTGATGGGGTTATATATTTTTCTGCTTTAACGAGCTTGATGGGAGCGCAGATCAAGGGTGACTTTATGCTTTCCCGTATTTTGGTTTTTGCAGTTTTTAATGCCGTGGCAGGTCTTTTCTTGTTTTATGTTTTAGATGCTGGCAGGCAACAGCTGCATCGTAAATTCCCCAATCAGGTGTTGCGATCAATATGAGCTTTTTTCGATACTCAGCCGGATCTTCCGAAAGCATTCGTAAAAAAATTAAAATTTACGTCATTCTTGTGGTGATCACCTTTGTGGGTTTGTGGATGCGTGTCTGGTATCTGCAGATTCTTAAAGGAGAAGACTTCATGGGGCGGTCAGAAGAAAACAGGATTAGAAAAGCGTCCCTGCCCGCCTACAGGGGAACCATCAAAGATCGCAACGGTGAAACTCTTGTCAATATACGCCCGTCCTTCAATTTGTATGTGACTCCTGAAGATGCAAAGGATCTATCAAATTCACTGGCTCTTCTTTCCGAGAAAATAGAGATAGATGATGAAAAACTGAGAGCAGATATTCGCCAGTCTCGCTCGTTTAAAAATGTATTGATAAAAAGGGATGTCGGGCGCAAGGAAGTTGCTTATGTTGAGGAAAACAAAATGCAGCTTCCTGGAATTCATATTAAGGTCGAACCGTTACGGAGTTATGTCCATAATGATCTTGCGGCTCACATCCTTGGCTATCTTGGCGAAGTTTCCAAGGAAAAGCTGAAAATCCCCGCGTACAGCAAGTACAAGCTTGGGGACATGATGGGTAAAAATGGACTCGAAAATATTTATGAGTTCAATTTGAAAGGTGAAAAAGGGTTCAAGGAGATAGAGGTCGATGTCTCGGGAAGGGAACTTAAGACATTGCGGAAGTTTCCTCCGGAAAGCGGCGACAGCTTGGTGTTGACTCTCGATGTTCGCGTTCAAAAAAAACTTGAAGAGTGGGTGAATGAACTTTCAAAGGAGAACCCGGTTGAGGGTTCGGTTGTGGTGATGAAAGTTCAAACAGGAGAGATCATCGCTATGGTCAGCAAGCCTTCTTTTGACCCCAATCTTTTTGCCGCTGGAATCTCCAGAAAAAAATGGAACAGTTTGTTGCTGGATAGTAAACATCCACTCCAAAACAGGGCTATTGACGGTCAATATCCCCCGGGTTCTACCTATAAGCTGGTCACAGCTTATGCGGCTCTCGCGGAACACCTGATAGAACCGGAAAGTACGATATTCTGCCCGGGACATTTCCGTCTTGGTCGAGGGCGTTATCGCTGTTGGAAAAAAAGTGGTCATGGTGCTGTAAACCTACATGACGCTTTGGTCCAGTCCTGCGATGTCTACTTCTATACTTTGGGCTATCGCCTGGGGGTGGATAATCTGGCAAAATACGCCAAAAAACTTGGCTTGGGAGCGCGTACTGGGGTGATGTTGAAGGGGGAAAAGCCTGGATTGGTTCCATCTACACAGTGGAAGAAAAAAGCAAGAAACAAGGCGTGGCTACCTGGAGAAACAATTTCAGCTTCCATAGGTCAAGGCTACAACCTGGTTACTCCCTTACAGAGCGCGAGTATGGTTTCTACCATAGCCAATGGAGGTCTATTACTGAGACCTTATCTGGTTAAAAGAATTGAAGACTCTGAGGGTAAAGTGGTGAAGGAATTCTTTCCTGAGATTGTGAGAAATGTTGAATTCGATCCGGAAATTTTAAGCCATCTGAAAGAAGGGTTGCGGGGGGTGGTCAATGAACCTCGTGGAACGGGGAGCCGGGCAAGGATGAAGAATATTGTGGTTTCTGGAAAAACAGGGACCGCTCAAGTGGTGCGGATGAAGGGTGCGGATAAAATTGATCCTGATTCCGAAACGCCATATCTATTTCGCGATCACGCCTGGTTTGTTGCCTTTGCCCCCTACGAAAAGCCTGAAGTGGCGGTTGCAGTCATTATCGAGCATGGAGGTCATGGTGGAGCGACTGCGGCTCCAATTGCTCGCAAGGTATTGGAATCTTACTTCACTCACTATCCTCCAGCGAAGGTCGTTGAGTCGAATTGATTTTTCGCAAGTTAGTTATTTGAATTCTGATACACCCAATAAAAAATCATCTGAATTATAATTTTTCACTTGAATCTTATACTCGTGCGAATTATTTATCACTAATTCTGTAGAGTGATGGCGTTGTCCATAATGGTCGAAGGAGATTGAGGTGTCATGGCAATCATCGCAAGAGACTTACCTTTGAACATAGCGCAAAAGGTGACAGCCACTATTCGTGGCGAAAAATACAATGTCAGTTTGCGTGGCTGGTCCGTGAAGGAATATCTTATTGTAGATTTTCCGTCAGCACCGGGTGAGCAATTTCGAGTTGCCACTCTAAACTGGATGCACGATCCAGTATATGCGCGAGGGTGTGTTTATAAATTTCAAGACACAGATTATTTACGATCCCACCCAGGCGTCAATAATGGTTCGCGAATATCCGCGCGATTTTGATTTGCATAATCTTCGTTATAGCGACAGGTACAAGGTCAGTTTTCCTGTGGAATATTCTCTGACCGTCAATGAGATTCTATAGACATATAATGGGACGATAAGAGATTTGAGCATTAAGGGTTTGTTGTTTTGCCACAAACATATTCTGACAAAAAACGATAATATTTCTATGACGATGAATTTTCCCCAGGGAAAATTAGAGGAAGTCAAGGTGGTTATCAAGAATATCAGAAAGAATCCTCGTAGCGAAAACGAACCTTATGTAATAAGGGTGTCATTTGCTGACCTTTCCGAGCCACAGTACGAAATTCTGGGAGGATTTTATAAAGCAGGGCCAATGAGCGTCGGGGAAACCCCATGGGCTGAATCAAGTGGTGGGAAACAGGTCCTTTTCCCTTATTCGTTTGACTCGGTCCCGCAATTCGGCGGCTTTTTCAAATTCCAGATTTTTCGCCGCACCATGCATCTCCTTTTCCAGCTTTTCGATAAGCCTGGTTACATCTTTCCCCGAAAGGTATTCCTCCTCTTCTTCGTGCACCATCGATGCCACAGGTAATTTTTCATGTTTAACAAGAAATTCATTGATTGATTTTTTAATTGATTCTGGAATGATCTGATGGGTCTTGTTGTATTCTATTTGGATATTTCTTCTTCGGTTCATCTCCTCGATTGCTTTTTCCATGGACTGGGTGACGGTGTCTGCGTAGAAAATGACTTTTCCTTCAACGTTTCTTGCGGCGCGTCCAGCGGTTTGGATTAATGAAGTCGTTGATCTGAGGAAGCCTTCTTTGTCAGCATCGAGAATTGCTACCAGCGATACTTCGGGGATGTCCAGTCCTTCTCGTAGCAGATTGATTCCTATCAGAGCGTCAAATTCTCCCATGCGCAATTCGCGAATGATCTGACTTCGCTCCAGTGTTTCTATGTCAGAATGGAGGTATTTTACTTTGAGTCCAAGTTCTGTGTAGTGTTCCGTCAGGTCTTCCGAGAAACGTTTTGTCAAGGTGGTTATCAGGGTACGTTCGTTTCTGGCCGCCCGGATGTTGATTTCCTGATACAGATCATCGACTTGTCCTTTGATGGGGCGGATATCTACACTTGGATCGATTAATCCGGTGGGGCGAACGATGAGTTGGGTGACGTAGTCCCCTGATTTTTCCAGTTCATACGGCGCTGGCGTGGCGGATACATGGATCACCTGTCTAACGTGCTTTTCGAATTCATCAAATTTGAGTGGTCGGTTATCGAATGCAGATGGCAGACGGAAGCCGTGACGTATCAGTGTTTCTTTGCGTGAGCGATCACCTCTGTACATGCCGTTTAATTGGGGAGTCGTAGCATGGCTTTCGTCGATAATGAATAAGGAGTCATCTGGGAAATAATCCAGAAGCGTAGGCGGAGGCTCGCCTGCCTGCCGATCCATCAGGTAACGCGAATAGTTTTCTATGCCCTGACAATAACCCACTTCTTTTATCATTTCCAGATCGAACATAGTTCGTTGTTCTATCCGTTGAGCTTCTACTAAGAGGTTGTGGCTTTCAAAATAGGCTATGCGCTCAAGCAGTTCCTCGCGGATAAGTTTGACGGCGCGTTTGAGTGGTTCTTTTGGGGTGACGTAGTGGCTGGCGGGATAGATACCTATTCGGTCCAGGTCGCGGATATGTTTTTGGGTCAGCGGATCGAACGCGGTGATTCGCTCTATGGTGTCGCCAAAAAATTCGATGCGTATGGCTTCGTTTCGCTCGTAAACAGGAAGCACATCTACCGTGTCCCCTCTGGCACGAAAGGTGCCGCGCTGAAAATCGACATCATTTCGTTTGTATTGAATGTCCACTAGTTTTTGCAAAACCTGTTCACGTTCCACCTGCATTCCCGATTCAATGAAAAGCAACATTCCGTGATAGGCTTCTGGTGAGCCCAGGCCATATATGCAGGATACGCTGGCTACGATAATTACATCGCGGCGCTCAAACAGAGCATGGGTAGCCGCGTGGCGTAGCTTGTCGATTTCATCATTGATCGATGCATCCTTTTCGATAAAAGTATCTGTTTTTGGCAGGTAAGCTTCAGGTTGATAGTAATCGTAGTAACTGACGAAATACCCTACGGCATTATCGGGGAAAAACTCCTTGAATTCTCCATAAAGTTGTGCCGCAAGTGTTTTGTTGTGAGCAAGAACCAGGGTAGGTTTCTGGACTTCTTCTATAACCTTGGCAAGGGTGAATGTTTTTCCCGAACCAGTCACTCCAAGGAGGGTCTGGTCGCGAATGCCAGAACTGATGCCTTCTGTTAACTGTCGGATAGCTCCTGGCTGGTCGCCCGCTGGCTTGAATGGTGCATTTACTTTAAGGGGTTGCATCGCTTCTCCTGTTTTTGGATTCTGGTTAAAATAGCACAAAATATGTGGTAGATTAAATATTCAGTGCTTAAATAACGATAGATTTACTGGGTTCAGCCCCTCCCCCTGCACTTCTTTCAAGCTTGGTTAAAGTGATTTCGTTGGTTTTTCATAGCTCCAGTTTCTTGAGGGACCTAGAAGTTATTAGTTTGAGGTGAGTATTAAGTGGCTACCGAGTTGGTGTTTTATAGCTCCGGTTTCTTTGAGAATTCCGGAAATTTTTTTATTTGAGGTGAGTTTTAAGTGGCTACGGAGAGTGAAGATATTATAAAAACGGTTCAAGTGAGTGGAACGACTATAACATTACTTGGAACTGCACATGTTTCCAAAGAGAGTGTCGCTCTGGTTGAGAAAAAAATATTGAGTGGAGAGTTTGACTGTGTTGCGGTTGAGTTGTGTCCTGCGCGTTATGAAAACCTGACTAATCAGTCTTGGTGGAAGAATCTGGATATTTACGAAATTTTTAAAAAGAAAAAGGCATCTTTGCTTCTGGTCAATCTGGCACTTTCGGCTTATCAAAAACGTTTGGCAGATAAAGTTGGGATCGAAGCAGGTAAGGAAATGATTCGGGCAACTGAACTGGCTCGCGAGAAAAATATTCGCCTGGAGGTCATTGACCGCGATATCTCTACCACTCTTCACCGACTTGTAACCGAGGTATCATTCTGGCAGAAAATAAAAATATTCGCTGGATTGATCGTGGGGATTTTTGTGGGTGAAGACGTGGATCACGAGCAAATAGAAAATCTGAAAAAGGGAGATATGCTTCATTCGGTCATTGAGGAGTTCGGTGAATCCCTTCCCGAGATAAAGAGAGTGCTGATTGATGAGCGTGATGAATTTATGGCTGGAAAGTTGGCGTTGCTGGCCTCCTCAGAGAACGCCCCGAAAAATATTCTGGCGATGGTGGGAGCGGGTCATCTCATTGGTATGCAACCGGCATTTAAAAATCCAGCAAATCAAAATCGAATAGATGAATTGGGTGTCAAGCCACCTTCAGGCAGGATCGGGTATTTCATAGGTTGGGCTATTTGTATTTTAATACTTGGAATGTTTTATGTGGGCTACCAGCAATCGCCGGAGCTGGGATGGAGCCTGGTCGTGACATGGGTTGTCATAAATGGTGGATTGAGCGCTTTAGGTGCCGCCTTGGCATTTGCACACCCGATTTCAATTTTTGCGGCTTTTCTTGCTGCGCCGTTGACCTCGCTTAATCCCACAATTGGCGCTGGAATGGTGGTTGGGCTGGTTGAGTCTTATTTGCGCAAACCCAAGGTTGCAGACTTTGAGCGCTTGCGTGATGATATTGCTTCTTTTCCCATGTGGTGGAAAAATGGTGTTGTCAGGGTGCTTCTTATATTTTTCTTTGCCAACATGGGATCGGCAATTGGAACTTATGTTGCGGGAGCTTCCATTGTTCAGCAAATATTGGGGTGATCGCCAAAGCGAAAGAAGGATGTAATGGCTAGCGGTGATAATGTCCAGACCGGGTATTCGTGTGATGACTGGGAACGTCATTATGATACGGATGACTTGCGGTGGGACTTGGGGGAAGTGGCCCCTCCATTTGAACGGCTATGGGAGGAAAGAAATATTTCCCCGTGTAAAGCGATAATACCGGGGTGCGGACGAGGACATGAAGCTGTTTTTCTTGCTGAACGTGGGTTCCAGATAACGGCGGTGGATTATACTCGTGGCGCAGTGGGCCTGCTGGACGACGCTCTCGTGACAAAGAACCTTCCGGGCGAGGTGTTGCATCTCAATTTCTTTGAGTTGGATGCAAAATATAATAATAGTTTTGATTTGATGCTGGAGCACACTTTTTTTTGCGCGATTAATCCGGATATGCGGCAGGAGTATGTAACGACTGCCGGTCGCATATTAAAGTCGGGTGCGCTTCTCATAGGATTGTTTTACGAAACAGGGGAAAAGGATGGGCCGCCGTTTAATACAGGAAAAAGAGATATCGAAGAATGCTTTTCAGAGAAATTTGAAATTGAAATATTGAATAAAACTATTCATTCCGCTGAAAGAAGGCAGGGGAAGGAGTGGCTGGCGATTCTGAAAAGAAAATAATTCTTCATGGTGATAAATAGATGAGTGCTCATAAAAAAACCTATTCTGGGATTTTTCGTGATGGCGGTGCGGGCAATTTGGCGAAAAAAAGATATCGCGCCCGCAGGAAAAAACTAATGGATAGAGAAGGTATTTTGATGGCGATTACGGGTGTCCCGTATGGCCCCGGTCAGGAAACGGTGTGGGCATATGCTCATTGCCATACGTACCAGGAACCCGCGATCATGTACTTGACTGGAGTTAACCAATCCAATGTCGTGCTTTTGCTTGACCCCGGTTGCCGTGAGTCCGATGAAATACTTTTCGTGGACAAAAAAGACCCCTCTAAAGAATTCTGGGATGGCATTCGTTTTGGGGTGGGTGATTCAAAGAGCGTCCAGGAAGTTAAGCGTGTTACAGGGATTAAAGATGTTCGTGATATCGCGGAGTTTGAGAAAATTCTTAAGGAACGATTCAAAAAACGCAGGAGCAAAAAACTCGGAACATTATGGATGGAGGGCCGGAAGGATAAAAAGGCGGTTGAGATAAAAAGCGACCATAATGGAAAATTTAAATCCCGGTTGGCCCGTTGTCTGCGGTCATGGGGAGGGGCTTCGTCTTCATTATGTAATATCATGAAAAGTCATTTTGAGCTTCGCCTGCCTCTGGATTCTTACGATATTGCAAATACACTTGTTGCTCAAAAAATAACGAGGAGGGGGTTTACCGATACATTGAAAAACTTTTCTCGTTTTAAAAATGAATGTCAGGTGCAGGGATTTCTCGAAGGACGAATGCTTGAGGTTTCGCCTTATGGCCTCAGTTTTCCATCAATCATAGCCTCAGGTCATAATGCCACGGTATTGCATTATATGAAGAATGATGATGGTTTTAAAAAGACAGAACTTGTCCTGATGGATTTCGGGATTCGCTGGATGACCATGCACGCTGATATCAGCCGTACGGTTCCTGCATCGGGGAAATTTGATCCATTGCAGAAGGTGCTATATGAAATCGTCTTAAAGGCACAGTCAGCGGTTCAGCGAAAGGCTCGGCAAGGAGTGACTATCAATGAACTAAACGATTGTTGCTGGAGGTCAATAAACAAGAGCCTTGATAACGATTTTAAAAAAGCGGGTGGCAAGTGGAAGCTGAAGTATAAGGATCGCCCTCATGGTGTGAGCCATTTGATGGGAGAGCAGGAACACGATGGTGATCCATTTCGCAATTATGCCAGTGAGCCGATGCGGGAGGGATGGTTGATAAGTAATGAGCCAGGACTATACGGTTCTTTCAGTATCCGTCTCAACGGAAAGCGTTATGAGGAGGAGATAGGGATTCGTGTTGAGGACAATTTGTTGATCACGAAAACTGGTTGTAGAAACCTTTCACGGTCGATCCCAAAAACGGTAACGCAGATTGAAAAATTAATGTCCGCCGATTAAAGGGGATAGCGCGTGGTTAAATTTCCTTGAGTATCTGAAGTACTTCATCAACATGGCCCTTGACTTTTACCTTCGGAAAAATTTTCCTGATCACTCCATTTTTGTCAATGATAAAGGTGGACCGAACAATCCCCATGAAGGTTTTCCCGTATAGTTTTTTCTCCTGCCAGACGCCATACTTGTTGACTATTTTTTTGTTTTCGTCTGAGATCAATTCAAACGGAAGGTCGTATTTGTCGATGAATCTCTGGTGACGCTCAGGTGGGTCAATACTGACACCGAGTATCATGGTATTTTTGAATTTCTTGAACTGGTCTCTGAAGTCACAGGCTTCCGTGGTGCATCCAGGGGTCATGTCTTTCGGGTAAAAATACAGAACGATAATTTTTTTGCTTTTGAAAGAACT
>CEPS01053661.1_pt1 | contig 11447 bp, 8 predicted proteins | sample 530401 | NCBI WGS metagenome assembly CEPS01 (sample SAMEA2620035, study PRJEB7988) | marine metagenome | biome: marine biome (ENVO:00000447); feature: mesopelagic zone (ENVO:00000213) & marine oxygen minimum zone (ENVO:01000065); material: "saline water (ENVO:00002010), including plankton... | reverse complement strand
AGGTGCCACCTTGCCCAGGCGGCCCGGCCGTACGATCTGCCCATGTCGAATGGTTCCGATGGCGCCCAGGACCGGCGCACGCTCGTTCTCCTGTTCGGGGGACGCAGCGCCGAGCACGATGTCTCCTGCGTGTCGGCACGCCACGTGCTCGCAGCCGTCGATGCCGACCGCTACGACATCATCCCGGTGGGCATCGACACCGACGGTCGCTGGTCCCTGGCCGAGGCCGCAACCGCCGCCCACGCCGCCGGCGACCTGCCCGAGGCACTCGACCCGACCGGACCCGCCTGGGATCCACTCCCCCGCCTCGCCGAACTGTCGGCCGCCGGACCCGTGGTCGTGTTCCCCCTGCTGCACGGACCGCTGGGAGAGGACGGCACTGTCCAGGGCCTGCTCGAGCTGGCCGACGTGCCGTACGTGGGCGCCGGTGTGTTGAGCTCGTCGCTGGCGATGGACAAGCTGGCCGCCAGGGAGGTGCTCACCCAGCACGACCTGCCCCAGGCCCGCTACCGGGGCCTCCACGCCCACGACATCGGCGCCACCGGCAGCGAGTCCCTCGACGTCCTCCTCGACTCGCTGCTCACCGACCTGGGCCCGATCGTGTTCGTCAAGCCCGCCAACCTGGGATCGTCGATCGGAGTGTCTAAGGCCACCAACGCCGCCACCCTCGAAGCGGCCCTGGCGACCGCCGCCTCCTACGACGAGTGGATCATCGTCGAGGAGGCGATCTCCGGTCGCGAGATCGAGTTGGCGGTGCTCGGTGACCGGGTGCCGCAGGTTTCGGGTCCAGGCGAGATCCGTCCCGGTGCCGAGTTCTACGACTACGCCGACAAGTACGAGACCGACTCCGCCGAACTGGTCGACGACCCGGACCTCGACCCGGAGATCGCAGTCCGCTTCCAGGAACTCGCCGCACGGGCCTTCGTGGCGCTGCGCTGCTCGGGCATGGCGAGGGTCGACTTCTTTCTGGCCGACGACGGTCGGGGCCCGGTCCTCAACGAGGTCAACACGATCCCGGGCTTCACCCCGATATCGATGTATCCCCGGCTCTGGCAGAAGGCGGGCCTGTCGTACCCGGCCCTCGTCGACCGCCTGGTCGACCTCGCCGTCGAGCGCCACGGCCGCAGGCGCCGCAACACCCGCCGCTGAGGCGCTCTCGCCAGGGATCCGACCTTCTGCTCAGCGTTGGGGGTCGAGGGAGGCGCGCAGGAACCGCAGGAGCTCACGGCGACGGGTCGCCACGGTACGCATCGTCGGCTCGAGGCCGGCGGCACGCAGGACCTCGATCTCGGTGGCGAGGCCCACGACAGTCGAGTAGGCGCTGATCAGGACCAACTGGGCGTCGGTGCGGCGCATCCGGCCGGCGTCCATTTCGCGCTCCATCCACGCCTGTGCCCGGTCCATGAGGGGCCCCATGGCGCCCTTGAGGCGGGGCGCCGCCGGCGATCCCGGTCGGGACACCTCGCGCAGCAGGCCCATCAGCAGCGGCTGTTCGAGCGCCACACGGAATACGGAGCGCACCAGGGCCTCCACCCGCTCCCAGTCGGTGGCCTCGCCCTCGAGTACCTCGAGGAGTGCGACGTTGAGGTCGGCGGCGCTGCGGTCCACGACGGCGCCCAGCAGGCCCCGCTTGCTGACGTAGTGGTAGAGGATCGTCTGCTTGCGGATCCCGAGGCCGGCCGCCAGGTCGTCGAGCGACGTGCCGTCGTAGCCGATCGTGCCGAACGACTCGAGGGCGGCGTCGAGGATGCGCTCCCGGGTCTCGGCGCCCTTTCCAGAGGAGCGACCGGCGCCGCGCACGGTGTCGCGCACCGTGTCCCGGATGGTCGTCGTATCAGGCATACCTGCACCGTAGTCCTTTTCCTGACCATCTGGTAAGTCCCCTGACCATCTGGTAGAAAGAAGGCCATGATCGCCGAAACGCTCGCCGGGCACCGCATCGCCATCACCGGAAGCACCGGCTTCCTCGGCACCGCACTCGTCGAACGGATCCTCCGCAGCGTCCCCGACTGCGAGTTGGTCCTCATCGTGCGACCCGGCCGACGCGGCGCCGAACGTCGGGTCAGTCGCGACATCCTCCACAACGACGCCTTCGACCGCCTCCGGTCCGAACTCGGCAAGGAGGCCTTCGAGGAGATGGCAGCCCGACGGATCACCGCCGTCGCCGGTGACGTCACCGATGACGGCCTCGGCCTGGACGACGAGGGCCGTGCCGCCCTCTCCGGCTGCGACCTGTTCATCCATTCTGCGGCGATCGTCAACTTCGACTCGCCACTCGACCAGGCCGTCGAGATCAACCTGCTGGGCTCAGTGCGAATCGTCGAGACACTCAGGGGCCTCGGCATCACCCCCCACCTCGTCGCCGTTTCGACGTGTTACGTGGCCGGCAGCCGCCGGGGCGCAGCGGCCGAGGAGCCCGTCGACCAGAGCCCGTTCTTCGTCGACGTCGACTGGCGGTCCGAGGTCGACAGCGCCCGTCGCATACGATCCGAGACCGAGACCGCCAGCCGCACCCCCGAGAAGCTGGCCGGGTTCCGCAGCGACGCCCACAAGGAACTCGGAGCCGCCGGAGTCCCCGCTCTGTCAGCCAAGACCGAACTGCTCCGAACCCGCTGGGTCGAGGACCGCATGGCCGAGGCCGGCCGCTCCCGTGCCTCGTCGCTGGGCTTCCCCGACGCCTACGCCTACACCAAGGCCCTCGGCGAGGTCGCCCTGACCGAATCCGCCGGCGACGTGCCCGTCAGCATCGTGCGCCCCTCGATCATCGAATCGGCCCTGGCCGAACCCGTCGCCGGCTGGATCCGCGGCTTTCGCATGGCCGAACCAGTCATCATCTCGTATGCCCGCGGCCTGCTCAAGGAGTTCCCGGGCGTCCCCGAGGGCACCGTCGACGTCATCCCCGTCGACTTCGTCGTCGCCGCCATCTGCGCTGTGGCCGCACGCGGCCCCGATCCCGACGCACCACCGGGTGGCGACATCGTCCAGGTGGCCTCCGGGGCGGAGAACCCACTGCGCTACGGGAAGCTCGTCGACCTTGTACGCGAGTGGTTCACAGAGCACCCCATCTACGACGAACACGGCCAACCCATCTCCGTACCCCAGTGGTCGTTCCCCGGACGGGGGCGTGTCAAGCAGCAACTCGAACGGGCCGGCTCCATGCTCGACAGGGCGCACAGGGCCTTCGACGTGCTGCCCGTACGGGGCCGACACGCCATGACGGCCGCCCGCCTCGAGGAGAAGCGCGAACTCGTCGACCGGGCCATGGGCTACGTCGATCTCTACGGCGCCTATGCGGAGTGCGAAGCCGTCTACGGCCTGGAACGGCTCCTCACCCTGTGGGGCCACCTCGACGACGACGACCGGGCTGCGTTCTGCTTCGACCCACGGGGCATCGACTGGGAGCGCTACGTGCCCGAGGTGCACCTCCCGTCGGTGGTCAAGGCCGCTCGTGCACCAATGCGCCCGCCGAGCCGAGGCGGACAGGGCCGCTCCGAACGGCTGCGCTCCCAGATCCTGTCCCCCGACCGGCACCTCGCCGCCTTCGACCTCGAGAACACCCTCATCGCCTCCAACGTCGTGGCCTCGTACTCGTGGCTGGCGAGCCGTCACCTCGACAAGCGCGACCGGGCCCGCTTCGTGCTGCGGACACTCGCCGAGGCCCCCCGCCTGCTGGCCCTCGACCGCCTCGACCGCAGCGACTTCCTGCGCTACTTCTACCGCCGCTACGAAGGGGCCCCAGTCGACCAGATCGCCGAGGATTCCCTCGAGCACGTCAACGAACTGCTGCTCGCCAGGTCGTTCCCCGCCGCCATCCGACGGGTTCGCGAACACAGGGCACTCGGACACCGCACCGTGCTCATCACCGGTGCCCTCGACTTCGTGGTCGAACCACTCAGGCCCCTCTTCGACGACGTGGTGTGTGCCCAACTCGGCGACGACGGCGTCACCTACGACGGACAACTCACCTCGGTGCCCCCCACCGGCGAGGCCCGCTACCAGGCGCTGGCCGACCTCGCCGACGAACACGGCTACGACCTCCGCGAGTCGATCGCCTACGCCGACTCGGCCAGCGACCTCCCGATGCTCGAGGCCGTCGGCTTTCCCGTCGCCGTCAATCCCGAGACCCGCCTCGCCTCGATCGCCCGCAAGCGCGGCTGGCTGGTCGAGGACTTCCGCAAGTCGCCGGGCATGACCCGGAGGCTCCTGCCCCTCGCCCCGCCACAGACCGCAATTCGATGAAGGCACTGCAGTTCCGCCGGAACGTTCCCCGCTTCGCCGCAGCGCGCCTGGCCGGAAGCCTCACACCCGGCGGCGGTGCAGCGGTCGGTCCGCTGCGACTCGCCGACCTCGAGCCACCGGCCACCCCCGGCCCCGACTGGGTGCGTGTCCGGCCCCGGCTGTCGGGCATCTGTGGATCGGACCTCGCCACCATCGACGGCAGGTCGGCCCGCTACTTCGAACCGCTGGTGTCGTTCCCGTTCGTACCCGGCCACGAGGTGGTGGGCGACCTCGACGACGGCACCCGGGTTGTGCTCGAACCGGTGCTGGGATGCGTCAGCCGCAACCTGACCCCCACATGCGACCCGTGCGCCGGCGGCCACCTCGGCAACTGCGAGCACACCACCTTCGGCGACCTCGAGCCCGGTATCCAGACCGGCTCCTGCCACGACACGGGAGGCGGCTGGGCCACCGCCTTCTCCGCCCACCCCAGCCAACTGCACCCCGTCGACGACTCGTTCAGCGACGAGGCGGCCGTGATGGTCGAGCCGACAGCCTGCGCCGTCCACGCCGCCCTCGTTGCCGGCATCACCGAAGGCTCGGTCATCACGGTGCTCGGGGCCGGCACGCTCGGGCTGCTCACGATCGCCGCCCTCCGCACCTTTACGAACCCCCGGACCATCGTCGCCACCGCCCGTTACCCCGGCCAGCGGCGGCTCGCCGCCGAACTCGGCGCCGACCTGGTCGTCGAACCCGACGGCATCCGCCGGGCGGTGCGGCGGGCCACAGGCAGCCGGGCCGTCAGCCTCTCCGGTGACGACGGCGCCGTGGATCGGCTCAGTGGTGGCGCCGACATGGTCATCGACTGCGTGGGCTCGTCGTCCAGCATCACCGATGCCCTCGCGGTCACCCGACCCCGGGGACGCATCGTGCTCGTCGGCATGCCGGCATCGGTCACCCTCGAACTCACCCCGCTCTGGCACCGCGAGATCGAGTTGGTCGGCGCATACACCTACGGCACCGAGGCCCTGCCGGACGGAACCACAGCCCGGACCTTCGACCTGGCTGCCGGACTCGTCCGGGCAGCCGACCTGGGCCGCCTGGTGTCGGCCACCTACCCACTCCACCGCTACCGCGAAGCGCTCGAACACGCCGCAGCCGCCGGTCGGCGAGGCGCCGTCAAGGTGGCCTTCGACCTACGCGACGAAAGGGAACGAGAAGCACTCATGGAGACGAGCAAGTGAGCAACGGCCACCTCGCCCCCCGACCCGGCTTCGTCCTCGACGTAGACCGCACCAGCCCACCGATCGCGTTCCACCACGGCGAAGGCTTCCGACTCGAGAAGTTGCCGGCGGACCGCACACGGGTGATCTACCCGGCCGAGCCGCTCGAGGGCCTCGTCGACCCCGACGGCACCATCCGCCAGGCGCTGCTGAACCCACTCGGCGACTCCGAACCGCTCCCGGCCCTGCTGCGGCCAGGCATGAAGCTCACCATCGCCTTCGACGACATCTCGCTGCCCCTGCCGCCCATGCGACGCCCCGACATCCGCCAACGGGTCATCGAAGCGGTCCTCGACCTGGCCGCCGAGGCCGGCGTCGACGACGTGCACCTCATCGCAGCGCTCGCCATCCACCGGCGGATGACCGAGGACGAACTGCGCCACGCCGTCGGCGACCGCGTCTACGACGCCTTCGCCCCATCGGGCCGGCTCTACAACCACGATGCCGAGGACCCCGACGGCATGGTCATCCTCGGCCAGACCCCCCACGGCGAAGACGTGCAGTTCAACAGGCGGGCCGCCGAGAGCGACCTCGTCGTCTACGTCAACATCAACCTCGTGGCCATGGACGGCGGCCACAAGAGCACCGCCACCGGCCTGTCCGGCTACACCAGCCTGCGCCACCACCACAACGTCCACACCATGGAGAACTCCCGCTCCTTCATGGACCAGGACAACTCGGCGCTGCACGCATCCAACTGGCGGATGGGCAAGGTCCTGCGCGACGCAGGCATCAGGATCTTCCAGATCGAGACCACCGTCAACAACAACACCTTCGGCCGCGAAGGCCCCATGTCGATGCTCCAGAAGCGCGAATGGGAGTGGACGGCCAGAGACCGGGCGACGTTCCTCAGCATGCAACAGGGCCTCAAGATCATGCCGTCGAAGACGAAGCGCAAGGCGTTCTCCTCGTGGCAGGCGCCCTACGAACTCACGTCGGTGCAGGCCGGAGAGGTCGAGGCCGTCCACGAGGTGACCACGGCCAACGTCTACCGACAGCACCTCGTGCCCGTCGAAGGGCAGACCGACGTACTCACCATGGGGCTCCCCTACATCTGCCCCTACAACGTCAACTCGATCATGAACCCGATCCTCGTGATGTGCCTCGGGCTGGGCTACTTCTTCAACCTGTACCGGGGGAAGCCGCTGGTGCGGGAGGGCGGCGTGCTGATCATGGGGCATCCCACGCCGTGGGAGTTCCATCCCGTACACCACCCCAGTTACATCGACTTCTTCGAGCAGGTCCTGGCCGACACCACCGACCCGGCCGAGATCGAGAAGAGGTGGGAGAAGCAGTTCGCCGAGGACGAGTGGTACATCCACCTCTACCGCACCTCCTACGCCTACCACGGCGTCCACCCCTTCTACATGTGGTACTGGGGGGCGCACGCCCTGCAGCACCTCGGGCGGGTGATCGTGGTCGGCGGCGACGTCGCTGCCGTACGGCGTATGGGGTTCCAGCCGGCATCGACCCTGCAGGACGCCCTCGAGATGGCGACCGACGTGGTCGGCCCACAGCCGACCATCACCCACGTCAAGAACCCTCCGATCTTCATGGCGGACGTGAGTTGATCGCCGTGAGTGTCGTGACGCGGGTGGTGCGGAAGCGCCGATGAACCAGGTACGACTGCAGGTGGCGAAGGCCCGTTCACGGGTGGCCCGACTGGGCTTCCCGCTGCGCGCCGCTCCGGTGCCCAACGGCGTCGAGCCGCCACCGCCCGTTCGGCGCACCGGCACCGACTTCGACACCGACTGGGCCCGATCGCAACCGGCCCGGGTCGCCCGCCTGGCTCTGGTCGAGGGCGTGATGCGGCCGGTCATGGCGGCCTTCGCCTCACCGGCGGTCAAGGGACTCGACCGGCTCGAACGGCTGGACGGGCCGGTGATCTTCGCCGCCAACCACCACAGCCACGCAGACACCCCGCTCCTGCTTACGACCGTGCCCGAGCCGTGGCGACACCGCCTCGTGGTGGGGGCTGCCGCCGACTACTTCTTCCGCACCCGGATAGGCGGCTCGATCGCCGCTCTGGCCATGGGCGCCATCCCGATCGAGCGCACCAAGGTGGGACGCCGGTCGGCGTCGCTGGCCACCGACCTCATCGGCGACGGCTGGAGCCTCCTGATCTTCCCCGAGGGGGGCCGCAGCCCCGACGGGTGGGGGCAGCCGTTCCGGGGCGGTGCCGCCTACCTGGCGAACCGTTGCGACGTGCCGGTCGTGCCGGTACACCTGCAGGGCACTGGACGGATCCTGCGCAAGGGGAAGAAGTTGCCTCAGCCGTCGCGCACCACGGTCACGTTCGGCGACCCCCTGCTGCCCGACGAGGACGAGAGCTCACGGGCGTTCGCCGCCCGCCTCGAGGCAGCGGTCGCATCGCTGGCCGACGAGGCCACCTCCGACTGGTGGCAGGCCCGCGTGCGTGCCCACGCCGGCACGTCGCCGGACCTCACCGGCCCCGACATCGGTGCCTGGCGCCGCGTCTGGGCACTGGGCGACCGCGATCGGCGCTCCCGCCGCAGCAGACGCCACTGGCCGGAGTTGTGACCCCTTCGGGCCCCGGTCCCCGCCGGTAGCCTCAGGGGAGAGACCTCGGCGTCCCAGACCCGGCCTCCTGGCCCCGGCCATCAGTCCCACAGAGGAGTTCATTCCCCCATGTCCGTTGCCGCCTCCACGCCGATCGAACTCATCCAGGGCGTCTACTCCACGCTCGACGAACGCATCGCCGCCGGTCGGGCCCACTTCGGGCGTGCGCTGACGCTGGCCGAGAAGATCCTCGTCAACCACCTCGACGACCCGACCAGCACCGACCTCGAGCGCGGTGGGTCGTACGTCGACATGCGGCCCGACCGGGTCGCCATGCAGGACGCCACCGCCCAGATGGCGTGGCTGCAGTTCATGACCGCCGGCCTCGACGAGGTGCAGGTCCCCACCACCACGCACTGTGACCACCTCATCCAGGCCCGCGACGACGCCAAGCTCGACCTCCAGGCGGCCGTCGACGGCAACGCCGAGGTCTACGACTTCCTCGAGTCCGTATGCGCCCGGTACGGAGCCGGCTTCTGGAAGCCCGGCTCGGGCATCATCCACCAGGTCATACTCGAGCAGTACGCCTTCCCCGGCGGGATGATGATCGGCACCGACAGCCACACCCCGAACGCCGGAGGCCTCGGCATGGTTGCCATCGGCGTGGGCGGCGCCGACGCCGTCGACGTCATGACCGGCTTCCCGTGGAACTTCAAGTGGCCGAACCTCATCGGCGTCCACCTCACCGGCGAACTCGACGGCTGGGCCGCACCGAAGGACGTCATCCTCAAGGTCGCCGACATCCTCACCGTCAGGGGCGGCACCGGTGCCATCGTCGAGTACTTCGGGCCCGGCGCCCGCAGCCTGTCCGCCACCGGCAAGGGCACCATCTGCAACATGGGTGCCGAGATCGGCGCCACCACGTCGCTGTTCGCCTACGACGACGCCGTCGGTCGCTACCTCGGGGCCACCGGCCGCGAGGCCGTCGCCGATGCCGCCGACGCCGTCGCCCACCACCTGCGGGCCGACGACGAGGTCGAGGCGGACCCCGGCACCTATTTCGACCAGGTCATCGAGATCGACCTCTCGACCCTGTCGCCGCACATCAACGGCCCCCACACCCCCGACCTGGCCCGACCCGTCGCCGACCTGGGTGCCGAGGCCCGAGCCAACGGCTGGCCGCTCGAGGTCAGCGCCGGCCTGATCGGCTCCTGCACCAACTCCTCGTACGAGGACATCACCCGGGCGGCCGGCATCGCCCGCGATGCCATGTCCAAGGGCATCTCCTGCAAGGTGCCGCTGCTCATCACCCCCGGCTCCGAGCAGGTGCGGGCCACCATCGAACGCGACGGCCTGCTCGCCGACTTCGAGGCACTGGGCGCCACGGTGCTGGCCAACGCCTGCGGCCCCTGCATCGGCCAGTGGGACCGGCAGGATGTCGAAGATGGCGTCCCCAACTCGATCGTCACCAGCTACAACCGCAACTTTCCGAAGCGCAACGACGGCTACGCCACCACGCACGCCTTCGTGACCTCCCCTGAGACAGTCATCGCCCTCACGCTGGCAGGTCGCCTCGACTTCGATCCTGCCAACGACACGCTCCTCACCGACGCCGGCGAAGAGGTCCGCCTCAGCGTCGGCCCCGGCGAGGAACTCCCGGCGCAGGGCTTCGACCCGGGTGCCGACACCTTCCAGGCCCCACCCCCCGACGGCAGCGGTATCGAGGTCGTGGTGTCCCCCACCAGCGAGCGCCTGCAGATGCTCACCCCCTTCCCGGCCTGGGACGGCAAGGACCTCACCGACCTGCCCGTGCTGGTCAAGGCCCAGGGCAAGTGCACCACCGACCACATCTCGATGGCCGGCCCCTGGCTGCGCTACCGCGGGCACCTCGAGAACATCTCCGGCAACGTCTACATGGGTGCCGTCAACGCCCACGGCGGCGAGGTCGGCATCGGCCTCGACGTCACCGACGGCGAGCGTCGCCCCTACCCCGAGATCGCCAAGCGGTACCACGAGGCCGGCATCGCCTGGGTCGCCATCGGCGACGAGAACATGGGAGAGGGCTCGTCACGCGAGCACGCCGCCATGGAGCCCCGCTTCCGGGGCGCCAGAGCCGTGATCGCCCGCTCGTTCGCCCGCATCCACGAAACCAACCTCAAGAAGCAGGGGATCCTCCCCTTGACCTTCGACGACCCGGCGGATTATGGATTGGTTGGTGAGCGAGACCTGATTTCCGTCAACGGCCTCGCCGACCTTGCCCCCGGCGCACCGGTCGACGTGCTCATCTCCCACGAAGACGGCACGAGCACGCGCATCCTCACGCAGCACACCTACTCACACGACCAGGTCCTCTGGTTCCACGCCGGCAGCGCGCTGAATCTCATTCGGGCGCAGACCCGGGGCTGATTTCCGGACTGCGCCCGCTACACGAGCCGGGCGTCCACTCCGATCTCGCCGACCCAGGCCCACGCCAACACACACGGCGGGTACATCTCCGGATCCGGCTTCTCGATTCCTCCGGGAGCACCGAACCACAACTCATGCGGTTCCTCGGGCCGGTTGCGGGCGCAGTCTCCCGGTGTTCCCGGTGAGAGTTCCCGGCTCACACCGCCGGCTCCCCGGAAGCGCACCTTGCCGGCGAGCACGTGGTACGCCTCCTCGGCGGGGTGGGCGTGCCGCGGGTAGTGCAACCCCGCTCCCCACACGCCGACGCCGAGAGCCACGCGTTCGCTGTGGACCACCGCCCCGCCGCCCGGGCCCAGCAGGCGCACGTAGCCGTAGTTGCGGATGAACTCGGCAGGCAGCGCATCCGGGTACACCCGGGTCTGCGTCCAGGGAAGTACGCCTGCCAGATCCAGGAAGGAACCGAGGACCGGGTCGTCACCTGCATCGACCCGGGCCAGCAGGCGCGTGACGGGTAGCGGTTCGGGTACAGGAACCTCGCCTTCGACGATGCGTGCCAGTTCCTCGGAGACGATTCCCAACATGGGGAGTTCATCCCTCGACTCCCGGTCCGCATAGAACCGCGACAACTCGCGATAGAGCCCCGGAAGCCCCGTGGCGGTCAACCCTCGGACGACAAGCCCTAGACCCTGCGCAGCATGTAGCCGCGGTTGCGGGCCTCGGCCAGGGTGTCAGGCCCGAAGCAGAGGAAGGCGTCGCTGGATATGAGCTCGTCCAGCACCACGGCCATGGCGTGCTCGTCTACGACCTCATCGAGGTCGTAGACCTGCTGGGTGCGCTTGTCCCCGAGGAACCGGTGATGGGCAAAGGGCTTCGGGCGGTCCATGACTGGGGAGAGTAGTCGCGGCCCGGCAGAGATAAGGCCGAAAGCAATGGCGCCGTGGGCGCGACACGGGGGCGTACGAACGCACGCCCCCATGCCTGGAATCGATGAAAAACCATTTCTCAAATGCTTCTTCACCT
>CEPS01048096.1_pt1 | contig 11515 bp, 9 predicted proteins | sample 530401 | NCBI WGS metagenome assembly CEPS01 (sample SAMEA2620035, study PRJEB7988) | marine metagenome | biome: marine biome (ENVO:00000447); feature: mesopelagic zone (ENVO:00000213) & marine oxygen minimum zone (ENVO:01000065); material: "saline water (ENVO:00002010), including plankton... | reverse complement strand
GTGGCTGATCATCCTCTCAAATCAGCTATTGATCATTGTCTTGGTGAGCTATTACCTCACCAACTAACTAATCAAGTGTGGACTCATCAATCGGAGCATAAAGCTTTCCCTGTAAAGGCTTATCCGGTATTAGCATAAGTTTCCTCATGTTATTCCAGACCGAAGGGTAGATTCCCACATATTACTCACCCGTTCGCCACTAAGTATTGCTACTTCGTTCGACTTGCATGTGTTAGGCGTGCCGCCAGCGTACGTTCTGAGCCATGATCAAACTCTCAAGTTTAATAACGGCGCACACTAGCTTCATATAAATAAAAATTAATTTACTTACACTTCTTGAAGTGTGTACGCCAAAATTTGGCAACCTTAACCGTCCACACTTCTCTTCTTAATTATATACAAATTCAAAGAGCTAAAAATAGAAATAATACGTTATTCCCACCTTAATTTCCCAACATAAATACAGATTGGGAACGTTGCTTATATTATAATAACAAAATAAATCAAGCGCTAAGAAACTTACAATTTGGCTTAGAAAGCGCTGATTTTACTGATAATATTTAGAATAAAAACAAAATTATAGTTTATTATAATTTTAAAATTAATCTGATGATTTATTCAATTCAATCGAAGATATATGCTAAATTGAAAAAATCATTATATGCTATCATAGTCTTAATTTTAATATCATTTATTTTTATTACTATCAAATACAATGAAACTTCAAGTCAAAAAAGAGGGGAGATTCTTAGTAGAATTTTGAAAAATAATTATTTTTTAGAGTTGAATAAATTTATTTTTCAAAAAGTTAACTCTCCTTACCTGAGCATTGTTCACAAAATAACAAAGGGTGAAAATTTAACCAATATTTTTAAAAATTATAACATAGATGAAAAAGATATTATTAAAGCAAACAGCAAACTCAAAAAATTAATTAAGCCCAATAAATTAAAAATGGATACGATTTTAGATTTAGTAATTAAGAAGAATATATCTGGCACTCTAAATTTAATAAAATTAAATCTACCTACTTCTAAATCAATAAATATCAGTTTAGATCGAGATATAAATAACGAATTTATTGCAAAAAAAAAAATTACTCAATTATTTAAAAAATTGGCATTTTCTGAAGGCATTATTAAAAAGAGCTTATATTCTTCTGCAATCAAAAATAATGTAAATCACAATATAATTATAGAATTTGCAAGATTATATGGCTTTGAAATTGATTTTCAAAGAGACATTAGAAAAAATGATGCTTTTCAAATTCTCTATGAAACTTTTACAGATGAAGATGGTGAATGGTATTCAAATGGCAAAATTATTTATGCCTATATGACTGTTCAGAATAGAGAATTGGCATTGTATCAATATGAAACCGATAAACTTTCTGGATATTTTGATATTAATGGAAAAAGCATGGAAAAAGCTTTAATGAAAACTCCAATTAATGGTGCTAGACTTTCATCATCATTTGGGATGAGGAAACATCCCATACTAGGTTTTAACAAAAAACATCTGGGTACTGATTTTGCTGCACCACCAGGAACTCCGATTATGGCTTCAGGAACCGGAACAATAGTTAAGGCTCAATGGTGCGGCGGGGGAGGAAATTGTATTAAAATAAAACATAATTCTACTTACTCAACTATTTATGCCCATCTTTCAAAATTTGCTAGTGGAATAAAATCTAAAACAAAAGTTAAGCAAGGACAAATTATTGGCTATGTTGGATCAACAGGATTGTCTACGGGACCTCACTTACACTATGAAGTTATTGCAAATGGAAAAAAAATCAACTCTCAAAAATTGAATTTACCATCTGGAAAAATCTTAAAAGGTGAAGACAGAAAAAAATTTGAAATTGAAAGAATCAGAACAGATGTCTTGTTGGCAGAAACAATAGCGAAAAAAAATTAAATTCTAAATCTTTTCAATATTTTGTGGTTGTTGAGAAGAAGAATTTTTTTCATCTTCTATAATAATTTTATTGTCGGAATTTTTTTCTATTGAAGAATTATTCAAATATGGTTTTTTATTATTTTGTATTAAATTTTGATTTTCAACTACTCTTAAAAAATGATCTGCATGTTGATAATAACTTTCAGATAAAATTTTATCTCCATTTAATAAAGCTTCTCTTGCAAGACCATTATATTTCTCTAATAGTTTTTCGGCTTTAAGACCATTTCTGCCAAAAAATGTTTTTTGAAAATTTTTTGAAGTAGAATTGATTCCATGAATTCTTAAATCTTGAGAATCATTTCTTCTAAAGCCTCTATCATTACTTCTAAATTTATTTCGTTTTGGTCTGTTGTATCTCATTAAATCACTTGGATTCGTAAATTGATCATAACTTAATTAAATTTATTTTGTCAAAATAAATTACACTGTGTTCTAAATTAAATTACTTTTGTGCTCATTATGCAACGAATTGTTTTATTATAATCAAAAAACTTCTTCACTAACCTAAAGCCATTTTTAATCAACACACTCGATACCGTGTGAGATTGTCCATTTCCAATTTCCATAAACAGTTGCCCTCTAGTTTTGAGTAGCCTTTTCGCCTTTATAACAACTTTAGTTATTGTTTCAAGTCCACCTCTTCCGCCATCTAATGCCATTCTTGGTTCAAAATCTTTTATATCTTCTTCTAAATAACCTATTCTGCGAGAACAAATATAAGGCGGATTAGAAACGACCACATCATAAGTACCAAAGTTAAAATTGTCAACATCGCAATGTATAAATTTAGCTCTTTGCAATAAGTTAAGTGTTCTTGAATTTTTTTTCGCTATAGTAAGAGCTTTGAATGATTTATCTATTCCAATTCCGTACGAATTTTTTAATTCTTTTAATATAGATAATAGTATACAACCAGAGCCGGTACCAATATCCAAAATATTCAAACTACTTTTATTTTTAAATCTTCTTACCACCTGTTCAACAATAGTTTCGGTTTCAGGTCTAGGTATTAATACATTATGGTTCACGTTAAAGCCTAAACTCCAAAACTCTTTTCTTTTTGTAATATAAGACAAAGGCTCACGATGTTTTCTTCTTAAAATAAAATTTAAATAATCGGAAGTTTCTTTTTGTGAAACTTTATATTCGTCATTTGTTAAAAGAAAAACTCTATCTTTTCTAATTGCTTTTGATAATAACAGCTCTGCATCAATTTGATGAGAATCGATATTTTGTTTTTTTAAAATTTTAGAGCCTTGTTTAATTAAATTATCAATAATCATTTCTATTCAAAGATTTTAGTCTCATTTCTTGATCTTGAATACTAAGATTTTCCATCATTTGATCAAACACTTCTCCACTTAGAAATTCCTCTAGTTTATGGATGGTAAAATTTATTCTATGATCTGTAACTCTTCCTTGGGGAAAATTATATGTTCTAATTCTTTCTGATCGATCTCCTGTACCGATTTTACTTTTCCTGTACTGTGCTCTTTCCATATTTTTTTTTTCTCTTTCAGCTTCATATATTCTTGACCTCAAAATTTTCATAGCTTTAGCTTTGTTTTTATGTTGAGATTTTTCATCTTGTTGGCTAACAACAATTCCGGTAGGTAAGTGAGTAATTCTAACAGCGCTATCTGTGGTATTTACCGATTGTCCTCCAGGACCACTGGATCTGAAAACATCAACTCGCAAATCTTTCTCTTCAATCTTAATATCAATATCTTCTGCCTCTGGTAATACCGCCACCGTTGCTGCCGATGTATGAACTCTCCCTTGAGTTTCAGTTTCTGGAACCCTTTGTACTCTATGAACGCCAGATTCATATTTTAGGGTTGAATAAATATTATTACCAGTGATTGACATAATTGCTTCCTTTAAACCTCCGGCTTCACTTTTTGATATACTTATAACTTCCATATTCCATTTTTTTTTATGGCATACCTTTTCATACATTTTGTATAAGTCTGCTGCAAATAAACTTGCTTCTAATCCGCCGGTTCCTGCCCTAATTTCGAGAATAGCATTTTTTTTATCAGCTTCGTCTTTAGGTAATAAATATAGTTTTAAAATTTTTTCATTTTTTTCGTTATTTTCAATCAGCTGAATTAATTCACTTTGGACCAGTTCGTTCATTTCTTTATCTGTATTTTGTTCATTAATTATTTTATCTAATTCTTTCTTCTGGTTTTTAAAATTTAGATATTCACGTGCACATTGAATTATTTCTCCAAGACTAGAATATTCTTTTGATTTTATTGCAAAGTTTTTTTTGTCAATATTTCCTGATGAAAATTCTTTTTCCAAAGACCGATGTTTATCTACCAGTTGTTCAATTTTTTTTGTTAGGATCATTATAAAATTTATTTTTTTTCTAATTCGTCAGATTTCTTTTCAACTAAATCAACTATATGTGAGATTATATTTTTACTTGCAACCTTATGATGGGGCATTCCCGAAATATAAACCATATTATTACCTTGTCCTCCGCCTGTTAATCCAATTTGTGTTTGGGCTGCTTCACCTGGTCCATTCACTACGCATCCAATAATAGATAAAGTTATCGGAGTTTTTATATGCGCAAGTTTTTTTTCTAAATTTTTTACAGTTTCAATTATAGGAAAAGCTTGCCTAGCACAAGAGGGGCAAGAAATGATATTAACACCTCTGTGTCTTAAATTTAGTGACTTTAATATTTCAAAACCTACTTTCACTTCTTCTACCGGATTAGCTGATAAAGAGACGCGAATTGTATCTCCAATACCTTCCATAAGAAGCATACCAAGTCCAATTGAAGATTTAACACTTCCGGGAATTAAACTTCCAGCCTCTGTTATTCCCAAATGTAAAGGATAATCGCACTGTTCTGATAAAACTTTATATGCTTTCACTGACAAAAAAACATCAGATGATTTAACACTGATTTTAAAATTAAAGAAATTTTTATCTTCTAAAATTTTTATTTTCTCTAGAGCACTTTCTACCATTGCCTCTGGACATGGTTCTTTATATTTTTCTAAAATTGTTTTTTCTAATGATCCGGCATTAACACCAATTCGTACAGAACAATTATTATCTTTTGCAGATTTTAAGATTTCGTAAACCCTTTCTTTAGAACCGATATTTCCTGGATTAATTCTCAAACAATGAGCGCCTGATTCTGCTGCTTCGATTGCTCTCTTATAATGAAAGTGAACATCAGCAACTATAGGCACTTTAACATTTTTGATTATTTCCTTTAAAGATAAAGAAGATTCTTTGTCCGGACAAGATACTCTAACAATGTCTGCGCCAACATCATGTAACTCGTTAATTTGATTTATTGTAGCCTTAACATCGGTTGTTAAAGTATTGGTCATTGATTGAACGGCAATAGGAAAATCACCTCCTATTTTTACTTTGCCTACAGAAATAACTTTTTTTTTTCTTCTCTTAATATCCCTAAATGGTCTTAAGTTCATTATTACTTATGTTTATTCCAGATCAAATTCTTTATGTAAAACTTTAACTGCCCTATTAATATGTTTTTGATCAATGATAACAGAAATTTTTATTTCTGAGGTAGAAATGACCATTATGTTAATTTTTTCTTTTGCTAATGCCTTAAAGAATTTTTGTGCTACCCCCGGCTGAGTAATCATTCCTGCGCCAACTACTGATATCTTCGAAACTTTGTCATCATGAATAATTTTTTCATAGGAAATTTTTTTATTCTTTTTTAATAGATTTATAACTCTTTTAATATCTTCTTTTTTTATTGTAAAAGTAATATCAGTTTCTCCCCCATCGGCAGAGGATGTTTGTACTATCATATCCAAATTTATATCTTTCAAAGGTTTGAATATTCCAGAGGCTACCCCGGGCTGATCCCGCACGCCTACTACAGTAATTTTAGCTTCATTTTTTGTATACGAGATTCCAGTTATTATTTTTTTGTTTGTAGCGCTAATTTCATTTGTAATCTTTGTTCCAGGATTTTTCGAAAAAGTAGATCTAATATCTATTTTTATATTATTTAACATCGCATCCTGAATAGACGATGGTTGCATAATAGTGGCGCCGAGGGATGCCATTTCTAACATTTCTTCATATGAGATTTTATCAATTTTTTTTGCTTTCGAATTAACTCTTGGGTCTGTTGTATAAACGCCGTCAACATCTGTATAAATTATGCAACTATCGGCATTGAAAAATTTAGCAATAGCTATTGCTGATGCGTCTGATCCACCTCTTCCAAGAGTTGTAACACGTTTTTCAATCGAAATTCCTTGAAATCCAGTTATTACAGGTATGCCACCTTTGTTAAGAAAGGATAGAACATCTTTTGTATTAATTTTTTTTATTCGTGATGAAGCATACTTGCCGTCAGTTAGTATAGGTATCTGCCAACTTAACCAAGATCTTGATTTTAGTCCTAATTTTATAAGAGATCCTGCTAACAATGAACAAGCAATTTGTTCACCTGCTGAAACTAAAACATCGTATTCGGACTTTTCAAATTTTTCACTAATGCTTTTTGATTTTCTATCTAAATCGTTTGTAACTCCGGTCATGGCCGAAGATACAACGATAACTTTATTTTTTTTATCATGATACTTTTTGATCAGTTTTGCTACTTTTATAATTTTTTCGCAGTTACCTACAGAAGTACCACCAAATTTTAAAACTAATAAAGGCATAATTATTTAATACTATTTATTTATACTTATAAAAAATTTTGGTAAAAATACTCTTAATAATTAATTTTCACAAGATAATCTATTTTGAACACAATAAATTATAAAGAAATTGAAAAATTTTCGAAGTTATCTGAAGAATGGTGGAATCCTCTAGGAAAATTTAAGCCTTTACATAAACTTAATCCAGTTAGAATTAAATACATAAAGCAAAACATTATTGATCATTTTAACATTGCCAATTTAAAAAGCCCACTGAACAAACTTTCTTTGTTGGATGTAGGTTGTGGAGGTGGTCTGTTATCGGAACCAATGTGTAGACTTGGTGCAAAAGTAACTGGAATTGATGCTATAAGAAAAAATATTGATGTTGCTAAAATTCACGCTAAAAAAAATAAACTAAAAATTAATTATGTAACTGCCTCGCCTGAAAAATTAAAAATCAAAAAAAAATTTGATGTAATTTTAAATATGGAAACTGTTGAACATGTTTCTGATTTAAACCATTTTATAAAATCTTGTGCAAATTTATTAAAAAAAAACGGAATTATATTTATTGCAACAATCAACAGAACCTTTAAGTCTTATCTATTTGCAATCGCTGGGGCAGAATATATTTTAAAATGGTTACCAATTGGAACACATGATTGGAATTTGTTTGTAAAACCCGAGGAATTAATTAAAACAACGATGAAACACAATTTAAAATCAAATGGAATTCACGGAATAATATATAATCCACTACTAGATCAATGGAAAACTGGTAAGGACAACTCGGTAAACTATATATCTTCTTTCATAAAAAAATAATTTAATTTTCAGTTTTATCGTACCATGGGATGGTAATAGTTTCGATTCCTTCTTCATTTAATTCATTAATTTCATCAGTGGTTACTCTGCCATAAATACTTTTTGTTTCTTTTTTATTGTAGTGAATACTTCTAGCTTCTTGAGCAAATCTATCATCAACATACCTGCAATTTTTTTTAATAAATTTTTGATATTTAATAATTTTTTTTTTTATATTTTTTTGAAATTCATAATTTATATTGTCAATTTTTTTTGAACCAGATACATTGGGCGCCATTATAGATTTGTTTACATTATTTGAATTACATTCAATGCATGTAATTAACTTTTTTTTCATAAGTCTTCCAAATTCACTAGAACTTGCAAACCAACTGTCAAAAGTACAACTGCACTTACATGTTAAACTGTATTTGATCATACTTATCTAATTAATAATTATTTTTTAATAATTCAAGTTAGTTTCTATAATCGGTATTGATATCAATATAATCCTTAGTAAAATCACAAGTATAAGCAGTAAAATTACTTTTGCCCATATTTAATTCAATATTAATTTCTATAGCATTCCACCTCATATAGTTCCTAATAATTTCTTCGTTATAATTGTCAATTTGCTTACCATTTTCTACAACAGTGAATTTTCCAAATCTAATTGTTAGATTATTGGGTGCTATATCTTCTTTCGATTTTCCAATCGCCATTATAATCCTACCATAGTTAGGATCTTCGCCTGCAACAGCAGTTTTAACCAAAGGAGAGTTTGCGACAGAAAATGCAATTTTTTTTGCTCCTTGCATTGATCTTGCCTTGCTTACATTAATTGTTACAAATTTTTTTGCACCTTCGCCGTCTATAACAATTTGTTTTGACAAATTTAACATCACATTATGTAAAGCTTTTTCAAATTTTTTTAATTTTGGATCTAAAATGTTGTATATTTTTGAATTTTTTATTTTCCCAGTAGCAAAGATCATAACCGCATCATTTGTAGATGTATCACCATCAACAGTAATTGCATTAAATGTTGTATTAATATTTCTCGATAGTAATCCCTTTAAAACAACTGATGGAATATTTGCATCGGTAAATATGAATGCCAACATTGTAGCATGGTTGTAGCTTAATTTAGGTGCTATCATTCCTGATCCTTTAGCTATAGCGGAAATTTTAATTTTTTTACTTCCAATTTCACATTCTTCGAAAGCTAGTTTTGGACGCGTGTCCGTTGTAAGAATTGATGATGCTGCTTTAAACCAAACATATTTATTTTGAATATCTTTTAAATTTTGAACTAAATATGGAATTCGTTCTCTTATTTTTTCAGTTGGGAAAACATCTCCAATAACACCAGTAGAAGCAAAAATTATTTCGTTTGTATCAACTATGTCTCTTACTCCTTGTGGTTCTTGGGCCAATTTTAATGTCAAACATTTTGATAGTGATTTAGATAATTCTTTTAAGCCCTGAAAACCTTGTCTTCCAGTAAATGTATTGGCATTTTTTGTATTTACCAATAAAGCTTTTATAGATTTATTTTTAACTTTTAAATTCCAATCAATGCTCTTCGAAACAATTTTAGATTTTGTATAAAGTGCAGCATATTTTGCCCCATCTTTAAAATAAAAAAGAGATAAATCGTCTCTGCCATTTTTGTACAAATCGGCCGAAACAGCAGATATAGAAAGTCCCCCTATTCCCTTTAACTCTTGAAAATCTCCCATTTTAGATGTTTTTATATTTGGATTTAATAAATTTTTTAAATTAATAGTCATTTTGTTTAATTTTGATAATAAATAATTATATTGATACTAGCTTTATGAAACTTCATCAAATGAAAAAATAATATGAGAATATTGAATATTCCAAAATTTATCAAAAAAATTTTCAAATCAGATAATGATAGAGAATTGGATAGACTCAAATCATTAGTCACGCAGATTAACAGTAATGAAGATGCGATTAAAAATTTTAAAGATGATCAATTTCCAAAAAAAACCATGGAATTTAAACAAAGATTTAAAAAAGGAGAAAGCCTAGAAAGTCTATTGCCAGAAACTTTTGCCCTGGTTAGGGAGGCTGCCTTTAGAATGCTAAATGAAAGACATTATGACGTCCAATTAATGGGTGGGATTGTTTTACATGAAAATAAAATCGCCGAAATGAAAACTGGAGAGGGAAAAACTTTGGTTTCTACGTTACCTGTCTACTTAAACTCTTTAGAAGAAAAGGGAGTTCATGTTGTGACTGTTAATGACTATTTGGCTCAGAGAGATTCTGAATGGATGGGTAAAATTTACCATTTTTTGGGATTACAGGTCGGATGTATAACAAATAGTTTGGACGATTATAATAGAAAGAAAAATTACAATTACGATGTCACATACGGAACCAACAGTGAATTTGGTTTTGATTATTTAAGAGATAACATGAAACTTTCTATTTCTGATATTGTTCAGAGAGGTCATAATTTTTGCATCGTCGATGAAGTAGATTCTGTACTTGTCGATGAAGCAAGAACACCTCTTATAATTTCTGGTGCCACAGAAGACAAAACAAGCAGATATTTGGCTATCGATAAATTGATAAAACAACTAAACAAAACCGATTTTGAGATTGATGAAAAAGATAAAAATGTCATGCTAACTGATAAAGGAACAGACAGTGTTGAAAAAATATTTTCCAATGCTGGAATTCTAAAAAATAATAATTTTTATGACCCTGAAAATATGGGTTTAGTTCATCATGTTAATCAAGCTCTAAGGGCTAATTATTTGTTTGCCAAAGACAAAGATTACATGGTGAAGGATAACAGCGTTAAGATAATAGATGAACACACAGGAAGGATTTTGGAAGGACGAAGATTCTCTGATGGACTTCATCAAGCTCTAGAGGCAAAGGAAAATGTGGAAATATTATCTGAAAATGAAACTCTGGCATCAATAACCTATCAAAATTACTTCCGAATGTATCGCAAGCTTAGCGGAATGACCGGTACGGCAGCCACAGAGGCTGAAGAATTTTTTGACATATATAAATTGCCAATTGTTTCGATTCCTACTCACAAACCAATGATACGGAAAGACTGGAATGATCAAATTTTCAGAACAGATCAGGAAAAAAATCTTGCAATAGTAAATAAAATTTTTGAATACCACAAGAAAGGACAGCCAATTTTAGTTGGAACAACTAGTGTTGAAAAGTCAGAAATATATTCGTCATTGCTTAAGAAAAAAAACATTAAACATTCTGTATTGAATGCAAAACATCATAAAAAAGAAGCACAAATTATTGCCGATGCAGGAAAATTGAATACTGTAACTATTGCAACTTCGATGGCCGGCAGAGGTCAAGATATAAAATTGGGTGGAAAGCAAATTGACAAAAATGACAATTCTACCATCGAAGAAAAAAACAAAGTTAAAGAACTTGGTGGACTTTTTGTAATAGGATCTGAACGTCATGAATCACGGAGAATAGATAACCAATTAAGAGGCAGGGCAGGACGACAGGGAGATCAGGGAAATTCAATTTTTTATATAAGTCTTCAAGATGATTTAATGAGAATATTTGGTTCAGAATCTATAGATGCCATGCTTAAAAAGTTTGGATTAAAGGAGAACGAATCTATTGATCATCCTTGGATTAATAAAGCTTTGGAAAGGGCGCAGCAGAAAGTTGAAGCAAGAAATTACGATATTAGGAAAACTTTATTGAAATTCGATGACTGTAATAATGACCAAAGAAAGGTGATTTTTTCTCAAAGAAGAGAAATCTTGTCAAGTTCATCTGTAAGCACTCTGACAACACACTTTCTTAGGGAATTAATTGATCAAATTGTTGAAGATAAAAAAATTATTAGAAAAGATCCAAAAAATAAAAGCGTAAATATTAAAATTAAATCTTTGTTAGGAAGAAGTGTTAATGAAGAAGAAATAAACAACTTGATGAATATGGATGACGAAAATTTTAAAAAATATATTGTCGACAAGTTTATCCAGCAGAGACTAAAAAGAGTGGAATTTATAAATGACGAGCAAAATAATGAATTGGAAAGAAGAATA
>CEPS01015714.1_pt1 | contig 11644 bp, 7 predicted proteins | sample 530401 | NCBI WGS metagenome assembly CEPS01 (sample SAMEA2620035, study PRJEB7988) | marine metagenome | biome: marine biome (ENVO:00000447); feature: mesopelagic zone (ENVO:00000213) & marine oxygen minimum zone (ENVO:01000065); material: "saline water (ENVO:00002010), including plankton... | reverse complement strand
AGTGCCACCACGGCGAGGGCGAAGGCGAACTCGCCGGCCATGGTGGACATGAGGTTGCCGCCCATGATGTTGAAGGCCCTGTCGAAGATGAACGGCAGGGTGGCTGCGGCCATGAGGGCGGGTCCTGGAAACACCAGGCCGGCCAGGCGACCCATCAGCCAGGCGGCGACGGGCATGGCCACGAGGCCGGCGACCGTCACCCACTTGAAGGCGAGGCCGTAGGCGACGGGCACGACCAGGACGATGAGCACTCCGAGTGCCCAGAGGCCCGGAATCCAGCCGGTGGGCCTGCGGTGCTGAAGCCAGAATCCGCCGGCTGCGGCTCCCAGGGCTACCGGAACCGCCAGCGGCACGACGAGGCCCACGTTGACGGCCACCACGGCGAGCATCGGAACGACCATGTAGAAGTGGAATGCGGGAAAGCCGGCGTACCAGTCGGGGGTCCAGCCGGTCAGGCGGAACCTGGGCAGCAGTTCGTCCCGTATGAAGGCCGGTCCCCAGACGTGGGCTCCGAGGTCTCCGCCTGTCGGCGTGGTGTCGGTGAACAGCACACCGGACGGGTTGACCACCCAGAGCACGAACAGGCAGGACAGGCCCACCACGACCGCGGTCACCCAGGTGGCGAGCGGAACCCGTCTGACGGCGGCGAGGAGTCGGACCGCTGCGTCGCGGGCTCCTTCCTGGAGGTTCACAGGACCAGCAACATGCCGACGGTCCAGGCGTTGAACCCGACGTGGGCCCAGACGGCCCGCCCGAGGCGGCCGTGGCGCTGGGCCAGGTGGCCGGAGATGAGGCCGAACATGACCAGTGCGGGGAACTGCAGGGGCTGGAAGTGGATGAGGCCGAACACGATCGACGAGGCGACGAGTGCCACCCGGGGATGCCACCGGTCCTCGAAGGCACGCAGCACCAGGCCGCGGAAGAAGATCTCCTCGATTACCGGTGCGCCGACGACCACGACGAGGAGCAACACGACGATGCCGAGGCCGTCGGCCTTGTCGACCAGCTCACGGGCCGGCTCCGACACGTCCAGGTCGTCGGTGAGCAACAGGATGGGGGCGTAGAGAAGCGGTACCAGCACCGCCTGTGCACCTACGCCGAGTGCCAGACCCGACAGGACGTCGCTCCGCCGGAAGTTGAAGCCCAGGTCGGTGGCCCAGGACACGCCGCTCCTGCGTACAAGCCTGTACGGAACGCCCAGCAGGCCCGTCCAGAGCGGCACCTGGAGCAGGGCCACGAGCGACAGCGGCAGGTCGGCCTGTGAGTCGTAGCCGCCGGCGGCGAACACGACGACGCTGAACACGGCCGTTGCGAAGAGGCTGAGGAAGATGCCCACCACCACGTGGGGTAGGCCCCATGGTCGCTTTTCGGCCGTGGGCTGGGGATCTGCGCCGATCATCGGCCGAACCCTACCCACGACGCCGCGGCCCCCGGTTTCGGCGCCTCCGGTGCCTGAGATACCCGGGACACGACTGTCGGACCGTACCTCTACGATGGACCCATGGCTGATCGCAGGAAGCCCACCAGGCCACGCCAGGGAAAGGGTCGCCCCGAGGGGGGTGCCGCCGGGCGCGACCAGGGATGGCCGCGCTGGGGGATCTGGCTGATGATGGGCCTCATCGGTGCTGCGCTGTTCTTCCCGAGCTTCCTGCCCGCCGAAGAGGTCGAGGTCGTCTCCTACGACCAGTTCCTGACCCGGGTGGCGGCCGACGAGGTTGCCGAGGTCCAGGTCGACAACCAGACGGGTCGCATCTCCTTTACCACCTCCGATGGCGTCGACTTTGACACGACGGGTCCGCTCAAGTTGTCCGATGCCGACAGGGCCGTGCTCGCACAGAGCAGCGCCGCCGTCGAGTTCAACACCCCCCAGCCGAACTTCATCCAGACGTGGCTTCCCCTGTTGCTGCCTGTCGGCCTGATCATCTTGTTCTTCTGGTGGATCAACCGCCGCGCCCAGGGCCAGATGACGTCGATGATGTCGGTGGGGCGTTCCAAGGCCAAGACCTACTCGAGCGAGCGGCCCGGCACCACGTTTGACGACGTTGCCGGGTACGCCGGTGTCAAGCAGGAGATCCGCGAGGTCGTCGACTTCCTCAGGGACACCGACAAGTTCTCCGAGATCGGGGCCCGCGTGCCAAAGGGCGTGCTGCTCGTAGGCCCGCCCGGCACGGGCAAGACCCTCATCGCACGGGCTGTTGCAGGTGAGGCCGGGGTGCCGTTCCTGTCAGTCACCGGCTCCGACTTCATGGAGATGTTCGTGGGGGTCGGTGCAAGCCGGGTCCGGGACCTGTTCGACTCGGCACGCAAGATGGAGCGGGCCATCATCTTCATCGATGAGATCGACTCCATCGGCCGCAAGCGCGGTGCTGGTCTCGGCGGTGGCCACGACGAACGCGAGCAGACCCTGAACCAGATGCTCTCCGAGATGGACGGCTTCGAGAGCACCGAGGGCATCGTGATGCTGGCGGCCACCAACCGGCCCGACATCCTCGACCCGGCGCTGCTGCGCCCCGGTCGATTCGACCGCCAGGTGGTGGTTCCCCTGCCTGAACTCGACGACCGCAGGCAGATCCTCGAGGTCCACATAAAGGGCAAGCGCATGGGCGACGACGTCGACCTCGACCTCGTGGCACGTGGCACACCCGGCATGAGCGGCGCCGACCTGGCGAACCTCATCAACGAGGCTGCCCTGGTGGCCGTGCGCGAGGGCGCCGACGCCATCCACGCCGACCACCTTGAGGCGGCCCGCGACCGCACCCTCATGGGCCAGAAGCGCGAGTCAATGGCGCTGACGGCCGACGAGAAGGAGGCCATCGCCTACCACGAGGCAGGCCACGCCCTCTGTGCCGCCCTGCTGCCGAACGCCGATCCGCTCCACAAGGTCACCATCATCCCGAGCGGCATGGCCCTTGGTGTCACCATGCAGCTCCCCGAAGAGGAGCGCCACATCTACCGCCAGGACTTCATCGAGGACAAGCTGGTGGTCAACATGGGTGGCCGTATCGCCGAGGAACTTGTCTTCGGCGTGGTGTCCACAGGTGCCAGCGACGACCTGGTGAGCGCCACCGAGTTGGCAAGGAAGATGGTCCGAGAGTGGGGCATGAGCGACCGCGTGGGTCCCATGGCGTGGGGCAGCCACAACCAGGTGTTCCTGGGCGAGGACCTCATGTCGACCCGTGACTACTCCGACGAGACCGCAACGATGATCGACGAGGAGGTCCAGCGAATCCTCTCCGAGGGCGAGGACCGCTGCCGTGCCCTGCTCACCGAGAACCGGCACTCGCTTACCCTCATTGCACGTGCCCTGCTGGAGCGCGAGACCATTTCGGGCGAAGAGGTCAACCGGCTTGTGGGCCTGTCAACCGACACCGGTTCAGGCGCTGACGACGAGGCACCTGCCGACGAGCAGGCCGGCGGGTCCGCCAGCGCCGTCGAGGAGCCGTCTCCCACCCCGGTCGACTGACCGGTCCGAGGGCCTCTCCCCCGCCGGACACCCGATGGACCGTCTGCTGCTCCTGGTCGTGGTTGCTGCGGCCGCATCTGTCGTTGCGGCGCTTGTGCAGCGGCGTGGCCCCGATGCACCCGTGCGTACCGGCTGGACGGTTCCCGATCAGCTTGACCGGGCCGACTTCGCACGGCCCGAGGTGCCGTGGCTGGTGGCCGTGTTCACTTCGGCCACCTGTCGGTCGTGTGCGGCCGTGCTGGAGCGTGCCCTTCCGCTCGACAGTCCAGAGGTTGCCGTGGTCGAGGTTGAGGTGGGCGCCGACGCCGTCGTGCACGACCGCTACCAGATCGACGCCGTGCCCCTCGTGGTGATCGCCGATGCCGATGGCATTACGAGGGCCCACCACCTGGGGCCGGTGAGTGCCACGCACCTGTGGGGTTCTCTGGCAGAGGTCCGTGAGCCCGGATCAACGCCAGAGGGCTGCGGCGAGCACTGAGTCCGGCGGGCTGGCTGCCCGGCGGCCGGCTACGGGGATGGACGGGCCTGGGTTCCGGCAACGGCCATGCCGAACGACGAGGACCGGCCGGCCGGGTCGGCACGCCGCATGACCGACAGAACGGGCACGGTTGAGTCCACGAGGATCGTGGCCTCGGCGGCGATAGCGGCTCCGAGCCCCACCTCGACGTGGCCGGCGGGGTCGATCTCGTAGAGGTCCGGGATGTCTGAGGGCCATGCGGCGCCCAGCAGCGAGAGGCGAACGGTGGCGATGGTGGTCTCGCCCGGGTTGGCGACCACAAGGGCCACCTGGTCGGCGGGTCCTGTGAGGTGCACCATCCAGTCGGTGGCGGCGGCGCCCACGGCTGGGAGTGCGGCGAGGCCGGCGGCAGGTGTGGCGCCATCGGGCCGGCTGATGAGCGATGCGGCCAGGGGTGCACCGTCGAGGGAACGGACCTCGACCCCGAATCGGCCCGTGTCGGCGATGCGGCCTGAGCCGAGGTCGACCACCTGGCGTTGACGACCACGGAGGGTCACCCGCCATGGTTCGACGAAGGCGCCGACATCCTCCGGCCGGACGAGCACCTCGAGCTCGGTCGTGTCATCGCCCGGGTTCATCACGACGACCGACGAGGTGACGCCCCGCTCCCCGGAGACACCGGGCAGGAACAGCCTGTCTGAGGTCTCGGGAAGGCCCGGGGTGACGGCCAGGCCGGTGCTTCCCCCGGCACCACCGGTGTCCGAGGTGGGCAGGTCGCCAACCTGGAGGCGTGCCACGACCACCTGGCCGACCCGGGCATCGACGCTTGCCGACACCACCGCCGAGTCGGGTATCAGCTCGTTCAGGTCGAACACGGCGAGGGAGCGGCCGGCCACGACGACACCCCTCGTGTCGAGGGTCTCGCGGCGACCCAGGTCGCCGATGAAGCGCAGGTCGGCGACGGCCGGCGCCCTGAACGGGTTGTAGACGAGCAGCACTGCGGTGTTGCCGGGTTCAGCCGTGGTGGCCCACGGAACCTGCCACGAGGATGACGTGATCGTGCCGCAGGGTGCCTCGTCGACCCCGGTGCCGATTCCCGGTGCCGCTTCGCCGTCGGCGGTGCCGCCGCTGATGCGTTGTTCGACGAGCACCCTGCCGCCGGGTACCTCGACGGTCACGCCTGCATGGAGTGCTCCGGGCACGAACGGGCCTGGCCGGATCTCCATGCTCCGTCCGGGCTCGAGCTGGAAGGCCCGCTCGACCTCGGCTCCGTTGTCGCCGTTTACGGTGACCCGTCCCACGGTCGGCTCGTCGGAGATGCTGGTGAGGGTCACGATGCGCTCGTCGACTGCGTCCATGTCGGCGGTCGGGCCGAGGCAGAACCAGAGGTCGCCGGAGTCGGGGGTGGTTGAGAGCGCTGCGTGCACCGGCGGCAGCAGGGTGGCCCTGCCGACCGGGTCGGGTGGGCTGGCGAACAGGGTGGAGCCGACGACCATCGCAGCCAGCACCGCGAGCGCCGGATACCGCACGGCGTTCATGGCGTTCATGGCCACTCCGGTTCAGGGTCGGTGCGGAGCCAGCTGGCCAGGAGCAGGACGCCGCAGAGGGCGGCCACCTGCAGGAGGCGCCGGGACCTCGACGATGCACCGTCGTGGACCAGTTCGCCGATGGTCCCTGACGCCACCCTCACCGAGGGTCGACCCGGAACACCTCCGGCCTCGTCGGCTGGTACGACAGGCCGGGTTGTGCCACCGACGCTGAACGACCAGGACCCCTCCGGGCCGAGGATCCAGCGGTAGGCACCGTCGGCTGATGCCTGCACCTGGAGGCGGTCGTACGCCAGGGGCGTGACGGCGGCCGGTACGGCGCGTCCGGTCCGGTCGCGAACCACGGCGTGTACGGGCCTCGTTGCGATGTTCTCAAAGATCGTCACGGCGCTGTTGAGGCCCTCGACGCGTGCCATGTCCAGCTGCCGTGTGAGCGCGGCAGCGTAGGTGGGCGGAAGGGGCGCCTCGACAGCCTCGTGGGGCGCGGGTGCCGAGCGTTCGACCAGCACGACGTGGCCGACCCCCCAGGCTCCGATGGCGGCTCCGAGGCGGCTTGTCCGGCTGGCCAGGGCCTCGGTGAGGGCATCCCTGATCTCGACCACGCCGGGCGCACCTGTCAGGTCGTATGGCCACTGGTCGAGCAGGTCGGGGCGGCCGTCGGTTACGGCCACCGCCACGTCACCCGGGAGGGATACACCTGTCAGCGGCACGCCGACTGCGGGAAGGATCGTGGGTTCGCCGACCCACAGCACCCTGTCGTCACCACCACTGGTGGTGTTGCCGATACCTGAGCGCGCTTCGGCGATGAACGGCAGTGCTGACGGAAGGTCGGTTTCGGGCATGCCGAGGCGGCCTCCGAGGGAACCGACGACCACGGGCAGCACGGTGAGGGCCAGGGCCAGGCCGGCGACGGCTGGAAGGGCGTTTCGCCAGTCGGGGCCGCGACCCGGCAGGGAGATGGTCGTTCCCATGTCGGCGACGGCTGCGGCGGCCGCCCATGCAAGGCCCAGGGCGACGGGAACGAGCAGCAACTCGGGTGGCAGGGTGGGGCCCTGCCACCATCCCTGGTCCACCAGCCAGACCATGGTGAAGCCGCCGGCTGCGACAAATGCGGCGCGGATGCTGATTGCCAGGCGCCAGCCGGTGGTGTTGAGGAGGGCCAGGGTCGGCACGACGAGCACTGCCCAGCCGATGCGGTCGATTCCGAAGGTGCCGGTCCAGGCGGGACCGCCGAGGGGCGAACCGGTGTCGAGGGTGAACATGGCTGCCGTACCGAGGCTGCCCCTCGGCCAGGTGGTGGGTACTGCGAGGGAGTCGGGGGAATGGTTGTCGATCAGGTCGATCAGCAGCGGGAACTGGACGACGGCTGCCACGACGGCTCCTCCGGCGGCCACTGCAACGAGCCTCGTGAGGCCGGCGATGCTGCCTGCCAGGAGGCTGCCGACGACGAGGCCTCCGACGAGCACGGGCAGGACGAACACGACCGTGGGGTCGACGGCGATGGCGGCCGCCACGACGAGGCCGGTGAGGAGGATGTCGGAGCCCATGTTGCGGATACGGGTTCCGGGACCGGGGTCGCCTCCGCGGTGGCCGTAGGGAACGACGCCCTGGGCCTCGGCCAGGCGGTGGGCTATCCAGGGCAGCGTGGCGTACACGGCCAGCGGTGCCAGGCGGCCCTCGCGTAGAGCGTCGTAGGGAAGGGGCACCGCCAGGTAGGTGAGAACGGCCGCTGCGCGTGACCTGCCGCCACCGACCGGCCGCACTAGGCGCCAGATGCCGAGGGCGCCGACCGGTAGCGCTGCGAGGACGACGGCTGTCCAGATGAGGTTGTCGCTGCCGGGCACCAGGCGTGCGACGACACCCAGCAGGGCAAGGGCGTCGGGTCCGGTTGTGGCCACGCCGGTTCCGGTGGGTCGCCAGCCGTGCCACCAGGAGCGCACCAGGTCCATGGGGTCGGTGGGTAGGGCCTGGAGCCGACCAACGGCCGGGAGGCCGCGGGTGAGCAGGTGGCGTGAGCCGAACCCCAGTACGGCTGCGCTGACCATGAGCGCTATGCCGCCGGGTCCGAGCAGGGCGCTCCAGATGTTGTGGAAGGCGATGTTGCCGGGTGCCTCGTCGCCGGTTCCGTAGGGGGCGCGGCCGGTTACGGCGCGCCTGACGGCGTGGTGTGGCATGTCGGGGCCTGCCACGACGCGGCCCGGGTCGACCCGGCGGTGTCTGGCGATGATGCGGCGCCTCTGGCTGACTCCGGACCGGCGGGCCAGGTTCCAGGGCCATGCGCTGAGCAGGCCCCAGGCGTGGCGGAAGCGGCCGGTCAGCAGGCCGTAGGCAACGCCCAGAACGGTCGCTGCCGCCAGTTCGGCCACGACGCTCGCCACCCTGCCCGGTGCCTGGTTGGTGAGTGACATGCGCAGCTTGTGCCTGGGGCGCAGGATGGCCGGGTTGGTACCCCGTCTCACCGAGGCGTCTCCGCTGACGGCGCGCCCGACTGCGGTGGGGGCCGTGGTTACCGTGGCTCCGGCGAGGCGTGCCCTCCAGCAGAGGTCGACGTGCCCGTCGAGGAAGGTGATCTCGGGGTCGAAGCCGCCGACGGCGGCGAACAGGTCGGTGCGTACGAGCAGGGCCGCCTCGGCTACGGCGAACACGTCCGGTTCGGCGTCGTACTGGCCCTGGTCGACCTCGCCGGGGTGCAGGCGCGGCACTGGGGATCCGTACCGGTCGACGGTGCAGCCCATGTCGTGGAGGATGCGTCCTTCGGTTCCGACCAGGACCTTGGGGCCGACCACGCCGGCGTTGGCGGCGACCGCCCGCTCGACCATGCGTCGCACGGCGGTTCCGTCGAGCACGACGTCGTCGTGCATGAACAGGTGGTAGGCGGGTATGCGGTTGGGGCCTGTCCCCCCGTTGGTGTCGTCGCCTGGTGCACCCACGACCGCTCGGTTTGCTGCGGCTCCGAAGCCGGGCGAGCCGGGTGCCTCGACGGTGCGGGCATCGGGTAGCACGTTGAGTACCTGGTCGGCGAGGCCCGAGCGGCGGCCTGCGTCGACTACCACGATGTCGAGGTGGCGGTGGTCCTGGGATGCGAGACCTGCCAGAACGTCGCTGAACCACTCTCCCGGGTCGTGGGCCACGACGACCACGCTGACGAGCGGCGTTGGGGCAGGCGGTGGCGCAGGGGTGGCCGACGGCGGCTGGGGCGGGGCGGGCGCGCCCCTGGGGCCCTGTGTCTCGGCGGCGTCCACGGTGAACGGACCCTAGCCCTGCGGACCCGCCGGTCAGGCAGCATCGCCGCCGACGGGAGGGTCTATGGTGCGCCCGTGCAGGGACATGACGTCGGACCCGTGTGTCTCGGCTCCGACGGTAGAGGGACGACCCGGTGAGGGTGCTGGTGACGGGAGCCGCCGGCTTCGTGGGGCGCTACCTCGTGGCGCACCTGTGTGGAAGCGGCGACGAGGTGGTCGAGACAGACCGGTCCCACGGTGGGCCCGATGTGCTCGACGCTGACGCCGTGGTGGCCCTCGTGGCCGAGGTATCCCCGCAGGTGGTGTTCCACCTTGCGGGGCAGGCCGACGTGGGCAGGTCCTGGAAGGCACCCGCTGAGACCCTGCGGGTGAACGTGGAGGGCACGTTCAACGTGCTGGCTGCGGCGAGGGATGCCGGCGTGGACCGGGTGGTGACCGTGACAAGCGCCGATGTCTACGGCGTGGTCGACCCGGTGGACCTGCCGGTTCACGAGTCGGCACGCCTGCGCCCGGTGTCGCCCTATGCGGCATCCAAGGCGGCCGCGGACATGGTTGCCGAACAGGCCTTCCGCGGGTTCGGCCAGGACGTGGTGCGGGCCAGGTCGTTCAACCACCTGGGACCCGGCCAGAGCGACAGGTTCGTGTGCCCGGCCATTGCATCGCGGATCGTCGCCAACGAACTCTCGGGTGACGAGGAGGTGCCGGTGGGCGACCTGAGCGCTGTGCGGGACTTCACAGATGTGCGCGACGTCGTCCGGGCCTACCGGATGCTGGCCGTGGACGGCAGGGCCGGTGCGGCCTACAACGTGTGTTCCGGTCTGGCGGTGCCGGTCTCTGATGTGGCCGAGCACCTCCTGGCCCTCGCCACCCGACCGATGCGCCTCGTTCCGGACCCGGACCTGTTTCGACCCGTTGAGGTTCCCGAGTTGTGCGGAGACCCGACGGCGCTGCGTGCCGATACCGGCTGGGCGCCCCGGTCCGACCTGTCTGAGACGCTCGCCGACGTGATGGCCGACTGGCGAACGCGGGTGCCGTCGGAGGGCCGGGTGCCTCCCGACGGGGATTGAACGGCACAATGGGGGCCATGGCAAAGCGGGCACTCATCACGGGCATGACCGGACAGGACGGCTCGTACCTGGCCGAGTTGCTGCTGGACAAGGGCTACGACGTGGTCGGCATGGTGCGCCGCAGCTCCACGGTGAACATGGAGCGCGTCGCCCACCTGGCCGACAGCGTCGAGTTCGTACCCGGCGACCTCCTGGACCAGGCCTCGCTGATCGAGGTGCTGCGCACCCACCGGCCAGACGAGGTCTACAACCTGGCCGCCCAGTCGTTCGTGCACACCTCGTTCGGCCAGCCGGTTCTCACCGGCGAGACGACGGCCCTGGGCGTTACCCGCCTGCTCGACGCTGTTCGCCTGGTCGACCCGTCGATCCGCTACTACCAGGCCAGCTCGAGCGAGATGTTCGGCCACGCCCGCCAGGTTCCCCAGACCGAGGACACGCCGTTCCACCCGCGCAGCCCCTACGGGGTGGCCAAGGTCTACGGACACTGGATCACCATCAACTACCGCGAGAGCTACGACCTGCACGCCTCGTCGGGGATCCTGTTCAACCACGAGAGCCCACGCCGTGGCCTTGAGTTCGTCACCCGCAAGATCACCCACGGTGCCGCCGCCATCTCCCTGGGGCTGGCCGACGAGCTGCGGCTCGGCAACCTTGATGCCAGGCGTGACTGGGGCTTCGCCGGCGACTACGTCGAGGCCATGTGGCTGATGCTGCAACAGGACCAGCCCGATGACTTCGTGATCTGTACCGGCGAGACCCATTCGGTGCGCGAGTTCTGCGATCTGGCGTTCGGGCGCCTGGGCCTGAACTGGGAGGACCATGTCGTGGTCGACGAGGCCTTCCTGCGGCCAGCCGAGGTCGACCTGCTGGTGGGTGACTCCTCCAGGGCCGCCGAGCACCTTGGCTGGAAGCCCCAGACCGGGTTCACCGACCTGGTGGAGATGATGGTCGACGCCGACCTGGCCCTCCTCGAGGGTGCACCCCGGACTCCGGGGTGAGGAGCCTTCGTTGATAACCGTGCTGGCCGGCGGGGTCGGTGCCGCCCGGCTTCTGTCGGGGCTGGTGCAGGTGGTGCCGCCGGCTGAGGTGACCGCTGTGGTGAACACCGGCGACGACGTGGTCATGCACGGGCTGCACGTCTCCCCTGACCTGGACACGGTCACCTACACGCTCGCCGGGGCCGACAACCCCGAGACCGGTTGGGGTCTCGCAGGCGAGACGTGGCAGGCAATGGGTTCGCTGGGCCGCTACGGCGGTGACACGTGGTTCAACCTGGGCGACCTCGACCTGGGCACCCACCTCTACCGCACCGGCAACCTGGCCGCTGGTGTGGGCCTTGCCGAGATAACGGCGGGCATCACCGCCGGGTGGGGCCTCGAGCCGACGCTGCTTCCCATGACCGAGGACCGGGTGGCCACGATGGTGACCCTGGCCGACGGCGACGAGGTCGGCTTCCAGGAGTACTTCGTGAGGCTGCGCCACGATTTGCCGGTCTCGTCGGTGCGCTTTGATGGTGCCGAGGCCTCGTCGCCGGGGCCGGGGGTGCTCGATGCCATTGCCGGGGCCGAGGTGGTCGTGGTGGCTCCTTCGAACCCGATCGTGTCCATCGGGCCGCTGCTGGCCGTGCCCGGTATCGCCGACGCCATCCGGGCCATGCGTGAGCACACGGTGGCGGTGTCTCCGATTGTCGCCGGGGCGGCGCTGAAGGGCCCCGCCGACCGCCTGATGCGCGAGCTGGGCCACGAGGCCTCTGTGGTGGGCGTGGCGCGCATCTACCGTGACATCGCCTCGTGCCTGGTGATCGACTCGGCCGACGCCGACCTGGCTGGTGCCGTCGAGGCCGAGGGCATGGCGTGCGTCGTGACCGA
>CEPS01092839.1_pt1 | contig 11693 bp, 10 predicted proteins | sample 530401 | NCBI WGS metagenome assembly CEPS01 (sample SAMEA2620035, study PRJEB7988) | marine metagenome | biome: marine biome (ENVO:00000447); feature: mesopelagic zone (ENVO:00000213) & marine oxygen minimum zone (ENVO:01000065); material: "saline water (ENVO:00002010), including plankton... | reverse complement strand
CCGACCTCGGTGAAACTGGCAAGTTACTGGGCGTCGGTGACGCCCGCCGTGGCTGCGCTCTCAGGCGTCGGCTTCGTTTTCATGGCCGAAGATCGGTCCCGCATGAAATGGCTGTGGCCGCTCCTGTTGCTGATCGCCGCCGTAGGGTTCGTGTATTACGCGTACGCGTTCGGCCTGGCGCGAACGACAGAAGGGCCGTTCGCACTCTCCGAGTTCGTGGGCTTGCTGTTGGCTCTCGGGTTCGTCATCTTCGCGGGAACTGTCGTGATTCAGACCGTGTTCCCCGGCTTCATCGGAAAACGAGAAGCCCCGTCGTTGTTTGTGCCGGCGGCGATCTGGGTCGCGATCGTTCTGCTCAACGCCCAGGTGGCGGCTGTCAACATCCTGGCGCCCAGAACGGACACTTTGGGCAGAATCGGGTTCGACATGATCACGGTCCCGTCCTCGGAGCCTGAGAGGCCAATCCAAACGTCGCGCCCCCGGCTTCGGGGAGCGGTAATCACGGCAATTGTCAGAGTCGAGCCGGAAAACCTGGATGCGGCGCTGGAATACATCCAGCAAAACAGAGGAGACAGCCGCTACGTGCTCGCGGCCGATTCGTACAACACCGCGGCCAGGGTCGCTTTGTTGACCGGCAAGCCGGTGTTGCCGCTCTACTCCGAGTACCAAGACACCCGTGTGACCGACATCGACACGCTTGACGCGCTGGTCCATGGGGGCGACGTGCGGTTCGTGCTGACGTCGCCGCTGATGCAGTACATGGACCGGGTCCTCTTTTCGTGGATGTTGGGCCATGCGGCCGAAGATCTGACGAACAGGTTCGGGTTGCCCAGAGACGAGATGCGGCTGCTACGAATCGCCAGGTGACCCCTTCGGATCGTCCGGGCGCCGACCCGAGAGCAAACGTGAGACCTCGATCACCCGCAAGACGTCGCCCCTGGTGACGAGACCGACCGCCCGGTGGCCTTCCAATACCACGAGTTGATGAATGCCCCGCTGAACGATCAATTCGAGAGCATCCTCAAGTGGGGCGTCCGGCGGCAGCGACGCCACATTTTCCGCCCTGATCATCACTTCCGAGACCCATCTTCGTTCACGCTCGTCGGGCGCCACGTCCCGTACGTCCGTGGTGGTGATCAATCCTCGGAACGTATCGCCCAGCACGACGACGTACGCCCGCTCGAAGTCTCGCACGATGCGCTCGTCCAGCAGCCTTTGAATCGTGGTCCCCGGGTCGACGGTCGGGAAATCCGTCCGCATGGCGTCACGAACGAGCCGGCCGGACAGGAGCTGCTCAGTGGCCGACTGCTCGCGAATGGATGTCGCGGCGGACTGGATGAACCAGCCGATTAACGCCAACCAAACGCCAGCGAAGTTCCGGGTGACGAAGATCAGCGTGATGCCGATGGTCACGAGCCCAAAACCCAGTGCGGTCCCCGCGCGACTTGCGGCCCTCGTCGCCCTGGCTTCGTCGCCCGTTAGCTTCCACAGAACTGCTCGTAGGACCCTTCCGCCATCAAGAGGGAGGGCGGGCAACAGGTTAAATATCCCGATCGCTGCATTCACGTAGGCCAGATACCAAACCAACGCGGCAACTTGCGACGGACCGCCCCTGATAATCAGATAGACCAGCCAGAACACGACGGCCAGTCCCAGGCTGGTGAGAGGTCCGACCACAGACACCCAGAACTCGTCCCCGGCGGTCTCCGCCTCCTCCCCCATCTGCGAAACGCCGCCGAGGAAGAAGAGGGTGATGCTCTCGACCTGGTGACCCCTCCGAATTGCCTCTAGAGAATGGCTCAACTCATGTATGAGTACGCACGTGAAAAGGAGGAGGCTGCCAACGATGCCGATGGCCCAGTACTGTCTGTCGGACCATCCAGGGTAGCCGTCTGGCAGATACGAAGTCGCAAGCGTCCACGAGGCGAGGACGAAGATGAAGACCCAGGAGAAGTGGACTTTTAGGTCGATGCCGAACACTCGTCCGACACGCACGGCTCCGGACATTCCCAGGCTCCCGCAAAGTATTGCCGCTTTTAGGTTCGACAGAGGTACACCGCATCATACGTGCGGTCCATCGACCGGTCAATCCGCTCGTCGCACGCCGCAGGGACTGAAGAGACAAGAGGGGACGCCAGGCTGGCGGCGGGTTTGAGGCAATTTGGATGACACCAGAAACGTCAGAGCAAGATTGATCCGTCCGCTAATCGCCAACCCACTTCGCGGCATCACGCCGCAACTCCCGGTGGAAATCCGGGTGCGCGATCGCGATCAGAGCCTCTGCCCGTTCACTGTGGTTCTTGCCGACGAGCTTCGCGACCCCGTATTCGGTCACGATGGTGTCCGCCCAGAACCTCGGTATCGTCACGATCTCCCCTTCGGCCAGTCTTGGCACGATCCTGGACACGGCACCGCCCACCGCGGTCGAGTACAGCAGCGTAATCGCCCGTCCACCGTGTGAGTACAGCGCGCCCATGTGAGCGTCAGGTTGGCCGCCTATGCCGTTAACCATCTGCCCGCCAAATATGCTCTCCGAATTGATCTGGCCCAGCAGATCGACGCTCAGGGCGTTGTTCATCCCGATCTGGCGGCTGTTTCGCGCCATCACCATGGGGTTCAACACGTAACTCGGCTCGTACAACTCGAACGCCGGATTGCCGTCGATGACGGCGTAGTCCGCGTCGTCGGAACCGGACCAGGCGACCGCCACTGCCTTGCCCTTGTGCAGCGTTTTCTTGCTGCCGTTTATGACCCCGGCCTCGACGAGTTTCGCCACCCCGGGAACCACAAGCTCCGTGTGCAACCCTAGGTCCAACTTGTTGTCGAGCACGCCCAGACGCGCCAAATAGAAAGACGGCTTGCCCACTCCAATCTGAATCGAAGCGCCATCCGGTATCAGCTTCTCGACGTGTTCGGCGATTGCCTTGGCTTCCGGAGTCGGATCGTCGATGCCCCAACCCGTCTTCAAACGCTCAAGGTCGAGCGAATCCAGCCGCGACATCAGAGGCGCGAACCGGATAGGGTCAACCGCCTCGATCATCTCCTCGAGCTCGTGCCGGTAACCATGGTCGAATCCCGAGATCGCATTTCTGAGCTCTTCGCGCGTCACGGTGGGCGGATCGATCTCCACCAGCCTGTCGAAAGCCGACACCGGCAAGAAGCAGTCTCCGAAAGTGCGCGCGAGTTTCGGGTTGACTTCGGCAATCACCTTGCGGGCGCGCCGCGCGTAGGCCCGCTTGAACCACGGCTGCGGGCCGAATGAGAGCATTCCGTCCTCGTTGGGCGGGGTGACGGTCACCATCGCGACGTCGATGGGCTTGGCTTCCGACGGCCGCTCGTCGACCGCCTTGAAGCTGAGCGAGAAAGCTAGCGGCAGGTACGGCGCGCGGCCTTCGTGCTCGTAGGGCCGCGCGAATGGGCCGAGGAAGTTCTCGAACTCGACTGAGTGGCCGGCGTCCAACAAGCCGCCCGGATCGAATCCCGACGTCGATATCGTCACCATGACGCCGTCCAGGTCGGACCGGGCCGCCAATGAGTTGACCAGCCCCACGGGCTGTTCGGTCAACGGCACGATGACCCTGTCGCCGTTTTCGACGATGCCCACCGCTTCAGCCGACGACGTCAGTTTCTGCCTGTACTCGTCTCGCCAGGTCATCAAACCCCTCCGAACAAACAGAACCAGCCCCGACGTTGCGCCCAATCATACCTCATGTGTTTCAGATGGTCGTTGGGATCGGAAAGAGCCGACGCTCACGGACGCGGTGGCAGCCAAATACGAAAGACTTGCCGAACTAAGCCCTGAGGCCTATCCTACGCGCCACGATGACAAGCATATCGAACACGCCATACGACACTTGGGCGGAGATTTACGACGCGGTCTACGCATACGTCCGCGACGACATCCCCTTCTACGTGGAAGAGGCAGTTTCCGCGGGCGGCCCGGTCCTCGAGCTCGGATGCGGCACCGGACGCGTGTCGATACCCATGGCGCAGGCCGGGGTCCAGGTCGTGGGACTCGACTACTCCGAAGCCATGCTTGCCGTCGCACGTCGCAAATGCCAACAACTCGGGTTCGACTCCACGTCGATCGAGCTCGTACACGCCGACATGCGCGACTTCGTGTTGGACCGGCAATTCGATCTGGCGATCATACCGTTCCGCGGTTTCTTGGCGCTTTTGTCCGTCGAGGACCAGATCCGAGCGCTGACCCAAATCCGTGAGCATCTGACTCCGGGCGGAAGGCTGGTGTTCAACGTCTTCGTACCCGACCTGGACATGCTGCTCCAGGAAGGCGACACGTCGTACCACTTTCGAGACGTGACCGACCCTGAAACGGGCAAGAACTTCGTGCTATGGCAGCAGAGCGGCTACGACAACCACAACCAGATATTGGCGACACGCCTGACCATCGAGGAGCTCGACGACGACATGGCCGTGGTCCGCAAAATGTATCGCGACTTCCAACTCCGTTACGCCCATCGCTGGGAGCTCCACCACCTGTTGACCTCATGCGGCTTCGAGATCGTCGACCTCTACGGAGACTTCGACAGACTGCCGTTCGACGAGTTTAGCAACGAGATGGTGTGGGTGGTGCGGAAAGCCTAGCCCGCGATTTCGGCGCTTGTGCGTGCTCCGGCCGTTCACGGCCATGCTCAATGCGACAACCCGGCGCCACGCCGTCCGCCTACCGTTGTACAATGGATGATGCAGAGGTGAGCATTGCCCGATTTTGAAGTAATCTCCGATTTTGCGGCCACAGGCGACCAGCCGAGTGCGGTCGACAAGCTGGTCCAAGGCGTCGATAGTGGCGAGACGCACCAGAGCCTGATGGGAGTCACTGGCAGCGGTAAAACCTTCACGATGGCGTGCGTCATCGAGAAGGTCCAGCGGCCGACGCTTGTCATCGCTCACAACAAGACCCTTGCGGCCCAGTTGGCGACTGAGTTTAAGGAGTTCTTTCCCAAAAACGCCGTCGAATACTTCGTCAGCTACTACGATTACTACCAGCCTGAGGCGTACGTCCCGCGCTCCGACCTCTACATCGAAAAAGACGCCGACATCAACGAGCAACTGGACAAGCTCCGACATGCGGCCACCCGCGCGATTCTCACCCGCCGCGACACCCTGATCGTGGCGTCCGTGTCCTGCATCTTCGGCCTCGGCTCGCCGGAGGAGTACCAGGGCTTCGTCGCCCACGTCCGCCGAGGGGAGATTCGCAGCCCGTCCAGGCTCGCCCGCCAGCTCATAGACATGCAGTATGAGCGCAACGACTTCGACCTCGCCCGAGGCCGGTTCCGGATCCGCGGCGACACGATGGAGATCCTTCCCGCATACGAAGACGTCGGCGTGAGGATCGAGTTCTGGGGCGACGAAGTCGAACGCATCATCCAACTCGACCCGCTGACCGGCGAGATGCTTGCCGAATGCGAGGACATCGAAATCTTCCCGGCCAAGCACTTCGTAACTTCTGAAGAGAAGTTGCAGATCGCCCTCGATCGAATCGAGGCTGAGAAAGTCGAACAGGTTGCCATCCTGAACAACCAGGGCAAGCTGCTCGAGGCGCAACGCCTGGAGTCCCGCACCAATTACGACATGGAGATGATGCGTGAGACCGGATATTGCTCGGGCGTGGAGAACTACTCCCGACATCTGTCGGAGCGATCCGAGGGCAGCGCCCCGTACACTTTGCTCGACTACTTCCCTGAAGACTACCTGCTGTTCATCGACGAGTCGCACATGACGTTGCCGCAGATTCGAGGAATGTATTTCGGAGACCGCTCTCGCAAAGAGGTGCTGGTGGAATACGGATTCAGGCTACCTTCGGCGCTCGACAACCGGCCGCTGAACTTCGGTGAGTTCGAGGAACGCGTCAACCAGGCCGTCTACGTCTCGGCCACACCCGGACCGTACGAGTACGAGCACTCCCAACAGATGGTCGAGCAAGTCATCAGGCCCACCGGACTCATCGACCCGATAATCGAGGTCAAGCCCACAGCCGGACAGATCGACGACCTGCTGCACCAGGTTCGCACCCGCGTCGAACGAGGCGAACGTTGCCTGGTGACGACGCTGACGAAGCGCATGGCCGAGGAGCTGGCCGACTACCTACGGGAAACCGGCACCCGGACCCACTACCTGCACTCCGAGATCGACACCCTCGAAAGAAGCGAGATACTTCGAGACCTGCGCCTGGGCGTATACGACGTGATCGTCGGCATCAACCTGCTGCGGGAGGGATTGGACCTGCCCGAGGTCAGCCTGGTCGCCATCTTGGACGCCGACAAAGAGGGTTACTTGCGCTCGACGACCGCCCTCGTCCAGACGATCGGCCGGGCTTCCAGACACGTTTCCGGCTCGGTGATCATGTACGCCGACAGGGTCACCGACTCGATGAAGCGCGCCATCGACGAAACCGAGCGGCGCCGAGACATTCAGGTGGCATACAACCGCGAGCACGGCATCACTCCTCAGAGCATCCAAAAGACCATCCACGACATCAACGAGCGAGTCCAAGCGATCGCGGAGACCCGCGCCAGCTACGCGGTCGACCAGGGAGACATGCCCAAGGACGACGTCCTCCGGCTGGTCAAAGACCTCGAGTCACAGATGAAGTCTGCCGCCCGGAACTTGGAGTTCGAAAAAGCCGCTCTTCTTCGCGATCAGATATCAGACCTGAGGAAAGTGATCGTCGAGTAGACGGCGCCGTCTACTTGTTCGAGCTGCCTTCCAGGAGTCCACCGTGCGCAAACGGTCTGCAATCGCTATCCTTCTCGTCTTGTTGGCACTCGCCGCGATGGCTTGCGCCAGCGAGGTGGAAGAGGGAACCGCGACCCTGCCTGAAGGCATAGATTCCGCCCTGTTGCCGAGCGCGGAATTGGGCGGGTACATGTACTTCAACACCAACCGAACCGTCGATATCGCCACCGAGCGGTTCCTCACGTCCGACTTGGCCGACGTTCTGCCTGCTGGCGTGCCGGCGACGCTCAGACTCAGGCGGGCCACGATTGCGGTTTCGTCGTCGCCGGAGGAGTTCGGCGGCACACTCGAGTTCACTGGCGAAGCCGACGCCGAGGTGGCGTGGGACCTCTATCAGTCTGCTGGCGTGCGCGACGAGTTTTGGGGGCTTCAAGATCAGACCAAAGTCCATGTGGTGCGGGGCGACACTCCATGGGCTGAGGCCGTCAGGAGCCAGCTTGAATCCGGCCAACTTGTCCCTTTCACGGACCACGATCCGGTCGCGTGGAACCTGATCACCAACCTGCCGAAATCAGATTCCAGGCCGCTGGCCGTCGGAGTCATGACGTTGGAAGACGAGCTAATTCAGGAGTTGGCCAGCCAGGGAGGCATCCGGCTGTTCGGTCTCAACACCGTGTTCAGCCTCATCAAAGTCGACAACGTCGCTTTCGGCGCGTACGCCGACTCAGATCTGACGGTTCCAGCGTCCATTGGCGACGAGTTCTTTCAGGAGGCGGGAGTCGGGGTCGTATTCGTTAGCAAGTCAGGCTATCCGGGATTCCTCGTATCGTACCTCTTGCGGTCGGTGGCGAATCGGATCGGCCTCGAGACCATCGAAATCGGCGACACCAATGCCCGCTATCGCCAGCTCGACAACCTCCACGTGGTGCTCAAGAACAGAGGCAGCCTCTTGTACGTGGCAGTCGCGGCCAGCCAGTCCGATGCTGAACGCCTGATTCTCGGCGCCTTGTCGGATTAACCTTTATACGCTTACTATGCTATGAAACGGTTTTTGACAACCAGCCCTTGCGCGGGTACAATTGGGTGACTTTAGCCATTACTATCTCCGATACGGGAGGAATCTTCGATGACCACGGTTGCTGTGACAAAAGAGACAGTCATTGACGCTCTGCAAGACGTTTACGATCCCGAGATCCCGGTCAACATCGTCGACCTCGGGTTGATCTACGGTGTGGAAGTGGACAACGGCAACGTCGACGTGAAGATGACCCTCACCTTTGCGGGCTGCGGCCTGGGACCTTACATCGCCCAACAAGCCGAGTGGCGCATCGCGGAGATCGAAGGCGTTGTTGACGTCAACGTGGAGTTGACGTTCGACCCGCCTTGGACTCCCGATCTGATTACCGAGGACGGCAAGAAGCTTCTCGGACTGGACTGACCCGCCCGCTCGACCTGCATTCCGACTCTCACCGGAAGGGTCCGGCGCCCCGCTCCCGAAGCTGCTAGCATAGACCCATGCCGCCGGCCATCTGCCGGTGTCACGTCGATGACGGCTGAAGGAGTGCCCACAATGAACCCCGAGATGAACCCGCAACAACAGGCGCAAGCCCGCGCTCGCATCGAATCGATGAAGCAGCAATTCGAGCAGAAGCGCGCCATCACCGACGCCCTCTCGCAGATCAAACACAAGGTCGGCGTCTACTCGGGCAAAGGCGGGGTCGGCAAGACCACCATCGCCGTCAACCTCGCGGTCTCCCTGGCCATGGACGGCGCCAATGTTGGCATCCTGGACGTCGACATCGACTGTCCCAACGTGGTTCGCGCACTCAAAATCGCCGAGCAACCCGTGATAAGCGAAGACCGGCAGATGGTTCCTCCGGAACGATTCGGCGTCAAGGTCATGTCGATGGCCTTCTTCCAGCAAGACGAAGAAGAGGCCATCATCTGGCGCGGCCCGATGGTCCATAACGCCATCAACCAGTTCCTCCAGTCCACCGAATGGGGAGAACTCGACTACCTGGTCATCGACCTCCCGCCCGGCACCTCCGACGCCCCGCTGACCATCATGCAGTCACTGGACCTTGACGGCTTCGTCGTCGTCACCACGCCCCAGGAGCTGGCGCAGATCGACGCCAAGCGCTCCATCAATATGATCCGCAAGCTCAACGTCAACGTCCTCGGCATGGTGGAGAACTTCTGCGGCGAGATCTTCGGCAAAGGCTCCGGAGAGGAGCTCGCCAAAGAGATGGGCCTCGAGTTCCTGGGCAGAATTCAGATGAAGGCCGACTACCTCGACACCTCTAAGCCGACGGTCCTCAACAGCAACGCCGTGCTCGAAGAGTTCCGCCACATAGCCTCTGGCGTACAATCGGGACTCGCCGAGGGTGTAGAGGCCGACTAACCCGGCCCTAGCGCCGCTCCATCACGAACATAGAACAGGGGCCGGTCATTGCGACCTGCCCCTGTTGTTGTCTGTGAAGCGTTTGCGATCGAACCGGGACCACGGCGCCGTCGATGCCGACGCGTCCGTACCGACCGTGAGGCTCTGCGCCGGCAGAGAATCTTTGGCCGTAGGGGCGGGTTTCAGAGCCTGTCTCATAAGTCGTTCGCCGCGCCCCAAAACGCCAAAAATCGCGGTTTCGAAAGATCTGCCAGGCACGGCAACCCCGCTGAATCGCAGACAAATATGTCCTCTTGGCGGCTTATGAGACGGTCTCTTCAAACCCGCCCGTGGTTTTCGCCTACCAACTACGGCGAGTTACGCCGTCACGGCACGCTATTCCAACCTGCAGACACTGGTCACATTGCTACATGCCTATCGGGGCGCCTCTACGAAACGGTATTTCGCGGTCGACTCGATCAGTGCAGCATCGACTAGGCGTGACTCGCCGATTAACCCCGCTTGGGCAGAGACACAACCGCCGACCCTGGCGTCGTGCGTGTGCCTTCGTGGTTCTCGAGCCAGATCTCGCACTCGACAAGGTTCTCGCCGTCTTCCTCGTATGTCTTCTTGACGACGCCCTTGACGAAGGCGGGAGTTCCGGGCACGTCCATGCCGCGATATTGGACGCTGAGCTTCTTCAGCGTTCCCTCTTCGCCGATCCAGTTCGTCATGATCTGGCCCAAGAAGGCGTTCTTCAGCGCGCCGTGAAGGATCACATCGGGGAGGCCGTTGTTGCGGGCGAACTCGAGGTCGTAGTGGATCTGGTAGTAGTCGCCGGATGCGCCGGCGTACATCACGAGCTGTTGGGTCGTCGGGTCCTTGCGGACTTCGGGAAGCTCCATTCCCTCTTTGACGTCGTCGAAATATACCTGGTCTGCCATGGTCGGTTCCTCCATAGTGGTTCCGGGGTGAGTGATCGGTGAGGTCGCCTCAGCGTCACTCGCCCTCGGGCGGCTGGTAGCTGATGCCGGTGCTCCGCTGCAACGCGACCACCGTGTCGAACTGGTTGACGTACTTCGTCTCTCGCACCATGAAAAGCATGTTCCCGAGCCGGCCCGCTCGCTCGAACGCGTTGGCTAGGTACGTGGTTACGGTTATCCGATCACCGGGCCGAACGGGCTCGAAATACTCCCATTCGCTGCCGCCGTCCAAATTCGCCGGATACGGACTCTGCACGTCCACCTTCGACGGTCCGGACCTCAACGACCGAAAGAACGTGGGCGGAGCGATTATCCCGCCGTATCGCGACTTCCGGGCGGCCGCCTCGTCGCTGAACAGAGGATTGGTGTCGCCTATCGCCCGGGCGAACTTCTCGATTGCGCCTTGCTCGACGGCATTGGTGTAAGGTTCCGACTCGACGTTGATTGCGGCCCGCATCTCGTCTGATATCGCCGATTCTTGGGTCATGGGTGCTCTCCTATTCGGGCATGCGCAACGACGATCGCTGCGGAGCCAATCTGAATCTGGGGCAAGTTTACGGCTGCACACAATCCGTGTCAAGAATCACACCGGATGCCGCGCCGATCAGGCAGCGATGATTTGAGTCGCAGCGTCGAATTCGGCTGGAAATGCGAGCAACAGTCGGCGCAATTGGCTTCCGGCGATTGTGCTGAGGAGTCGCTGCCACATGATGCCAATTCTCATATGGATAACCTATCGGGACTCAGACCGTTGTAGCGATTGAAGCCCTCTGAACCGGGGGCGCCGTCGGATGCACATTGCGATAGCGTTACATGAACACACTTGCACTCAAGATCAGACGTCTCGCATGGCTCGGCGCCGCGTTAGCCGGGTTGATCGCCGCTGCGACAGCCTGCAGCGCCGGCGCAAACGTGGACGTTCCGACAGCGGTTGTCGGTCCAACGCCACAGCCGTCCCCTGTATCTGGATCCGCTCCGGCGCAGCGGCCAGCGACGCCGACATTCTCCGGTCAGGGACGCAGATCTCCGTTCGTGCCACTGGACAACCCTGAGTTTCTGACTATCGAGCAGGCAACTTACCTGGGCGACGAGAACTTGGTGCTGGGGTTGGACGTGGGCGGCGAGGCCCGGGCTTACCCCGTCGGCATGGTCTACTATCACCACGTCGTCAACGACGCGATTGATGACCGTCCGGTCCTTGTCACGTATTGAATCAAGTGCAGCTCGGGGGTCGGGTACGACCCCGTGGTCCGAGGCAGCGCCCTCACCTTCGAGGTCTTCGGATTGAACCAGGCGGTCCTGTCGATGCAAGACCGCGAGACCGGCTCCGTGTGGACTCAACTCGACGGCAAAGCGACCGACGGCGCTTTGAAAGGCGAGCGGCTCAAGATGATTCCAATGCCGCAGATGACATACGGCGAATGGAAAAACGCCCACCCCGACACGCTTGTGCTCTCGCCGAACACGCCGTTCAGCGACCGCTACCGCGCCGTCAACATCGGCTCGTTCAACCCCGGCGAAGCGATATACGGCGATGACAGGCTCGATGCCAACGCCCTGGTGGTCGGCGTCGAGGTGGACGGCGAATTCAAAGGCTACCCGCTCGCGGAATTCGCTACGACCGGCGGCGTGGC
>CEPS01089971.1_pt1 | contig 11723 bp, 8 predicted proteins | sample 530401 | NCBI WGS metagenome assembly CEPS01 (sample SAMEA2620035, study PRJEB7988) | marine metagenome | biome: marine biome (ENVO:00000447); feature: mesopelagic zone (ENVO:00000213) & marine oxygen minimum zone (ENVO:01000065); material: "saline water (ENVO:00002010), including plankton... | reverse complement strand
ATAAAGATCGTCTATTACGAAGCAAGTAAAAATTAGGCCGGATCCATGCACATTCGGCAACATCCAACATGCTTAGGTGAATTAGTATTGTTTCTAGCCAACTTCCACTTTAGATGCCAGCTTTCGGGTTTTGGCTCTGAGGACTGTACCCTACTAGGTTGTACCAGGGACAATATCAAGCTGCAATTGTTATTAGGTGAAGGGTTGATTTTCCCAGCGAGAGAATCTACCATTTGCCAGAGATATTATTTGGAAACAGTGGCACAGGTATAAGGAAAAGGAATGTTGTGATTAATAGCCCGCTTGAATATAAAAGGATGAGTGATGCCGAAGAGTCGCATTGGTGGTATTTAACATTACATAAAATGGTCGCAAAAACCATCGCGCGCCGTTATCGTGACAAGGAAATAAATATACTAGATGCCGGATGCGGAACAGGTGGTTTGCTAAAGCACTTGAGTAATCAGGGCTATAAAAATACCTTTGGATTCGATGTGTCATCTCATGCTATTGCAATGGCTAGGTCAAAAAATATTGCAGCGGAGTTATTAGACATCCGTAGCGTGTGCACCAGGTACAAAAAAGCATCATTCGATGTAATTATTGCGAACGATGTATTATATTTTCCGAGTAGAACGGAGTTGAAGCCTTTGTTGGAGTGTTTTTATAGCTTGTTAAAAAAAACAGGGATTGTAATAATCAACGTGCCAGTACTTGATGTCTTTACTGGTGAGCATGATAAGCTCGCGGGAGTGAACAGAAGGTTTACAAAAACTGAGGTAATAGAACTGGTTCAGAACACATCATTTAGATTAAAACGTTGTGGCCATTGGCCATTTATTCTATCACCAGTTATTTTAGCAGTTAGATCTTTCCAAAGGCTTCGGAGCCAACTTGGCATTCCCCCAAAAGACCGGTCAGATATTAAGCCGCATAGCAAGATAACGAATACTTTTTTAAATATGTTTTGCAACCTTGAGGTTTATTCTGGCTTGTGTTTTCCCTTCGGTAGTTCAATCTTTGCCTTACTGGCCAAGGAATAGCAAAACCAAGAGGCCTCTCTCTAACTAAAAGAGTTAGTCGCCGCGGTTAGGGTGTGCAACTTTCGTCGCCTTAAAGAATCCGTAGCGGCTAGGAAGACCTTGAATCCTCCGAAAATATCACTAGAGTAGCGTAAAGGATTGTTCAAATTTGAGCGGAAGTTTCGGGCTTCCCTGGGGCAACCCGATCAGCCCCATCGGTGGGCAACTGATAGCGAGTCATAATTAACCGCTTCCAGAGGTCAATAACACCAACTTTCCACAAGCAGTACCCTACCTTACCCGGCAAAAGGGAAAAATCCATGAAGCGCAGGTGATCAAATGCTCTCTTGAAAAGGTAAGCAGAACGAAAAATCGCTAAGGCCAATGGATAATGTGTTTGGTCACTTAGTACCGGATAAACTTTGTTCCGCAGAACACTATACATTCTTCGGGGCATTTTCCAAACTGCCAGAGCGAATATAAGAATATTGCCTAATGTCGGTTGGTAAGCGGAGTGGTAGCTTGTCTTAATTGAAGGCACGTCGAATCCTCTTCCTTCAATATCTTTTTCAAGTTGCGTGTTGGGTATTATTCTCAACGCATAAACATTTAAAGTGAACGGCCTGGGCATCTCATAAAAGAGGTCGAGTGTAGCCCGCGTATCCTCTGGGGTTTCTACCGGATTCTCAAGGATAATATCGCACGCCATTGGAATCATATATTTATGGTACTTATTAAGAATCCTTGTGGCTTCATGAACGCGGCTTAATGGGACGGGCCTTTTATAGAAATCGAGAATATCTTCGCTGCCAGATTGAACACCCATAGTAACCCGGTTCAGACCCGCATCTAAGAGAAGGGCGATTTTATCTTCACGAACGTAATTAGGTATGACCCCATGTACCGCAAAAGGAATTTTTACTTCTTTCTTCCAGAGCTCACAGAATTCCTGTAGCACTTTATAGGGAAGAGCAAGGAAACTATCATCGTGAAATACAACCGTAGATATGTGTGGATGCTTGTCCACTGCCCGCTTTATTTCGTCAACGATATTGCGGGGCGAAGAGTGGCGAAGTTTGCGGTAACCTTTATCGTACTCGATAAATTTTGTATTAGCGCAGAACGTGCACTCCAAGGGGCAACCGATAGTCCACACAGTGTTATACGAAAGACCTGTATAGCGAAGAAAGTCATCGACATGGAGAGGTGTAAAACCTTTATGACTATGGTAGATGAATTCGCCATCTTGATACATCAATGGGGGAAGCAAATCCCTTTCTTCCTTCGACATCAAAGGCGGGTTGGTGTTCTTAATGATACCGGTATCCGTACGAAACCAAAACCCTGGGGTGGTGAAGTAGTTTTCACTATCCTTTGCTAGCTGCAAAAAAGTCTCAAACGCAAATTCGCCCTCACCGGTACAAATAGCATCAGCGTGCTTGATAGCGTCTTCGGGATAAATAATGGGGTGAATACCACCCCACACTATGTATGCGCGAGGATTAATCTGTCTGATTTCCGCAATAATCTGATGAACAGTGGATGAATACTGGGTCATCGACGACAAACAAACGAGATCTCCTTCCGCCAGAAATTCTGCGACAATACGAACATCCCTATCGGACAAGTCACCTGCGCCTTTACCGGTCAGCGTTTTTACAATGCTACGGAGGTTTCCTGTGGGCACATATGCAATTATCGTATCTGGATGGATTGACCGAATGAAGGCTGCCATTTTCCGAAAACCTATATTATCCAGTCCATCCTCAACACACACCATACGTATTGATAGACTACTGTTCGGTTTCCATGCAGGAACTACGGAACTTGTTGCCCCTGAAGGGTCCTGAACAACTTTGGGTTCCATCTCGGCCATATCCTTCACCGTTCTGTCCTCTACCGATTCATGCAAAGCAACCATGCTCCGTCTTGTAAAAAGATAAGGCCGACAAAAAATGGATCAACCCAGACCAACTGACCTTTAAGCTAATTCTTTAAAACTAATTGTCTAAAATTCTTGACAATGTCTAAAATCATTCTTTTCTTGGAACTCTTAGTCCAACCTAGAAACTCAATAACCTGCGAGAGGCCATAAATTCCATCAAATATTATATTTTCAGGTAATTTAATTAATTTCTTGACAAGACGTTGCAGTTTTGGAAATCGTATCAAGAGCAAAGAGAATTTGTGCAAATTGGAGACTTCCTTTATTTCTTTCTGCTTTAATACGGATCTGAACATTTTGTGCTCCCCTTCACTCAATCTTTTGAGAGAAACCTCATCCAGTATACCCATTTTTAACGCATACTTAGTAAGGTTGAGGTTTGGGTAGGGCATGAACAAATCCAGATTAACCACATCAGGATTAAGCTCTCGGTTCATTTCTATTGTCTGCCAAGCCATATCCAAAGTTTCGTTTGGCAGTCCCATCATATTGAATGTCAAGAATGGCACATTATACTTCTTAAACAGGCTGGCCGTCCTTATGATTTGATCATCCGTTAGTTTTTTTTCAAGAACTGAATTACGCATCTCCTCACTACCTGTCTCAATTGCAAATCTCGCCGGATCACACCGCGCCCTTGAGAGCGCACGCATGATTTCTTCATCCATGACATCGGCTCTAATATTAACTGTCATTTTTAAATCGGTTTGTTCAGCAAATAGGTTGCAAAAATCAATTACCCATTTCTTATTGAGATTAAAAGTGCTATCAACAAACATAACTTGCTGTATCCCGTATTTTCGATCAGCCTCCTTTATTTCATCAACCACAAGCTGCGGCGTACGCAATCGGAGCCCTTTCCCTTTCTTTCTATACAAATCCCTGAACTGGTGGATGAAACAAAAACTACAATCAAATGGACATCCCCTGCTCGCCTCGAAAAGTTCGTAAGGTTTTTGTTGTTCGAAGTATGCCTCTTTTCTATATATATCCCGATCAGGAGTAGGAATTAGATCGAGATCATTCTCCAGTTTTCTGACCTCGTTTTTGATTATTTCAGTGGTCCCATTACTATTTTTTTTAATCCACAAATTGGCTATATCATCATATTTCTCTTTCTTTTCTACTGCCTCGACGAAGTCTTTCATTGTGCCTTCGCCTTCTCCAATACAAATTGCGTTAATACCTTCCATCCCAATAACTTCTTCTGGAGCATAACTAGCTTCCGGACCCCCGACGATTATGGGCTGCTTAAAATCGCTAGCCCTTAAGCCCGCCGCCACGTCCTTTAGCCAGTCATTTTGAATACCCATCAAAGATACAGCAATAATATCAGGGTTATAGGATTTTAATTCTCTCAAAATCTTCTCTTTCCCCCCGATAAAAATATCTGTATCATGTCCCTCTTTCTTCAAAACCGAAGAAAGATACATGACGCCTAACCATTCGAACCAGATATTTTGCAAAAAAGCTACCCTTGCCACATTTCTCTCCAAAGGGTTGAATCAAATATTATTTTTGGCCAACTATCATCTCAGATGCCAGTCTTCGGATTTTGGCTCTTGAGTATCGTGCCTTTCCATAGTTGTACCAATGTCAATGTTCAGCCGCAATTAATTTTTTGTGATGGGTTGATTTCCCCGACAGAAGGAATCAACTGCTAGCTGAAGACACTATTTAGGCATAGAGGCCAAAGTGCACAGGGACAGAAGCGATATCCTTTAATAATCCGTCTAAATATAGAGGAGCGGGATTAGCAGGAGGAGGGTCTTTCCAGCTAAACAATCGGTCGTCGCAGTTGGGGCACGGCTTTGGCCAGATCAGCATCCGTCAAGAATTCTTTTTAACCACGTGACCGAGGGACCCTGTGATTTCCACAGGGTCCCTCAGTTAACAGAAGGTACGATGTCTGTAAATTCCTTACATGATGTCCGGTGGATTGACTTTCCTTCCAAAAAAGACTCAAGAGGCATCCTGACATCCATTGAAGTGGGAGTTGACACTCCTTTCGAGGTTAAACGAGTTTTCTACTGCCATCATATTACTACAGATCGAGGAGGGCATGCTCATAGGGATACAGATCAGATCGTGATAGGTGTGGCGGGTAGATTAAAAATGGATCTTTCAGATGGGACAAAAACCAGAACGTTTGAGTTAAATGATCCCTGCCGTGGCATTTACCTCCCCCGCATGTTGTATATATCGCTCTACGACTTCTCGTCGGAAGCAGTTGGCCTAGTACTAGCTAACACTCATTATGATATATCGAGGTCAATTCGTTCTTGGGATGATTATTTGAAAGCAATAAAAGTTCATGACGACGCTTAAGAAACAAGAATCTAAAGAGATAAGTTTTTTGCGCTCGGCCCTGACGGTTGACAACCCACTTACCACGACCGATGGTTTTTTGGATTGGTTTAAATCAAGAAACCAATCCTGCTTATCCGAAGTTTATAAAATTCCACTTTCTGATTTAGGAGACTGGTATTTTTCTGACTATCCTCGCCGACTTGTTCATCAATCCGGGAAATTTTTCAGCATAGGAGGGATTAGGGTAAAAACTACTTTTGGGCCGGTCTCTGAGTGGGATCAACCAATCATAACCCAACCTGAAGTGGGGATACTAGGTATCATCACCAAAGTAGTAGGAGAAGTGCGCTATTTTTTAATGCAGGCTAAAATGGAACCGGGAAATGTCAATTCGGTGCAATTATCGCCCACTGTGCAGGCAACAAGGAGTAACTATACCTGCGTCCACAAAGGGAAACTTCCGCTCTACCTGGAATATTTCATAAAACGGGGGAAATCAAAGATTCTAGTCGATCAAATTCAATCTGAACAGGGAGCTCGCTTCTCCCAGAAAGTCAACCGCAACATGGTCGTTGAGGTGGAGAGTGACATCCAAGTTGACGAAGATTTTTGCTGGCTTACTTTAGGTCAGATTAAGCAGCTTCTCCTAAAGGATAATATAGTAAATATGGACTCACGATCGGTTCTTTCTTGCATTCCATTTATGAGTGTGGATCCGCATCGACTCTCTGGAGTCAACTCTTCTCTCGAAGCAGTTGATACTCAAAATTCTGACCGGAGAATCACAGGTTTTTCTAAGAGTCTTTTAGATTCTATGGTCTGCAGAGAGGCCGCCTGCCACACCTTTGATGAAATCATCGGCTGGTATACTGAAATGAGATCCAAGTATTACCTTGCGGTCGAGCATATTTCTCTAGATAAAATCCGCAGCTGGGTTCAAACTGACTGTGATATTCGTCATGAGACGGAGCAGTCTTTTTCAGTCGTTGGGGTTAAAGTCACAGCCCATAGCCGAGAGGTGGACCAGTGGTCTCAGCCTTTGTTTGAGACTTCTGATTATGGTTTGGTCGGGTTTTTGACTCAAAAAATTAATGGGGTTCTCCATTTCCTTACTTGCGCCAAGGTGCAGCCAGGCACTATTGGGGCAGTCGAAATTGGGCCGACTGTTGCCTGTTCCCATGCAAAAGAAAGGGCCAACGGGGTCAACCCCCCTCCATTTCTGGATCTATTCTTAAACATTTCTGCAGAAAAATTACGTTACTCCTCGATTCAATCTGAAGAGGGTGGGCGTTTTTACCATGAACAAAATCAGTATGTGGTAGTTGAAGTTTCTCCGGATTCTCAAATCGGCCTCAAAGAGAATTATATTTGGATGACCTTGTGGCAGATCATGGATTTGATCAAACACAGATATTTTAACATTGAAGCGCGTAATTTAATTTCCTGCCTAAATTTTTTACAGTAGGTGCAAACCAAAATGGATGAGTCCGTAGGCTTGAGCATTGTGATTCCCGTTTTCAATAGCTCCCAGACGATTGGTCGTTTGGTTCGCGATCTCGAAAATCTGAGGATTTCCGGTGGTTTCGAGATCATTCTTGTCAACGATGGAAGCACAGACAACAGCCAGCAAATTTGCGAGGAACTGGCCCGGGTATCTTCGGTGCCCTTGACAGTGATAGAACACACAAAAAATTATGGGGAGCACAATGCGGTGATATCTGGTTTTCGTCGAGTGAATGGCCGATATGTTATCACCATGGACGATGACTTTCAGAACCCACCCGAGGAAGTCCCGCATTTATATAAATCAATTCAAAAACGAAACGAGGATGTGATTTATTGTGACTACGATGAGAGGCAGGATGTCGTGTGGAGACGGGGAGGAAGTTGGTTGGCTGACAAGACAGCCAATATGGTTTTGGACAAACCCAAGAACATTTATTTATCCAGTTTTCGATGCATGAAACGGTTTGTAGTGGATGAGATCGCCCGCAATAGAGGACCGTTTCCCTATATAGATGGTTTAGTTTTCCAAATAACAAAGAATGTATGCAACGTAAAAACACAACATCATGCACGAATGGTGAGTATAAGCAACTATAACTTATCAAGACTCACCCGACTGTGGTTGAATTTATTTATCAATTTCTCGATCAAACCTCTTCGCTTAGGAATCTTTTTTGGAACAGGCTTGATTTGCATAGGAGCACTGGGATTGTTATCCATATTCTTTGGATTATTTTTTCTAGATACCGTCTCCCAAGAAGGAAATTTGCTCATAATGATTGGGTTTCTCATTGCCGGGAGCCAGTTTCTAATGTTAGCCCTCGTTGGAGAATATATTGCTCGAGCTTACCTTACGCTCGGTAAAAAACCGCAGTCTATTGTCCGTAAAGTTCTGGAGCCAAAGAGGGAGAACTCTTCGCATTCAGGAAATGAATAATTGGCTCTCCTATGAAGATTCTTATTATTGGATATTCTTCTATTGTTCGCCGCAGAATTATCTCAGCGCTGCATCACCTCGATGAAATTACTGGGGTTGATTTAGCAACCCGGCGCCCTGGTGAAGTCATCAATCCTCTTGACTCTGAAATAGGAAATATTTATGGCTGCTATAGAGAAGCTTTAGCACAAACGGATGCTGAACTCGTATATATCTCTTTGATCAACAGCCTTCATGGACATTGGGTCGAAGCAGCCCTTCAGGCAGGTAAGCACGTGGTGGTGGATAAGCCTGCATTCCTTTCGCTCGCCGAAACCAAACGCCTCGCAAAAATGGCTGATAGAGCAGGCCTGTGCCTTGCAGAGGCGATAGTGATTGGGGACCATCCTCAGTTCAATCTTGTTCGCAATCTAGTTGAAATCCATGGAGGGATAACTCGATTGTTCGCCGTATTCTCTATTCCGCCTTTTTCACAGTCCAACTATCGAAATCATTCTGAGCTTGGGGGGGGAGCGTTATTGGATATGGGGTCTTACGTGGCTGCGCTTGGATGGCTGTTGTTTAAAAAAGAGCCTGAAGAGGTGGTGTGCAGGGTGCTTGATCATCATGCACAAACCCAAGTTGACACGGCTTTTTCTGTGTTGGTTCGTTACCCTGATGCGGGTTGTTTCGTTGGTCATTTTGGGTTTGATACAGAATACCAAAATCGCATAACAGCGATAGGGCCTCAAATTAGCATTGCTTTGGATCGAGTATTTACCATTCCACCTGATTTTGAAAACAAGATATTCGTTACCCGGCAGAATAAGCAATCTATTATCACTTGCCCATCAGGAGATACATTTTTATTGTTTTTTTCTCGACTAGTTAAGGCTATTAAATTAAAAGCATGGGCGGAATTTTCCCAAGACATGCTTCGGAATGTTTTCTTTCGGGAGCAGATGCGACGTTCGGCACAGGAAAACGCCATATGAAAATCCAAGTTTGGGATTATAAAAAAGAATACGAAGAACATCAGAAAGATATTCTCAAGTTGGTTGATGAGGTTTTCCGTTCCGGTCGGTTGGTTTTGGGGGAAAGTGTTCGTGAATTCGAGCAAGCATTCTCCGCCTATTGTGATTCTAACTATGGTGTCGGAGTAAACAGTGGTACGGATGCCCTATTTTTAGCGCTCAAGGCTTTGGGCATCGGTGATGGAGATGAGGTAATTACCGTTGCAAATACGGCCGTGCCCACAGTTTCGGCTATTATGTCTACCGGCGGCATACCCCGGTTTGTGGATGTCAGGCCCAACACCTATTTGATGAATGTTGATCAGCTTGAACAGGCACTGACTTCGAAAACTAAATGCATTCTCCCTGTTCATCTTTATGGACAGTGTGTAAATATGGACCAGATAATGAAGTTTTCACAAAAACATGGTCTCAGCGTATTGGAAGATTGCGCCCAAAGTACAGGAGCGTTGTTTGAAGGAAAGAAATCTGGGTGCCTGGGCGATGTTGCCGCCTTTTCTTTTTATCCTACAAAAATCCTTGGAGGGTACGGAGATGGAGGCATGGTGGTTACCAAAAATAAAATCATTGCAAATAAGGTCCGTCGACTACGCATGTATGGGATGGAAGGTCAATATTATTCTATTGAGAATGGATATAACTCCAGGTTGGACGAGGTTCATGCCAAAATTCTTTCTTTCAAGCTCAAGTTCCTGGAGGATTACGTTCTGCGCAGGCGCCAACTGGCAGAAACTTACCGGCAAGAGCTTGACGACAGCGGGTTGATTCTACCCGAAGTGGCAAAAGGGAATTACCATGCCTATTATCTATACGTGGTTCGGCATCCTGATAGAGATACAATTATTGACGAGCTTAAGAAGCAGAATGTTTTCCTCAACATCAGCTACCCCTGGCCAATCCATACCATGCGCGGGTATTCATCCCTTGGTTATAAAGAGGGCGATCTCCCTGTAACCGAAGCCCTGGCAAAGGAAATTTTTTCTTTACCAATGTACCCCACCTTAACCGAGGGTGAACAGAGGCACGTTTGCAAAGCCCTAAAAACCATACTGGACAATTAATTAAGGTGGCTCATTGAAAAAATTGTTTACACTTTCCTCTTAACAAAGGTACGCTGCACGACCCCACATTTCCCTCGAAGGACATTTTCTAGACTATCTTCGGCGGGAGAAGGCTTAGACTGGTCGTTTTTTCAGGGTTTTCATTGAGAGAGCTAGGGGGCGGAGGGATTTTTCATTTAGAAAACCAGCGTGTATTATAAACTTTAAAACTTTTATCGCTTTCTTCAAAGAAGATTAGGACATAAGAACGCCACCTCAATATTCCTCCAACATTTAAAATTCTCGACCAAATATTTCAGATGGAAAATAGTCAACCCGCCAGATCACACCTATTGTCCTACCACCTGTTTGCTGTCACCCTCATTTTTTTAGTTTTAGCATCCATCAGATACCCTATTCTCATCAACAGCGATTATAATTTCACCGGTGATGAAGGACTCATGGCCAATTCTGCCTTATCCCTGTTAGATGGCAGATCCATTCGATTTTATTCTGATAATTCGCGGACATTCGGACTACTCACCAACGCGATGGCCCCAGCTCTTTTCGCGTGGTTATTGGGAATCAACACTATGACCGCCCTACTGTCAGGGATTTTATACTACTCGGCATATCTTTGGACCACTTATCTTATTGCTAAAAGCCTGATCCCTCGCACCGCCTACATAGTCCTCATCTTAATGTTATTTACCCCTCCTGCTATCACGAGCTTTACCACACATAATTTCCCTCATATCCTGGCAGCGTTTTTAGGGAATTTGATGTTTCTTTTTTTTATAAAAGCTAAGTCCAGCACGGAAAATGATAAGCGCGCTATCTTTCTCCTATGTCTTACGATGGGATTGGCGATCTACACCTACACCTACACATTAATATACATTTCCACGGTCGCTATCCTTTTCGCCCTAACTCATCCACGGTGGAATAGTCTCCGCGACAAAATTTCATTCCAAGCCTTATCTCTTTATTTTTCGCACAGAAAATCAAAACTTGAAATTTTCACAGGTTGTCTTGACTTAGTCATTCTAGTGTTTTCTATAGCTATTATTTTTTCTTATGTTTTTGGTGGGTTTGGACTAAAGGTTGGAGGGACCACATTATTACAAGTAAACACCCTTCACAAGCCAGTGCTTCAACTATTGGGAGTAATACTAATAAGACTTCTCATTAACCGGAGGGACCTGAAACAACTATCCTGCCGCGCCAAATCTTTTTACTTGCAAGCTATTCAGTCTAAAACAAAAAATCTAGTTTTCTTGGGGGGAGCGGGCTTTTTGCTGGGCTTTTCACCACGCTTGGCCAGCATCGTGGTGGGCGAGACCACCCGAGGAGGGCAAGGGTTTCATGCTGACTTTCTCCCAACCAAACTACTAGACCACACTTGGGGCATCATGACTCTGCATGGCCCAAGCCTATTTGGTTTTTTGGAACCCATTCAAGGTTTCACTCTAAGTCCTATTAATTTTCAGCAGGTTATTACTGGAACTTTGATGGGGGTATTGTTAATTTTTCTCGCTTCAGCATCTTTTTCCATCCTTTCTAACAACCTGACTTTTATAAAGAATATTTTATCACTGAAACGAATGAAGTTTCATCCGCTCCATATAATCCTCTTGACTCCTGCCTTGGTCTGCGCAGCAAATATTGTAGTTGAGAACGGCGCCCAAACGCGGTACTTGTTTCCCCTCTTTGGAATCTTGGTGGTTTGGTTAGCGATATATATGGATAAAGTTCGAGAGAAAAATAAATGGTTTCCCGCTTTAGTTTTGATGATATGGGGCAGTTTTTACTTTATTTCGAATTATAATTGGTACCAAGAGATTCATGTGATGCGAGGGATCACACCGGTTAAATCTACCAAGCACCCTCTGCATGACCTAATTGGTTTTTTAGAATCTAAGGATATTTCACTCGCTTATTCTGATTATC
>CEPS01053730.1_pt1 | contig 11756 bp, 14 predicted proteins | sample 530401 | NCBI WGS metagenome assembly CEPS01 (sample SAMEA2620035, study PRJEB7988) | marine metagenome | biome: marine biome (ENVO:00000447); feature: mesopelagic zone (ENVO:00000213) & marine oxygen minimum zone (ENVO:01000065); material: "saline water (ENVO:00002010), including plankton... | reverse complement strand
TCGATGGCAAGCTTGTCATTGTCCGCCATAATCGACCTCCATATTCATGGGAACGAGTCTGTTCTCTTTTCAGCCGATGCCGGAGTGATCCGCAGCGACGGTTGGCTGAAACCGCGAGGGCGCACGACGGTCAGCCGACAGCTATGATCGGTGCGCCGTCGGTCACCATGTCTCCTGTGCTCACAAAAACGTCGAGGACCACGCCAGCCCACTCGGACCGGAGCGACTGCTGCATCTTCATTGCCTCCAGGGTGCAGACGTGGTCGCCTGCCTGGACAGCATCTCCAGTCCGAACCACGACGGAGAGGATGTTCCCGGGCATGGGCGCTCTGACCACGTTGCTCGTTGGTTCTACGGTCTTCTCGCTGGCGGGGGAAGCGGGAGTGGGTTGGGGTGAAGCTTCACGGGCCGGTGGCGGCGCCGACGCGGGCTGTTGGGATGCAATCGGTTTTGGGTCCTCCGAAGCAGCCGGCGGGGCAGTCTCAACGGGAGTGGCGGTTTCGACGCTGACTTCGACGGGATGCCCGTCCACGGTCGCCTGGATGGGCCGTGCAGACAGGTCGCCTACTTCGACGGTGTACCACTTGCCATCGACTTTAACCCGCAGTTTTTCAATCATCGTGAATCCCCTAAGGGCTCTTCAACAGAATTATCGTCAGGAACCGACCAACGCGATGAAAACGCCCGCCACCACTGCCGACCCGATCACGCCCGCTACGTTCGGGCCCATCGCATGGGGGAGCAGGAAGACGCGAGGACCCGCCTGCTGCCCGATGTGATGAGAGATGCGCGCCGCCATTGGAACGGCCGAAACTCCCGCGGACCCGATCAGAGGGTTAATCTTGTCCCTCACGAACAGGTTCATCAGCTTGGCGAACAGCAGACCGCCCATGGTGCCGCAAGCGAAAGCGACCAGGCCCAACCCCAGAATCGCGAGCGTGTCCCAGGCGAACACGCGCTCCGCCGAGAGTTGGGTTCCCACGGTCAACATCAGGAAGATCGTCGCCATGTTCAACAACTCGTTGGAAGCCGCGGACGTGAGCCGCGGCACCACGCCGCTCTCGCGGAACAGGTTGCCGATCATGAACATCGAGATCAGCGGCGCCGACCGAGGCACGATTAGAATGATTACGATCATCGCGACGGACGGGAACAGCAGCTTCTCGGTTCGCGAAACCTCACGCGGGGCCTTCATCACGATCTCGCGCTCGGCCTTCGTCGTCAACAGCTTCATCAAAGGCGGCTGAATGAAGGCGATCGCCGCCATGTAGGAGTAAGCGATGACCGCGGTGATGCCCAGGAGGTCGGGTGCCAGACGCGCCGAGAGGAAGATCGTCGTCGGCCCGTCGGCGCCGCCGATGATGCCTATCGCCGACGCCTCGGCGAGTGTGAACATGTCGCCAGCCAGGAGCGCGCCCCAGAACGCCAGGAATATCCCCACCTGAGCCGCGGCTCCGAGCAGCAGTGTCTTCGGATTGCCGATGATAGGCCCAAAGTCGGTCATGGCGCCAAGGCCGAGGAAGATTATCGGAGGAAGCAGGTTCCAGAACGAAAGCCCAAAGTGGAAGATGATCCCGAAAATACCCGATTCCTGGTAACCTGCCTCAGGTGTCGGCAGGGCCAGCAAGCCAGTCATCGGCAGATTGGCGACGATGACCCCAAGGCCAATTGGCAAGAGCTCGTACGGTTCCATGTTCTTGCTGACTGCCAGGAAAACGAACACGAGTCCAATAACGATCAGCACGACATTCCGGTAGTCGAGGTTGTATATGCCCGTGGACTGCAAGAAGTCCAGTAACTCAGTCAACATTCCACCTAGTGAATGGGTTAGCGATCAGCCGTTGTCTCGGGAAGCGGGCGGCGGCTCGGATTTGGATTCAAGCAGCGCTGTCACGGCCAGAGCGGCGGCCAGAGCTCGGTTTCGCGACTCCGCGTCGGAAGGCCCGGCCTCGGCGACAGGGACCGCAACGGCCTCCCATCCGAAGCGCGGGGCGACTTTGGCGGTGAACAGCCTGACAATGGCGACAATAACCAGCAGGATCAACAGGACCGCGAAGGCCGTGCCGATGCCGATGGCGGTCAAAATCCAGGCTTCCTCAGCCACCGCTGGAGCTAGCAGCAAAGGCATGATGACTCCCCACTCCCAAAATGCCGTGAGAATTGTACACCAAGCCATGCGTGGGGGGTAGGTCCACACAGGAGCGCCAGATGGTCCCGAGCGGCAAAACTGAGACGAACGTACGAGGACAAGATCGACCTCCGAGTCGCGGACGCCGAATCGCGAAGCAGCCGATCGCTTCGACCGTCGCACAGACTTGAGACCAATCGTGTCGAACGGTTACAATCTGCCCCAGCCGATGATGAGGAACACGCTGCATGCTAAATCAAGCGCTGAGAGCCGCCCTGCTCGACTCGAGCGTATTCGACGAGTTCAGCGAAGAGCCCGAGTCCATGTTCCGCTCCATGGGAGTGGTGTTCGTTGCGGCGCTAGGATTCGGACTCGGGATATGGAGCGAATTTCGCACCGGCGCCGCATCCGACGAGAGCTCGGCGCTCCTCATGCTGATGTTTGTGGCTGTGTCGACGATTGTCTTGGGTTGGTCCGTTTGTGCCGTCCTGGTCTGGGCCATAGGGAACAAAGGCTTCGGCAGCTCGACGGGCTATCGGCAAGGTCTCCGCGCGTTGGGCATCTGTTTTGGTCCGATCGCCTTGTGGCTGTTCCTAAACGTACCCGTGATTGGCGCTCCGCTGGCCCTGTTGGGGCACCTCTGGACGTTGCCCGCGTGCGTTGTGGCGGTTCACAAAGCACTTGAACTGGCATGGTGGAAGGCGGGGATCGCGGTGTTGTTCGGTTGGAGTTGGGGCCTGGTAGTCATTCCGCTGTTTCTAGTGCTCATCCCAGCCGCGGATGAATTCGGATGAACAGCGCCGGCGCTACGTGGACTCCTCCGACGTAGGGTTGAGCTTGACGCCGCCGTGCTCTCAATCTGCTGCGGAATCGCGGGCCATGTAGCTCTGCAGCGTATCCCATCCGGGGCCTAGCACGTCACGGATGTTCCGTGCAGTTGTCTCTTCCACTTCCTCGATTGACACTCCCTGAAGCTGCGCGAGGAGTTCAGCAACGTCGCGAACGTGCCTGGGCTCGGTCCAGTTCTCTCGCTTCGACTTGAACGGCTGCGGCGTCGCGTCGGTCTCCAGGACGATGTTCGCCAACGGAATCTCAGCGGCTGCTTCCTGAAGATGCGACAATCTCTGCAGAGGACGTGCCAGCGAAATGTAGAATCCCAGATCGATGACCTGTTGAGCGGTTTCGTAGTCTCCCTGGAAGTAGTGCATCACGCCCCCGACTTCGTACGCTTTCTCCTCTCGAAGGACCCGGAACGACTCCTCGTGCGCCTCGCGGCTGTGAAACACCACCGGCAGCTTGAGGTCACGAGCCAGGCGGATCTGCTCTCGGAAGGCATGATACTGATCCGCTCTGTCAGGAGCGCCCTCCATGAAATCGAGGCCGATCTCGCTGACGACGAGCACCTTCGGACAATCGCTCGCCATTCCGCGCAGCTCTTCGTAAGTCGCGTCGGTGAAGGGCGCCTGGATGTCCATTGGGTGGATGCCGACACCCGAGAAAAGGCCCGAATACGCACTCGACAGATCGATGGATCGCCGAGACGATTCGAGTGTCGTGCCCGCGGAGATTACGGCCTGCACGCCCGCTTCTCTGGCACGCTCCAGCACCTCTCCGACCTCGAGATCGGAGTACGGGTCAAGGTGTGCGTGGCAGTCGACGAACATGGGACCTCCTGATCAGACGCCAAGCGTGAGATTCATCGGCGCCTTTTGGCGATGCCTGACGCCACCCGCGTTAGGCAAGGGTACAATAGAGCACGGCAATGATTATACTACCGAACAGCACCGGGGCCAGCCGCCGGATGCCCCGCTTCTCGATGGCGGCGTCAACGCTGCCCGAGAACCTGAGCACATCGGTGCGCTGCGTGACGGCGGCACTGCTAGCCTTGGTCGCGATCACGGTCGTTTCTTGTTCCGAACCGGCGCCGGCGCCCACGGTAGTTCCATCGCCTACGCTTGCGCCAGCAACGCCCCCGCCAACCGCGACCCACACGCCGACGCAGCCGCTGCCGACAGCCGCGACCAACCCGCCCGCCACGGCGACGGCGGTCAAGCGTCCAACCTCCGTTCCAGCGCGATCTCCAACGGCCGTCCCTGTGGCGGTTCCGTCGCCCGCCAAGACGCGCACTCCCGTGCCGGACTCACGGCGTCGAGGCGGGATGTTGAACATCGCGAGCTGGGCGAACATAGCGCACCAGGACGTGCATTTGGACGTCTCCCCCGCCCTGTCCGCATGGGGACCCGGTCTCGCCTACTCGCGTCTGCTGCGGTTCAAGTCCGGCTCTGACGTCGAGCTGCCCAGCCTGGCCGTCGAGTGCGATCTGTGCGAATCCTGGGAGATGGAGAGTCCGATTTCGTTTCTGTTCAATCTCAGGGACGATGTGCGCTGGCAAAGCATCGCCCCGGTCAACGGGCGAGCCCTAGTCGCGGACGATGTGGTGTTCAGCTACATACGCCAGGGGAACCCTGCCCTGCCGAACTCTCCGCTGCTTCACAACGTCGCTGAGGTTGGGGCGATCGGGGAACTGGGTCTGCGAGTCACGGCCCGATCGCAGGACGCAGATTTCCTGACCTCGCTGGCTGACGGCCACTCGAAGATCGTCGCCAGGGAGGCTGTCGACACGGCGGGCGACCTGCGCAACGGGCCGACCATCGGCACGGGTCCTTGGATTCTGAAGCGAACCGAGCAGGACGACGTCCACGAGTTCGCTCTGAACCTCGAATACTTCGAGTCCGCCCTGCCCTTGCTCGACGGCCTGCGCGTCCACATTCTGCCTGACGAACAGACCCGGAGCGCCGCGTTCTTGGTGAAGGCCCTCGACGTGCACCAGATGAATCCTGAGGCTTGGGCCGAGTACCGGGACCGAAATCCGAACGCTTCATCTGTGCTGACACCGGAACCAGGATCGGGGTTGGAGGTGGGCCTGAAAGCCGACCGCGCGCCGTTTGACGACTCTCGCGTCCGTCAGGCAGCGTTTCTGGCGATGGATCCCTCTAAGGCGATCAAGGAGCACTGGGGCGGGTTCGCGTTCGTCTCCATGGGTTTTCAGGCGTATGATGCCTCCTGGTTGCCTCCCGACAACAAAGCCCGGCAGCCCTTTCGCCGGCCGGCCGAGGCACGTGAGTTGCTTCGTGAAGCCGGCATCACGAAACCGGTCCCCGTCACGATCAAGGTCGGCGACTTCGGAGAAGCCTTCCTCGCCCACGCCCACAGCATCTCCGTGGAGTTGCAGACGGTCGGGTTCGACCCCGAGGTCCGGATCGTGAATCGCCGAGAATTCGGGGAGGCCGTCTGGCTCGGCGGAGACTACGAGATGTTCGTCGGGCCCCCGGCTCCGATATCGTCGCCCAACGGATACCTGCTGCCAGTCCTGCACAGCGACGGGGTATGGAACACCACCGGCCACAAGGACGCGGAGTTGGACGCCCTTCTGGAAGCCCAGGCGGTGGCGCTGGACTCAACGGTCCGGTCGGAGCTTATCGGGCGGATACGAGACCGGGTTTTTGAGCAAGCTTATCGATTCATGCCTGCCGCCGAGATCGCAATCTGGGCCACTCAGGCGAACGTGCGGGGATTCCAACCCAACTTCGCCGGCGGCGAGTACCACCATTGGGCGCGAGTCTGGCTGGACGGGTCCTAACGCCGAACGTACGGGACTCAGATCAAGGTGAAAACCAGCCTACTGATGCATCGAACGATATTGGAAAGGAAATGTGAAAATGCCTATGACAGCGGAGCACATCGAAGAGTTTCTGACACAAACCCAGGTAGCCGTAGTCTGCACGGTGGACGCCGACGGCAACCCTCGGTCCGCGCCGATCTGGTATCAGTGGGAGGACGGCGCGGCCTACCTGTTCACAGGCCGCGGAACGCTGAAATGGCGCAACATTCTGCGACATCCATATGCATCGCTGTGCCTCGACAAGCGCGAACTGCCATACGAGTCCGTGATGATCGACGGGCCTGTCGAAGAGGTGGACAAACCGCTGTACGACCTGGTGCTCGCGATGGCGGTTCGGTACTACGGTGAGGAAAAAGGGCGCGCATTCGCCGAGAATTACCGCGGCGAACAGAAAGGTGTCGTCGCGTTCAAGATCGTCCCAAAGCGCATAGTGTCTGTCGCCGAAGAGGACGAATAAGGCCGTACCCGGCGCGGCGTCATGAGCCCGGTGGATCCTGTGTTGAGTCTACCGGGGCGCCGCTGAGCAGCCACCTCATCCGGGGAATTCCGGTAATCACCGCAGCAGCCACAACGGCGGAGGCGGCGACCGCAATCCCTCCGGGCCAACGTATCCACATGGCGCCGACAGCGACTCCGTACAACGCTAGTTCGATCAATAGGCGCAGCGGGCCTGGCGTTGGGACAACTATCAGCTTCTTGTCCCCCGGTGTCGAGAAAACCGACGGGACGCCTATGACAATGACCACGGCCGGGACCACGAGCCAGACCGACACGCTGGCGACCGCCCACGGACCGGCCACCCAGGCGATATTCTCCGCGACGAAACGCAGTCCTCCGGACAGAGGTGTGTCGAACGGGTGGTCGTCTACGACGTTGCGGTTTAGGATCGTACGGCCATCTACTTGCGGCTCTCGGCGATGCCGTCCTCGAGCGTGGCCCAAGGCAGGAGCGCGCACTTGATCCGTATCGGGAAGGCCAGCACCGCGGTCATCGCCGCGAGGTCACCTAGGTCGGCGGCTTCTTCTTCGCTCGGAGGGCGTCCCTGCATCAAGCCGTCAAACAGCTTACGGAGATCGTGGATCTCCTCGATGGTCTTGCCTTTGACGGCCTCGGACAGCATGGACCCGGACGCCTGGTTGATGGCGCAGCCAACGCCTTGAAAACCCGTGTCCGATACCCGGCCTTGTTCGTCGATGGCGAGTTGAAGATGAACTTCGTCGCCGCAGAATGGGTTCGCGCCGTCGGCTTTGACGGCGGCGCCGTCGATGACCTCGGGATTCCGGGGATGACGCCGATGATCCAGTATCAGGTCGTCCCCGAACAGTTCGTCCAGATCATCTCGTGCCATCGCCAAAATACCTCAGAGCGCGTTTCAGAGAATCGACCAGGCAGTCGATTTCCTCTTCAGTATTGTACAGGTAGAGACTCGCTCTGGCCGATGCGACGACTCCCAGGCTTCGCATCAGCGGCATCGTGCAGTGGTGGCCAGTCCGTATCGCGATCGCGTCGCGGTCGAGGAACGTGCCGAGGTCGTGAGGGTGGACGATGTCCGTGTGAAACGAGAGGATCCCCCCTCGCCGTTCGGACTCTAGGGGACCGAACAGGTCCACTGCTTCGATTTCTTTGAACGCGTCCAGAGCGTATTCGGTGAGCTGGACCTCGTGCTGGCGGATGTTCTCCATCCCGATGCCTTCGAGATAATCGACTGCCGCTCCGAGGCCCACTGCGTCGGCGATGTTGGGCGTGCCGGCCTCGAAGCGCATCGGCAGGTCGTTCCACGAAGCCCGGTCGTACCAGACCTCCAAGACCATCTCGCCTCCAGTAAGAAACGGGTCCATCTCTTCCAGTATCTCGCGCTTGACATAGAGGGCGCCGATCCCCGTCGGGCCCAACATCTTGTGCCCGGAGAACGCCATGAAATCACAGTCGATGTCTTTCACGTCGACGGGCATGTGCGGCACGCTCTGGGCGCCGTCCACGAGCACAGCCGCCCCGACTTTCCTGGCCTTGGCCGCGAGTTCTTTGACGGGATTGACGGCCCCGATGCCGTTGGAAACGTGCACCATCGCCAGAAGCTTCGTTCGCGATGTGATGTATTGGTCGATCTGGGACATGTCGAGCCCGGCGTCTTCCGCCAAAGGCATGATTCGCAGCTTGGCCCCAGACTCACGGGCCACTTGCTGCCACGGCACCAGGTTGGAGTGATGCTCCATGGGCGTGACCACGATCTCGTCGCCGGCCTGGATGTTCGCCTTCGCCCAGGTGTGCGCCACCAGGTTGATGGACTCGGTGGTGTTGCGCGTCCAGACGATCTCCTCGGGCTCGTCGGCGTTGATGAACCGGGCGACCTTGGTTCGAGCGCCTTCGTAGAGGTCCGTCGCCTCTTGGCTCAACGTGTGGACGCCGCGATGCACGTTCGCGTTGTAGTTCGTGTAGTAATCTGTCAGCGCGTCGATGACTTGTCGGGGTTTTTGCGAGGTGGCCGCATTGTCCAGGTAGACCAAGGGTTTCCCGTATAGTTCTCTGGACAGTATCGGAAAATCTTCCCGAATCTTCTTGACGTCGTACATCACCATTTCCCGTATGCTTACCGTTAATCACGCAGTCGTCGCGATGGCGCCGTCAGAGACATTATCGTCGACGGCCCCGTTGCTTCAGACTTCGAGTTCGATGTCGTTGCCTTGCACCCTGACGTTGAATGTCGTCACGGGGTCGTCCGCCGGAGGGGCAGTCACTTCTCCTGAGCGCACGTCGAATCGTGCGGCATGTCTCGGGCATTCTATTTCGAAGCCGTCCAATTCGCCCTGGTCCAAAGAGCCGCCGTCATGGGTGCAGGCGTCGTCTATCGCGTAGAACTTCCCACCCACGTTGCAGACGGCGATCGACTTGCCTTCAACCTCGTACACTTTGGCGGTCCCCGGAGGCGCCTGATCGACGGTTCCAACCTTTACAAATCCCACTTCATCCTCCTCGTCTTCCACCTAGTTGTTAGCTGATTGGACGGCGACGTCTTGATCACGAGGGGCGTCACTCGTCATTGCCCGGCTCCGAGTCACCAGATCGGCGATGGTTCGCGTGTCCAGTATCGCGTACACGGCAGTCTCGACGCTCTCCCACACCTCTCGTTGCGAGCATGAAGGCACGTGGATGCATGACGTTGAGTTCTCCAAACAGGCCATCAAGTTCTCGGAGCTCCCGAGGCTGTCCATCACCATGCTGAGACGGATGTCTTCCGGTTTCATCGCCAGAGCGTGCCCGCCCTGAGGTCCGCGTTGCGCGCGCACGATCCCGTTCTTCCCCATGGCGTGCATGAGCTGAGCCAAAAACGGCTCTGGAATCATCGTTCTGCTGGCGATGTCGCTGGCCCGGATAGGCTGCGAGTCGGCGTGCAGCGCCAGATCGATCAACGCTCTCACGCCGTAGTCAACTTTTACTGGAATATGCATCTACCCATCCTCCATGTTCCTCACTGCCGCCCTACTCGGTCGAGACAGTCTGTTCGCCGGCCTGGTTCCCGTTCAGCGCGGAATTCAGTGCATGCCAGGAAAGCACCGCACACTTAATGCGCACGGGGTACTTGGCCACCCCTTCGAGGAATTCCAGATCGCCCAACAGCTCGTAGTCGAACTCCTCGTCCGGTCCTCGCGTCAGCATATGGCGGAACGCGTCGAATATCTTCTCGGATTCGTCGACGCTCTTCCCCATGATCGCCTCGGTCATCATGGAAGCCGACGCCTTCGAGATGGCGCAGCCCGCGCCCGTGAAGCCAATGTCTCGGACGATTTCGCTGTCGTCGACATGCAGGTACAAGTACACTTGGTCGCCGCAGAGCGGGTTGAACCCCTCGGCCGTGCGATTTGGGCTGTCCAGTTCTCTGAAGTTCCGTGGACGGCGGTTGTGGTCGATCACCACGTCTTGGTACAGGTCTTCGATGTCGAACATTCAGTGTTTCCTTACGTTGTTGGGTGGCGGGCTTGCGCGTCCGCCGTTCGAGATCGGCTCAGAACTCGAAGCGATGGGCAGGCAGAGACTCAAGCACGGTTTTCTCGAGAAAGTCCTTCAGGCCAGGGACGCGAACCGTGTCGATTATCTCGGTGGCGAAGCCAAAGATGATCAGCTTGCTGGCGGTCTCCAAGTCCACGCCTCGGCTACGCATGTAAAACAGAGCGTCGGCGTTGACGCTTCCTGCTGTGGCGCCATGGCCGCACTTGACGTCGTCGGCCCAGATGAACAGCGCCGGTTTCGTGTCGATTTCGGCATCGGGCGACAGCAGTAGGTTTTTGTCGGACTGGAGGGCGTCGGTCTTGATCGCGCCCTCACGAACGTAGACCGTTCCGCCGAACACGGCCCTCGACCGGCCCGAGAGTATGCCCTTGTAGTACAACCGGCTGGTCGAAAAGGGCTTGGTGTGGTCAATGTTGACGAAGTTGTCGACGTGTTGAGCGCCGGACGTCACGTAGAGCCCGCTCAGGTCGCTGTAACATTCCGATCCGTTGATCGTCAGCCCAAGGTCATGCCTGCCCAGCGCCACACTGTTGTAAAAGGCCCTGGAGGAGAACGAGCTGCCGTCTTTCTGCTCGATCCGGGCGACGCCCACGTGGAACGCGGAATCGCTCTCGTTCAACAGGCGGTAGTGCTCAACCTCCGCCTCTTCCTCGACGACGATCTCGGCCACCGAGTCGGTGAAGTACTCGGCTTGCCCGATGTCAACGTAGCTTTCGATGATCGTCGCTCGGCTTTTCTTACCGGCCACGACAAGCACGCGAGGATAGGTCACGAACGGTCGATCGCCTTCCGTGGACACAAAGAGAAGATGCACTGGCGCTTCCAGGCTCACCCCGTCGGGCACGTGTACGAAAGCGCCGTCATCGGTGAACGCCGTGTTCAGGGCCGCGAAACCGTCCTCGCCGATGTCGACCAAGCTCCCGAGGCGGGCTTGCACCGAGGTCCCGTTGCTTCGAACCAACGCCGCCAGGTTTCCGGCTTGCGACGGGCCGCCGGTCGACGGGCTCGAGAGTTGGGCTGAATACCGGCCGTTTAGGAACACCAGCGTGGTCCAGGCATCGTCCCAAGGCGCGACCTGCTTCAGCGCATCGAGCGCGAGACCGGATGTCGCACCGGCGCCGTGATCGAAGGATGCATCGGCGATCGGGGCGACGTTGGTGTACTTCCACGCCTCGTTGCCGCGCCGCGCCGTCGGGAACCCCTGCCTGGCGAAGCCTTCCATCCCCTTGCGGCGAAGGGTGTTCAGCCAATCCGGGGTCGAATTGCCGCCAACGAAATCGCTGAACTGTCTTTCGTAACGCTGATTTGCCGTCGATGCCTGAGTCATTGTTCCCTTAGCCTGTTGAATGCTGCGTATGCGGCGCCGTGTCGCGAATCGAGCCTTCCGGTGATCAATCGGCGACCGGTGTAGCTTCCTTGATGATCCAGTCGTAGCCTCGCTCTTCCAATTCGAGCGCCAGCTCTTTGCCGCCGGAGCGCACGATGCGGCCATCGACCAGAACGTGCACGTAGTCCGGCGTGATGTAGTTAAGTATCCGCTGATAGTGGGTCACTACAACGATGGCTTTTTCGGGCGATCTGAACGCGTTCACTCCCTCGGACACGATCCTCAGCGCGTCGATGTCGAGCCCGGAGTCGGTCTCGTCCAAGAACGCCAGCTTCGGATCGAGCAGGGCGAGCTGGAGAACCTCGTTGCGTTTCTTTTCGCCGCCGGAATAGCCCTCGTTGACCGAGCGTCGAATCAGGTCGGGGTAGATCTGGACGATCTCGCGCTTCTCGTCCAGCAACCTGTCGAACTGGCGCACGGAAAGCTGAGACTCGCCTTTGTGACGCCTAATGGCGTCCACCGCGGCCTTCAGAAACTGCCAGGTGCGCACTCCCGGCAATTCGACTGGGTACTGCATGGCCAGGAATATGCCGGCGAGGGCCCGTTCCTCGGGC
>CEPS01098474.1_pt1 | contig 11776 bp, 10 predicted proteins | sample 530401 | NCBI WGS metagenome assembly CEPS01 (sample SAMEA2620035, study PRJEB7988) | marine metagenome | biome: marine biome (ENVO:00000447); feature: mesopelagic zone (ENVO:00000213) & marine oxygen minimum zone (ENVO:01000065); material: "saline water (ENVO:00002010), including plankton... | reverse complement strand
ACGGTTGCCGTCAACCTAGTATTACTAGGAATCATTATTGGGGTATTATTCCCAAATAGTGCCTTAAATATGATACCAAATGTTGGTGCAGTAATGACGCAATTTGGCGAAGGCGGCTTTGCGGGTCTTATTGCCCTGGCCATTTTAGTCACTTGGTATCAAAAAAAGTAACGAAAAAGTAACTCGATTATCTAAGCAAACGCCCTGGTTTTCCAGGGCGTTTGTATTTCATTTCAGCATTCGATTTTATCCTGGATTCTATCTTCAATTGTTGTTGCTGAATATTAATTAAAATAATAAAATTCTTTTAATTTAACAAGTTATGATAGCAAACCTAATTTTTCAAAAGAATTTCAGAGTATTTTTCAATACCCTGTTATCAATCGGGGAAAAAACAGCTAGTGTTGTGATGATTACACAATTACTTCAAGGCGCATTTGATCTTTATCCCTCATCAACGTTTAATATGGCTGGGGGTCACTTGAGATTAAGTAATGCCGAAAGACTAGTTGATTCATTCAGTGATCCTGCTAATCTTACAAACCTTAAAAAAATTGGAGCAAATTTCAACTGGGGTCGCAAATTCCAGTTGAAAGATTTAGAGTATAATACGTGGGCAATTGGTTTCCCCGTGAAAAGCTTTGGGATTGGACTTGGAGGATCCCTTTTTGGAAATCAAATTTATAATGAAACCATTTTAGCAATCATGGTTGGAAAATCGATAGGTAAAAAGCTGGAAATAGGTATTAATATATCAGCGTATAGGTTAGCAATCCAAAATTATGGACAGACTACAAGCACAGGAGTAACAATTTCATGGCATTACCATTTTACTTCAGATTGGATGTGGGCAACATCCATCCGAAATATTAATTCCCCAGTGGTCAGTCAAGAAAAGGAACGGCTTCCTCAGGTGGTAACAATGGGAATACTTGCAAAATATTCAAAATATTTTTACACCCAAATTGAATGGGAACATGATATAGCTTATAAGGGTCGATTAAAATTTGGTGTCGTTTATTCCCCAACAAAGTTGATGGGGATTTCAACTGGGTATGCCTCTTCTCCAAGTCAAGCTACCTTTGGCCTTATATTAAATTTAAATTGGATTAACATAAATTATGCCCTGGGAACACATTCACAGCTTAATCGGTTCACCCAGCAAGTGGGTCTTGGGACTCATTTGGATCACAATTAGTTTCCTTTCCGGGCAGCAGGAAGAAATCGTCTCTAAATTGGGACGAGATGCGGAAGATCCGCTTCCCGAGGAAGATATCCTAATTCTTGAAAACCTATTCCAGTCATCTTCCCAAGATATACGTATACAACTCGTACAAATAGCAAATCTATCTTTTCTTCCTGATTCAGATATTGATATCCTTCGAAAAATTTATGATTCCAATTCTATTTCCAAATGGATCAATCACAAATCCATATCGGATGAACTTAAAACAATCCTCCTTGGGCTTCCGCATAATCAAATACCAATACAGGCAACCGGTAACGTCAGGCAGGCAATGGTAATTGGAGATGAAATTCGCTACCAGTGGAGAGGGAAAATAAATGTTCAGAATTACAGAGTTGGATTTTTTATGGAAAGAGACCCGGGAGAAGATATAATCTCCGACCGGAAATCCGTATATTTTTCAGGTACCTACAAGTATGGGGATTGGGTCATAGGCGATTATCAAATCCTAGCAGGGTATGGTTTACTATTATGGCGGTCTATGTCAGTAAAAAAGGGATTGGAATCTATTACCGGTTTACCAAGAAAAGGGAAAGGGCTCCAGGCATATCGATCCAGTAATGAATCTTGGAATTTTCGGGGCATTGGTGTAACGTGGAAAACAAAGCTTGGAAACTGGCTTTTTTCACTTGGACGGAATTTTCGCGATGGTTCGATTGACTCAAATAATACAATACACACAAGAGATGATGGACTTCATGATTCAGAGATATCAATTGCTGAAAAGGGGAGTCTAGTAGAATCAAGTTTAATAGGTCAGTGGGAAAAACTATATACAAATGGATATATCGGGATTACATCACTAGCAAGCAATTGGACAACAAAATATTCTTCGAGCATACAATTTGATGCTTTCTCCGTTCATGGCTCATACAAATCCGGCACATGGATAACCTTTGGTGAATGGGCAACTGGTTTTCATTCGATACCGGGATTTTTGTGGGGAACACAACTTTCATCTAATGGGTTTCGCTATCTACTTTCCGTTCGTTCTTACTCCAATGGTTTTGTCGCATCCCGATCTAACCCATTTTCAGAATGGGTGGGAGAAGATCACAATGAAATTGGGTTATACCAGGGAATGAGGATAAAATTCGGACATCACAGATTTACATTATTTGGAGACATCTACCGTGAATCTTCTTCAGTAACTTTGACAGACTTTCCAAAAGCTGGACAGGAATTTGCTTTGCGCTGGGAATGGAAAAACCCAAAACAATATTTCCGATTTCAGGGAAAAATCGATGTAAAAACGAATGAAGGATATACTGCGTTTACCGATGAAAAAATTCCCGATAGCGATTACAGACAATCATTAAAATTTGCATCAGTTCGATCATTTACAAAACAGTTTTCATGGAAAATCCAAATGAACTATGCAAAATCAATTAGCGACACATTGACAGAAAATGGTGTGGGAATAGTATCTTTATGGACTTGGCATATAAAAAATGTAACAGCTGTGTTTCACTGGGTCTCAACATGGATTGATAGTTATAACTCCCGCGTTTATTTCTGGGATATTAACCTTCCTGGAGAAATGCGAAGCAGGATGTTTTCAACAAATGCACACTCTCCAGCAGTAAAAATATTGTATATCACAGAAAATAATTTCCGAATTGGCTGTCGGATTCGTTCAGTATATGAAACAATAGATTTAAGAGGTGTACCGAACATTGAAAGTGCACTGATTTTTGATATCAATTTGTAACCTTAGCCTAAGCATATTGCAACGGAATTACTATATACGATAAATTTTCTATCATGAATTCACCCAAATTCCTCTTTCTTCTTTTTTTAATTATTCAGTCTTGGGGAATGTGTACGTCTGTTCAAGTATTTCACCAGGAAACAGGAGAAAAAGATAACCTAAAAATGCTTGCCGGTGTTACCGAAACATTCATTTCTGCTCATGATTTGGCAAGAGTACTTTCTTCAAAACTCTATGTAAATAACGACAGACAGAAAATTGTCCTTTACCTAAGAGAACACCGGATAAAACTTTCATCGGAGACAAGTTTTATAATTGTTAATGAACAGATATATCAAATGTCACAGTTTACAATTGGGGTTAAAGAAGATATTTATCTCCCAGCTGAATCATTCTTTTCTATTCTGCAGATGACTGTTTTGCCCGGGATAACCTATGACTCAAAAAAACAATTGTTAGGTATTAATATCGTCGACTTTAATATCACCGGACTTAACATTGAAGAAAAAGCAAATGGAACTATTTTACGAATCAAGACTCGGGAGCACTTTAGCAATGGAAATATCAGCGCCTTCAAACATAATAATGGATGGTTTTACCTTACGATAAAAGATGGAATAATCGATTCGGTTGAAGTGAAACGAACTGACACCAGGGGAGTGGTTCACAAAGTAGTAGCAGATCAGTTTGATGAATCTGTGCAGTTAGCATTTCAGTTACGATCAGATATTGAAGGATTTGAGTTTTATCAAAGCAGTGAACCAGATGAAATTGTAGTAACTCTCCGAACTCCTCTCTCTAAAAGTGCGGCTCGCATCAAGGAAGTAAAAAACCGTTGGAGGTTAGATACAATTGTTCTGGATGCTGGCCATGGTGGTAAGGATGGAGGCACTGTAGGAAAATATGGAACAAAAGAAAAAAATATTACCCTTGATCTAGCGAAAAGAATTGGAAGGCTGGTTGAAAAAAACACACATATTAAGGTTGTTCACACCCGCGAAGAAGATATCTTTATCCCTCTATGGAAACGAACAAAAATTGCTAACGAAATTAACGGGAAATTATTTATTAGCATACACGCCAATGCAAATCCAAACCGGAATATCCGAGGATTTGAAACCTATTTTTTGCGACAAGGTAAAACAAACGATGCCATCGAAGTTGCATCCAGAGAAAACGCTGTAATTAAGTTAGAAGATCAACAAAAAAATATATATACCGGAGAAAATTTGATAATGGCTACGATGGCTCAAAATGCATATATGAAAGAAAGTGAGGAATTTGCTGGAATAATTCAGAATGAACTTGCTTCAAGGACCAATTCAAAAAACAGAGGGGTGAAACAAGCAGGCTTTTATGTCTTGATCGGAGCAAGTATGCCAAATGTATTAATTGAAGTCGGATATCTATCTAATCCAACTGAAGAAAAAAAACTAAAAAAAGCTTCTTACCGACAGCAAATTGCTGAGGCAGTTTATGATGCGATTTTTTTGTTTAAGCAAACAAAAGAGAAACTTTTAGTAAAAGGCTAAGTATGAAAGACAAGGGAATTACCTTCTGGTATATATCCGTATCATGATGAATACAAATCCAATCGGTATCTTCGATTCTGGCCTGGGCGGCCTCACCGTTGCCAAGGCGATCCAAAAACTTCTTCCACATGAATCTGTTATATATTTCGGCGATACAGCACGATTACCTTATGGAAATAAGAGCCCTGAAATAATTAAAAAATACTCTCTTCAAATTGCTGACTTCCTTATATCAAAAGGTGCTAAAATAATCGTGATAGCATGCAACACGGCATCTGCACTTGCCTTAAATGAAGTTCAAAAACATGTAGGGGTTCCCGTCGTTGGTGTGATTGATCCTGGAGTTAAAGCAGCCATACATGCTACTCGTAATAAGCACATCGGTGTAATTGGGACCGTTGCTACAATTCGTTCAAAGGAATACGAAAATAGAATTAAGGCAACGGACCATACTATGACGGTCATAAGCCAACCCTGCCCTTTGTTTGTACCTTTAGTTGAAGAAGGATGGTTAGATGGATCAATTACGAAAGCAATCGCAAATATTTACCTTGAACCATTTAAAACAGAAAACATTGACACTCTTGTCCTCGGCTGCACTCATTACCCTCTTTTAAAACCGTTACTTATATCTCAAACAAACCAGAAAATTGTTTTGGTGGACTCAGCGAAGCCCGTTGCTGAAAAAATATTTGATTTGTTAAAAACTTCTGAACTTCAGTCCAATAGTCATAAAAACGGTACGCTGTCCTGCTATATAAGTGATGTTTTCTCCCAATTTAAAACAATTGCAGAACGATTTTTAGAAGGCCCTATTGCGGATGTAACAACAGTAGATCTTCTTTAAATCTATAAGAACGTTCGGCAAGAAACACTCTTTTAAAATTATCTCAATTCTCTGTAAATAAAACTTTAGTAAAATGAACAAAATTATAGATCATTTAGAATACCTCTATAGTTTAGAACGTAGAGGAATCAAGGTTGGGCTAGAGCATACTTATCAATTGCTGGATCAGATTGGAAATCCACAGCAGTCCTTCAAATCCATTCATGTGGCCGGAACCAATGGCAAGGGTTCTACTTGTGCAAACCTTGCTTCGATTCTAAAAAATGCGAACTACACTGTCGGGTTATATACCTCTCCTCATTTGGTACATTTTAATGAGCGAATTCGAGTAAACGGGCTACCAATTTCTAATGATAATATCTTGAAATTTATTTCACAGGTCAAACCACACTTGGAAGCAATTAAAACCACTTTTTTTGAAGCTACTACAGCTATGGCCTTTTGGTATTTTAGGGAAAAAAATGTAGATGTTGCTATCGTAGAAACTGGACTGGGAGGGCGACTGGATTCAACCAATGTTCTAAATCCAATTCAAACAATTATTACGTCCATTGCTGTTGATCATCCCGAAATACTAGGAAAAACTATTGACGAAATTGCTTTCGAAAAAGGGGGTATAATTAAGAATGGGATTCCACTAATTCTAGCCAATCAAGAACCAACCGTAAAAAACATATTACAAAATAGAGCGAAACAAAAAAAATCATCAGTATTCACTTTAAATAATTCCTCCAAAGAAACAACTGCAAATATTAATGCATTAACTAGGTTCCATGTCAATGGCATTTCCTTCTGCACTCCACTCAAGGGATATCATCAAGGTATGAACGCAGCAATATCTGTCTTATCTATCAATCATTTCGATCCTGAAATATCTACAGAAACCATCCAAAAAGGATTGTATAATGTGTCCTGGCCCGGTAGACTCCAGAAAATGGATCCAATCAAACCCATTTATTACGATGTGGCTCATAATGCACATGGGATTCACACTATTTTGAATATATTTCGATCTTGGTGGAGTAAAAAACCGCTTGGAGTACTGGTTTTGAAATCTGAAAAAAATATCAATTTAATTACACCCATATTAAAAGATTCCTTTTCTGAGCTGATCGTAACGTCCCTTCCTAATGTAGGAATTATACCAGCAGAAACATTATGGAAAATATTAAAAAGGGAGGGAATCCCATGTACAATGATTAATGACGTGAACATAGCTCTAACAACATTAAACGAAAATGTTAACAATGATACGCCTGGATTGATTTTTGGAAGTCATTACATTGCAAATGCAGTATTTGAATTTTTTTCTTTTTCCTTTGACAATGGTGTCATTTAGTGTAATTTCTTTTGTCGGTAGCTATTTATACCGTTTGGACTTTTATCTATAGATTTCTCTTTTACCAAAAAAATCACTAGAATCATAAGGAAAATCCTTAATGGATACTGCTGAACTACAATCCCTAAAAATCAAGGAGTTGACAAAACTCGCCCAAGAAATGAATGTTCAAAACTTTGCAGGGTTGAAGAAACAGGAATTAATCGTAACTCTCCTGGAGGCAGAAGCAAAAAATGATGGTGTTTTGTATTCCCGGGGTATCCTTGAGGTGATGGGCGACGGATACGGGTTTTTACGAAGTCCAGATTTCAATTACCTTCCCGGTCCTGATGATATATATGTAAGTCCATCACAAATAAAAAGATTTGGTCTTCGCACCGGGCACCAAATATCAGGTAAGATTCGTCCTCCCAAGGCGAAGGAACGTTTCTATGCACTTCTCAAGGTTGATATGGTTAATGAAAAACCACCAGATGATGTCAAACAATCAATTTTATTTGATAACCTTACACCTCTACACCCAGAAGAAAAATTCAATCTTGAAACAGATGGAAAAAATCTGTCGACAAGAATTATGGACTTAATATCTCCAATTGGAAAAGGGCAGCGAGGTCTCATTGTCGCCCAACCTAAAACAGGAAAAACAATTCTTCTACAAGAGATTGCGAATGCAATTCGTCAAAACCATCCCAAGACCCATATGATTATTCTTCTGATTGATGAACGTCCGGAAGAAGTTACTGATATGAAAAGAAGTGTAGATGCGGAGGTGGTCAGTTCCACTTTTGATGAGCCACCTGAACGGCATGTTTCCGTTGCAGATATGGCACTTCAAAAAGCGCGCCGTCTTGTGGAATTTGGAGAAGATGTAGTCATTCTTCTCGACAGCCTTACCCGCTTAGCTCGTGCTCATAATGCCGTAATCCCTCATAGTGGAAAAATTCTTTCCGGAGGAGTAGACTCCAACGCTCTAAAAAAACCAAAACAGTTTTTTGGTTCTGCCAGGAATATTGAAGAAGGAGGAAGCTTCACAATTATTGCTACAGCATTGGTTGATACAGGAAGTCGTATGGACGATGTTATATTCGAAGAATTTAAAGGAACTGGAAACATGGAATTGGTCCTAGATAGACGACTGAGTGACCGGAGAATTTACCCATCTTTTGATATAATCAGGTCCGGTACGCGAAAAGAAGAATTACTCCTGTCTAAAAAACATCTTGGGAGAATCTGGATCCTCAGAAAACTTCTAAATGAAATGAAAGTGATTGAAGCAATGGAGTTTCTTCGGGATCGTATGAAGCGAACAAAAAATAATGAAGAATTTATGGATACAATGAATCACTAAACTTTTTTTCTATTAATTGATAATCTGTTATTTATATGAAAAATTCGGAATATTTTATAAAAACTGGTGAGCCGGCATCAGTTATCGTCAGGTTAATAACTGATAAACCGGTGAAAAAAACGCCATACCAAGTGAAAGGCGTTTTTATAAAGCATTATCCTAAGGAAGAAATTACTCCCTTTTTAGATGGTCGGTACCGAAAGCACTTTCTCTATCCACAAATCCAAGTAAAAATACTTAATGAACAGATATACATAATAGGACTCGACAAAGCAGCAGGTATTGTCCTTGCTTTTTCAAAAAAGATCCAATCTTTGAACTTTGGGAATATCACTTTCCAAGTACTGGATATAGAAACTGAACACTACACAAAACAATTCAAAATAATTGATCGACTGCTTCGATACCGTTTTATTACTCCTTGGATTGCATTAAATCAAACCACGGGAAACAATTATCACTCATTAAATAATGCAGAACGAAAAAATCATTTAAATCGGCTTCTTGGACAAAACATAATTTTTATAGCACGAGAAATGGGTGTTTCTATCAACCAAAAAACATATACAAAATTATTACTGAATTCACTGTTCCCAAAACCTTTAGATGATAATGGCTTGGGTGCATTTTATGGGGGATTTCAAACAAACTTTATCTTACCTAATTACATTGGTCTCGGCAATGGAATTACCCGGGGGTACGGCACAATCTACGGACTTTATAATCTCGATGAATTTAACTTTGATGATAAAACCTTTCTGAAGGAAACTCAAAATTCAAAACCAGTGGAAATAAAGAAAACAGACCCGGATTTAGCAACCATTGATATTGATCAAATACAAAAAACCAAAAATAGATTTACTCCTAAAAAGCAGGGGAAAAGAAAAAAAGCAGGCCCTGTAAGAGTACCAAAAAAAGAAAATAAAAACAAATCAAACCTGACTAATGCTCCCAAACCTAATAAACAAGAAGAAGTTATTGATGAATCAAAATTTAACAGCCCTGAATATCATAAAAAACAACATAAATTTTGATGTCCGGATACTCATACCAATTAATTAAAAATAACTAAAGGATTTATCTACTATAATTAAATATATTTCCCGACTTTGAAACGTACTATATTATTATTTATGTTATCGAGAATCAAACAGGAGCTCATGGGATGAAAACAAAAATACATCCAAACTATACTCTTGGTAAAGTACATTGTGCCTGTGGAAACGAATTTCAAGTTTACAGTACAATAGGCGACCAACGAATTGAGATCTGCAACCAATGCCATCCGTTCTATTCTGGACAGCAAAAACTTGTAGATACTGCTGGACGTATCGAGAAGTTCCAGAAAAAATACAGCAAAAAAACCACTCAGTAGCTATAAACCCCTTCTTGATAGCTCCTTGGGGAAACAAAATTCCTTTGGAACTATTATTATTTTACATGAATAATTCAATTTTATTGACATTAATGAAACCATCCATTTTGGTGAGTGGTCAGGCTGTCATTGATGGCGTAATGATGCGTGTCCCTGGGGCATATTCCACTGCAGTTCGAGATCCAGATAAACTCATCAAGATAGAGCGCCATGAATTTGTTTCGCTCACAGAGAACTCATCTTTTTGGAAAATTCCAATATTGAGGGGTATGGTATCTTTATTCGAATCAATAAAAATAGGAATAAAAACCCTCCAATGGTCTGCAGATATTTCTATACCAGAAAAGGAAACTAAAGAAGAAAAAAAACTCCTGAGATTGGCTTACAACCACCTTTGCAATAGTTCTTTCTGTTGTATTATTTATGGTCTGTCCTTACTGGATAATAATTCACTTATTCGAGATTGAAAAAAAAGCAATGCTTTTCAATCTCACAGCCGGGTTGATGCGAATCACTTTCTTTCTTCTTTATTTGATGGCCATTTCCATGCTGAATGATGTAAAGAAACTTTTTCAATATCATGGTGCCGAACACCGAGTTGTCTATAATTTTGAATCTGGGAAAGACGTAACCATTAAAAATGCACAATTGTTTCCAACTCAACACCCCAGGTGTGGAACCAGTTTTATGTTCATTGTATTACTTTCCGCAATTCTTGTTTTTGCACTTATTGATACGATAATAATGGGGATTGCTGGACAGATTAACCTCTGGATGCGGCTCATGTTCTATCTTCCATTTCTTCCCCTTGTGACAGGGATTGCTTATGAAATTATCAAACTGACAACACGAAGTAATAACGCTTTGTTCCAATGGTTACAAAAACCGGGGCTTTGGCTGCAAAATATCACGACAAAACCTCCGGAAGACAGTATGGTGGAAGTCGCAATTTCAGCTTTAAAGTCTGCTTTTGGTGATAGATATGAAGAGGTTTCTGGAAGTGAATATGTGGAAGAGACAATCGAATGAAAGACAAACTCAAATCAATAATAGAGCGGTTTGAAGAATTAGATAAACTTCTAATAGACCCTGACGTAGTAAAAAATCAGAATCAGATCAAGAAAATAGCCAGAGAACGCAGGCAGCTTGAACCCATTGTTCTAAAGGGGAAAAAACTATTATCTATTAATCATCAGATAGAAGAAGGTCAAAATATCCTTTCAGAAAGCGATGAGGATCTGAAAAATATAGTCAAAGAAGAGTTCCCAATACTTGAATCCCAGCGGAAAACTTTGGAAGAAAAACTAAAAATACTCATGCTTCCTCATGATCCAAATGATGAAAAAAATACAATTGTTGAAGTTCGTGCCGGAACTGGAGGGGAAGAAGCAGCACTTTTTGCCGCTAATTTATACCGAATGTACAGCAAATATGCAGAGCGTTCAGGTTGGAAGTATGAATTAATGAATATGAACGTGACAGGAATCGGTGGCTTTAAGGAAGTTATATTTTCAATTGAAGGGGAAGGCGCCTATGGAAAACTAAAGTATGAAAGTGGCGTTCACCGAGTACAGCGGGTACCAAAAACAGAAACCAGTGGCAGAATTCACACTTCTGCTGCAACAGTAGCTATTATGCCGGAAGCAGAAGAAGCAGACATTGAATTGAAAGAAGCAGATCTAAAAATTGATACATATCGTGCCAGTGGTGCAGGCGGTCAGCATGTGAACAAGACAGAATCTGCAATCCGAATCACACATATCCCTACTGACCTCGTTGTAACCTGCCAAGATGAATCATCCCAGCATAAAAATCGTGCTTCTGCCATGAAAGTCCTTCGTTCGCGACTCCTTTCCATGGAACAGGAACGTATTGCTAAAGAACGAGCAATAGAGAGAAAATCTCTTGTCTCAACTGGAGATCGATCCGCAAAAATACGTACGTATAATTATCCTCAAGGACGGATTACTGATCATCGAATTAACTATACATGCCACCAGTTAGATTTTGTCCTGGATGGCGGTTTGGGAGAGATTATCGAACAACTTCAGCTAGCAGACCAGCAAGAGAAGCTGAAAACAGAGTAAATGCAAACTTTAGCCCGCACTTCTGAAAATAACTGCAGGGTTATCGATCTGATTGGATGGACGGAAAAATATTTTCTGTCAAAGGGGTTGGAAAATGGTAGAAATATAGGAGAAATCCTACTCCAGCATCTCCTCGATTGTAAACGCATTGAGCTCTATTTTGGCTCTGAAAAACAGTTAACCCAAGATACAATTAAGACTTTCCATTCCTGGATACAAAGACTTATCAAGAACGAACCCCTCCAATATATCACCGGGACCATTGAATTTTATGGCTTGGGATTAGTGATC
>CEPS01003596.1_pt1 | contig 11781 bp, 11 predicted proteins | sample 530401 | NCBI WGS metagenome assembly CEPS01 (sample SAMEA2620035, study PRJEB7988) | marine metagenome | biome: marine biome (ENVO:00000447); feature: mesopelagic zone (ENVO:00000213) & marine oxygen minimum zone (ENVO:01000065); material: "saline water (ENVO:00002010), including plankton... | reverse complement strand
CTCGTCCTCCAGCAGCCGCGCCGCCGCGAGGGTGCGTTCCGAATCGCCGAGGACGATGGGGACGATGGGGCTTTCGGCCTCGGGCAGGCCCAGCGCCCGGGTGAAAGCCTTGGCCTTGGTCAGCGGCAGGGCGGCGTAATCGGGGTCGGACTCTATAAGCTCCAAAGCCGCGATCGCCGCCGCCACGGTTGCCGGCGGCAGGCCGGTGGAATAGATCAGCGTCCGGCACCGGGTGCGGATCAGGCCGATGACCGCCCGGCTGGCGCACAGATAGCCGCCGTAGCCGCCGACGGCCTTCGACAGCGTCCCCATCTGCAACGGCACCCGGCCTTGGCCGCCGTTGACGTAGCTTGACCCCCGGCCGCCGCCGACGACGCCGATGCCGTGCGCGTCGTCGGTCATCAGCCAGGCGTCGTGTTCGGCGGCGATGTCGGCCAGCTCACCGATCGGCGCCAGGTCGCCGTCCATGGAAAACACGCCGTCGGTGACGATCAGCGCCCGGGGGTGGTCTCTGCGGTGGGCCGCCAGAATTTCACGCAGATGCCCGGTGTCGTTGTGGCGGAAGACGTGGACCGCGCCCCCGGTCAGCCTGGCGCCGGCAAAGATGCAGGCGTGGGAGAGCTCGTCCACCGCCACCATGTCGTCGGCGCCGGCGAGCGCCGGGACGATGCCGGTGTTGGCCAGGTAGCCCGACCCGAACACGCACGCCGCTTCCGCCCCTTTCAGTTTTGCCAGCTTCGCCTCCAGCTCGGCGAACAGCGGATGGTTGCCGGTCACCAGCCGCGACGCGCCGGAGCCGACGCCGTACTTCTCCGTCGCCTCGACGGCGGCGGCCTTGATGGCTTGGTGCTGGCTGAGGTTCAGGTAATCGTTGCACGAGAACGAGATCAGGCGTTTTCCCCCCCGCAAGACCTCGACGGGGCCCAAGCGCTCGGTCTCGATGAGGGTGCGCAGCAGGTTCCGCTGCTTCAGCGCCGCCAGCTTCTGTTCGGCGAATTCATCCAGGGATGCGGACATGCTCACCCCCCGCCGACGACCTTGACCACGCAATCCGTGAGCCGCGTCAGGTCATCTTCGCCGATGGTGAAGGCCGGCATCAGGTAGACGATGTTGCCGAACGGGCGGATCCAGCAGCCCTCGGCGGTGAAGCGCGCCCGGAGCCCGTTCATGTCCTCGATTTTGTCCATCTCGACGACGCCGACGGCGCCCCGGACGCGGACATCCTTGACCGCCCCCCACGGTCCGGCGGCGCCACGGCAGGGTTCCAGCGCCGCCGTCAGGTGCGCCTCGATGGCCTTTACCTGGGCCAGCCGGGGTTCGGTCTCGAACAAATCCAGCGACGCATTGGCCGCCGCGCAGGCAAGCGCGTTGCCGGTGAAGGTCGGCCCGTGCATGAAGGCGTCGTCCAGGCCGTCGGACAGGAACGCCTCGAACACGTCCCCGCCGGCGATGGTGGCGGCCAGCGGCAGGGTGCCGCCGGTCAGCGATTTAGACAGCGTCATGATGTCCGGCGCCACGCCGGCCTGTTCGCAGGCGAACATGGTGCCGAGCCGGCCAAGCCCGGTCATGATCTCGTCCAGGATCAGCAGCAGCCCGTGGGCGTCGCAGGCTTTGCTAACCGCCTTCAACGTTTCGGGCGAATGGAAGATCATGCCGCCGGCGCCCTGGACCAGGGGCTCCAGAATAACGGCGGCGCATTCGGGGGCGCGGTCGGCCAGGAAGAGCTCGAAGCGGGCCCGGGTGTCGCCGTCCCGGGGCAGGTCGAGCCGGAACTGTTCCCCCATCAGGCCCTGGAACCTTCCCATGATGCCGTCTTCCGGGTCGCCGACGGCCATGGCGGCGATGGTGTCGCCGTGGTAGGCGCCGGTAAAGCAGACGAATTTGGCGCGTTCGGGCCGGCCCTGGTTGAGCCAGTACTGGACCGCCATTTTCATCGCGATTTCGACCGACACCGAACCGGACTCGGAAAAGAAAACCCGCTCCAGGCCGCCCGGAGCCAGGGCCGCCAGCCGTTCGGCCAGGGTGAAGGCCGGTTCGTTGGCGAGCCCGGCCAGCATCACGTGGGGCATTTGGGAGAGCTGCCGCGCGACCGCGTCCCGGATATGGGGGTGGTTGTAGCCGTGGCACGCCGACCACCAGGAGGCCACGCCGTCGATCAGCTCCCGCCCGTCGGCCAGGGAAATGCGCGTGCCCTGGGTGGCGGTGACGGCCTCGGGCTCGGGCGCCGTTTGCATCTGGGTGTAGGGCATCCAGATATGCCGGTAGCCGCCGTCAAGCCACGGCGCCAGGGTCAAGGGCTGGGAATCTGGGCGGGCGGTCATTGCGGCGCCCGGGCGGGCGCCAGCCCCAGGCGCTCAAACAGCCGGGCGTCGGCGTCCGTCTCCGGGTTGGCGGTGGTCAGCAGTTTTTCGCCGACGAAGATGGACCCGGCGCCGGCCAGGAAACACAGCGCCTGCATTTCGTCGGTCATCTGCTCGCGGCCCGCCGACAGCCGGATGACCGAGGCCGGCATCATCACCTTGGCCGTGGCTATGGTGCGCACGAATTCGATCCCGTCCAATTCGTCGGCGCCGGCCAGCGGCGTGCCCTCGACCCGGACCAGCATGTTGATGGGCACGCTTTCGGGGTGCGGCTTCAGGTTGGCCAGCGCCACCAGCATCCCGGCCCGGTCGGCTTGGCTTTCGCCCATGCCGACGATGCCGCCCGAGCACACCTTGATCCCGGCGCGGCGGACGCTTTCCAGGGTCCCGAGGCGGTCCCGGTAGGTCCGGGTGGTGATGATTTGGCCGTAGAATTCCTCCGACGTGTCGAGGTTGTGGTTGTAGTAATCGAGGCCGGCCCGTTTGAGCCTTTCGGCCTGGTTTTCGCTCAACATGCCGAGGGTGGCGCAGCTTTCCAGGCCCAGCGCCTTGACCCCCTCGACCATGGCGCAGATGTCATCGAGGTCGGAATCCTTGGGCTGCCGCCAGGCGGCGCCCATGCAGTACCGCGTCGCCCCGCCATCCCGGGCCTGTTCGGCCCCGGCCAGCACGTCGGCCACGGCCATCGTCTTTTCGGCCTTGACCTCGGTGTCATAGCGGGCCGATTGCGGGCAATAGGCGCAGTCCTCGGGGCAGCCGCCGGTCTTGACCGACAATAGACGCGACATCTGCACCCGGTTGGCGTCGAAGTGCCGGCGGTGAAGGGCCTGGGCCTTCATGATCAGGTCGTTGAAAGGGAGCCGGAACAGGGCCTCGGCCTGATCGCGGGTCCAATCGTGGCGGAGGGCGGATTCGGTGTCTGACGGCATCGGGGGCGGACCTGAACGTTGCGAAAATCACCATGCGAAGTTTAGGGTAGGGCATGGCCGGGAACAAGCTTGGCCCTTGACTGTTGGCGGGGCGTGGCCTAAGAAACCGGCTCCTTGGGGCCGCCCATGGCGGTCCCTGGCCTTTTTATCCGGAAGGGTTCGAATTTATGTCCAGGCGGTGCCAGCTCACGGGCCGCGGCGTGCAGGCTGGAAACAACGTCAGCCACGCCCACAACAAGACCCGCCGGCGGTTTTTGCCGAACCTCCAGAAGACGTCGCTGTTCAGCGAGGCGCTGGGCAAGCCCGTGCGCCTGAAGGTGTCGGCCCGTGCGATCCGGACGGTGGAGCGCAAGGGCGGCCTCGACGCCTTCCTGCTCGATACCCGGGATTCCAACCTGACCCCGGATATCCGGCGCCTGAAAAAGCGGATCAAAAAGGCGCAAAGTCAGGCAACAGCCTAAAAGCATACGGTTTTATTCGGCCGCGGGCCCGTTTAGCGGGCCTTTTTGCAAGGCCGGAAGTTTTTCATTCAGGCTTGGACGTCGGTTGTGTCATTCGGGAGGATGTAATCCGCCGGGGAAGGTCTCGAATGGCAGGCGCTATAAAACGCCGTCAAAAACACCGGAACAAGACCAAGGCCCGGCTGGCCCAGGTGACGGTCATCGGCGCGTTCCTTAGGCCGGGTCCGGGCGAGGGCCGCTGGACGCGCCGGAACAGCCTATTGACGGGCGGCGGCGATCATCCAGGCGGCCAGCCCCAGGATAACGACGCCGAGAATCAGCGACCACAGAACGGGAATCGAATAGCCGCCGATCAGGACCTCGTCGGCGCGGAAATAGCGCACCAGATGGGCCAGCGAAACCAAGCCGAAGATCGCGCCCGCTGTATAGAGGGCTGCGTTTTTCATGTCAGCCTCCTTTAGCTGGAATCGACAATTTAAATATAGTCGCGTGGCCCGGGAGGCGCTTCGGTTTCGGATTATTTTCCGGCGGCTCAGGCGCTTCGCCTGAGGGGCGGCGTTCCGTCCTCGTCGAACAGGTCGGTCAGGTTCTTCATCATCGCGCCGCCCAGCTCCTCGGCATCGATCAGGGTCACCGCCCGGTGGTAATAGCGGGTCACGTCATGGCCGATGCCGATGGCCGTCAGTTCGACGTCCGAGCGGGTCTCGATCCAGTGAATGACTTCGCGCAGGTGTCTTTCCAGGTAATTGCCGGGGTTGGCGCTCAGCGTTGCGTCATCGACCGGCGCGCCGTCGGAAATCACCATCAGGATGCGGCGCTGTTCCATCCGGCCCAGCAGGCGTTGATGGGCCCACAACAGGGCCTCGCCGTCGATGTTCTCCTTCAACAGCCCTTCGCGCAGCATCAGGCCCAAATTCTTGCGCGCCCGCCGCCAGGGCGTGTCGGCGCTCTTATAAACGATGTGGCGAAGGTCGTTGAGCCTTCCCGGGTTCTTGGGCTTGGCGTCGTTGACCCATTTTTCCCGCGCCGTGCCGCCCTTCCACGAGCGCGTGGTGAAGCCCAGGATCTCGACCTTGACGCCGCACCGCTCCAGCGTCCGGGCGAGGATGTCGGCGCTCATCGCCGCGACTGTGATCGGCCGCCCGCGCATGGAGCCGGAATTGTCGATCAGCAGCGTCACCACGGTGTCGCGGAACTCGATATCGTGCTCTTGTTTAAAGCTCAACGGGTGGAGGGGATTGGCGACGACGCGGGCCAGCCGGCCTGCGTCCAGCAACCCTTCCTCCATGTCGAATTCCCAGGATCGGGTCTGCTTGGCCAAGAGCCGGCGCTGCAGGCGATTGGCAAGGCGCGAGACCACGCCCTGAAGGTGCGAAAGCTGCTGGTCGAGTTGATGGCGGAGCCGGGCCAGCTCGTCCGCCTCGCACAGGGTCTCGGCGTCGACGATCTCATCATAGGCCGTGGTAAAGGCCCGGTAGGCGGCTTCGCCGGGCAGGTCGTTCTTCATCCATTGCTGGTCCCATTGCGACGGCCCGGCCGGTTCCTCGTCGCCGTCGCCGGCCATGAATTCGTCGTCGCTGTCGGAAGTGTCGCCGTCGTCGACCAGCTCGCCCTCGCCCCGCTGTCCGGCCATCGCCCCGTCGGCTTCCATCTCCTGTTCGCCGCCATCGGGATCGTCACCGCCGCCGTCGTCGTCGCGGTCCTGGTCGTCCGGATCCAGGGGGTCGGCCTGATCGTCGATCAGGTTGAGGGCCTGGATCACGTCCATCATCCTGGCCGCGAAGGCTTCCTGGTCGGGGGCCGATTCCGCCAGCTTTCGCATCCTTTGGCCGAGACGCTTTTCGAGCCAGCCGCGCCAGATTTCGACCATCCGCTTGGCCGATTCGGGCGGCGCCGCGCCGGTGATCCGCTGGCGCGCCAAAAGGCCCAGGACGTCGGCCAGGTTGGCGTCCTTGCGCTCGGTGACGCCGGCGAACCCCTTGCCCCGGCAGCGTTCTTCCAGGAGCGCACCCAGGTTGTCGGCGACCCCGGTCAGGCGCCGGGCGCCCAGGCTTTCGCAGCGCACCTGCTCGACGGCCTCGAACACGGCGCGGGCCTCGGCCCCGGAAGGTAGGTTTTTGCGGTGGATGGCCTCGTCGTGGTAGCGAAGCCGGAGCGCCAGGGAGTCTGAAACGCCGCGCAGCTTGGTCATCGCCGCCTTGTTTACCCGCGGCGCCGGGGCCGGAAGATGAACCGTTTCCTCGCTCACCGACGCGCCGCCGGGGCCGAATTGGACGCTCACCTCGGTGCGGCCGGAAAGCGCCTTCAGGGCCGCGGCGGTGACCCGTTTTACGAGATCAGGGATGTTTTCCGTAGGGGCCAAGGGAATACCTCGTGGATAAAATCCACCAGACCTAGGTTACCTCTTGCGCCGCCGATTCCGGCAATTCCTCGCCCATGCAGCGCTGATAGTATTCGGCGACCACGGGACGTTCGACCTCGTCGCACTTGTTGAGGAACGTCATCCGGAAGGCGAAGGCCAGATCGTTGAAGATTTCGACGTTCTCGGCCCAGGTGATGATCGTCCTGGGCGACATCACCGTCGAAATGTCGCCGTTCATGAAACCGGCGCGGGTCAGGTCCGCGACCTCGACCATGGCGCTTGCCTGTTCGCGCCCTTCCTTGGTGTTGTAGGACGGCACCTTGGCGAGGACGATTTCCATCTCGTCCTCGTGCGACAGGTAGTTCAGGGTCGCGACGATGTTCCAGCGGTCCATCTGCCCCTGGTTGATCTGTTGGGTGCCGTGGTAAAGCCCGGTGGTGTCGCCCAGGCCGACCGTGTTGGTGGTCGAAAACAGCCTGAAATAGGGGTGCGGGCGCATCACCCGGTTCTGGTCCAGCAACGTCAGCTTGCCCTCGACCTCCAGCACCCGCTGGATCACGAACATCACGTCGGGCCGCCCGGCGTCGTATTCGTCGAACACCAGCGCCGTCGGATTCTGCAACGCCCAGGGCAGCATGCCTTCGCGGAATTCCGTCACCTGCTGGCCGTCGCGCAGCACGATGGCGTCCTTGCCGATAAGGTCGATGCGGCTGATATGGCTATCCAGGTTGATGCGGATGCAGGGCCAGTTGAGCCGCGCCGCCACCTGCTCGATATGGGTGGATTTGCCCGTCCCGTGGTAGCCCTGGATCATGACGCGGCGGTTGTGGGCGAAACCGGCCAGGATGGCCAGCGTCGTGTCGTGGTCGAAGCGGTAGGCGTCGTCGACGTCCGGCACGTGGTCCTCGGGCTCGCTGAAGGCCGGGACCTCCATGTCGCTGTCTATGCCGAACAACTGGCGCACCGAAATCGTCAAGTCCGGCATTTGCAGGGACAGCGGCTGGGTGGCCGTGTCGATGGTTTCCGAGGTCGTCATAAGAAGATGTTCCAGATGTCTGACGTGGGGAACGTAATGTGGTCTCGGCACCCCGAAAAAACAAGGCCAATGTCTTGGTACCCCCGGTTCGTCAGGGCGCTAGCATATCCATGATGATCTGGTACGACTCGTTGATTTCCTTGATTTTTTCCTCCGCCCCCTTGTCGCCGCCGTTGGTGTCGGGGTGGTGCTGCTTGACCAGTTCCTTGTAGCGCGCCTTTACCGCCTCGGTGGCCACCGGGCCTGAAAGCCCGAACACGGCCACCGCCCAGGCCTGACGGGTCCCCGGCTTGGCGTTGCGGCCGGGGCGTTGTCCGAAGCCGCCGTCCGGGTCCCATTCGGGGCCGAACCCGCCCCATTGGTCCATCAGGTCGTCGGCGGTGAACGGAAAATCGCCTTTTCGGCCCCCATTGCCGTTTTTTCCTCCCAGGGGCCAGCTCGGACGGTGCCACACCGTATCGCGGCGGACATCGGCCTCGACCTCGGCGTCGGTCATGCCGTCGTAATAATTCCAGCCGGCGTTGTACCGGCGCACGTGGTCGAGGCAGAACCAGTGATAGCTTTTGAGTTCGTTCCTGGATTTCGGCGCCCGGTGTTCGCCGTCGCCGTTGCAGCCGGGCCAGTCGCAACAGCGGATTTCGGGTTTTTCGGCTCCGAAACGCTCAAGCTCTATGGGATTCAACATGTTCACCATAACTCCTGAACTATGGGCGATCGGTCATGCGGTGACAAGCGGGGGGCGGAAAATTTTAGCCTTGACCTGTTTAAATTCAATGGCTTATAGGATTTTCGGTTGCCTCAAGTTGCCGACGGTGATGGCCAGCACGCCCATGGAAATCAAGATCAGGCCGGAAACGATGATCAGCGAAATTCCCTCGCCCAGAATCAGGGCCGAAGACAAGACACCCAATACCGGCACCCCCAGCGAGCCTAAGGCCGTGCTCATGGCCGGCAGGTTCCGGGAAACCGTGATATAGGCCCAAAAACAAAACCCCGACGCGATGGGCCCGTTATAGGCCAAGATGGCGACCAGGGGAGGCGACCACTCGAAGTTGGGGCGGCCTTCGATGGCGGCCGCCGCAATCACCAGAATCGCCGTTCCCAAAAGCATTTGCCAGGGCAACAACCGGATAATCGGCCCGGTCCAGGAATGACGGCGGATCAGGATGATGGCGACGGCGAAACTCATCGACGCCAGGATCATGAACCCGTTGCCGGTGAGCGCCGAGGAGTTGGAGAAATCGAAGCTCAGTGGATTGAACAGGACGGCGATCCCCGCCAGACCCACCGTTATCCCGACCACATTCATCCGGGTCAGCCGTTCGCCGAGGGCAAAGACGGCCATTGGCGCCACCCACAGCGGAATGGTGAAAACCAGGATCGCCGAGCGTCCCGCATCCATGAAAGACAAGCCGGCATGGATCAACCCCGTCGGCAGGCCGATCTGGAACACGGCGACGAAAACCAGGATCGGGATTTCGCTCCGGCCGGGGAGGCGGACGCGGCCTTTCAGGGCCAGGAAAGCGAACAGGCACAGGGATCCTAAGAACATCCTTGTGGCCGCGAACCACAATGGGGTGACGAACTGCAGCCCCATTTTCATGATTGGCCAATTGACGCCCCAAAAAAGGATGACGAAGGCCAAAAGAACGTAGGCGCGGGCGTGGGTTTTCGTTTGTGAAGATTTATGAATAGTGGGTTATGCCTTTCCGCATACTTGATATTATGATGTATTATGGTCGAAAGTTACCAATTAACAGGGCTGTCGATAACTTGAAAGCGGCATCGAACCGGACATCCCAATCATGAGGCGTTGGGAGTTTTTACGATAATCAGAAGTATTTTTTAACAACACCTCGGGCGTAGGCTTTTGCCCGCTGACGGGAGGTTGACCGCTGTTGTTGCCAAGGGGATGGTTCTGAATCGGTACGGGAATGTTCGAAAAGGGCCTCTTTAAGACAAGTTAATCAAATAGGCATGAGAACCAAATTGATAAGTAAAAACGTCACCATCAACGGCCGCAGAACGAGTCTTCGCCTTGAACGGGCCAATTGGGAGGGCCTGAACGACATTTGCAAATGCGAAGGGCTGACCCTGCATGAGCTTTGTTCGTTGATCGAAGACCGCCGCCATGGCGCCAGCCGGACCTCGGCGGTGCGCACCTTTATCGTTACCTATTTCCGGACCGTTGCCGCGGAATACGGGGCCCTGCAAAGGGGCACGGCGTCGATTATCCTGCCCGAGCTTGCCGCCCGCCGCTAGAGCACTTTCATAATTCCGTGATGCGTAGGATCGCCTGTCGCGTTTCCTCGGCCTGCCTTCGCCGAAGCGAAGCTTCGGCTTCGCGCAAGCAGGCGGGAGGGGACGCGCGGGTGGTGGCGGTATTTTTCAGGCGCCGTAGCGGTCGCCGAAAACGAAAGCCTCGGTTTCTTGGATGTTTTCCTCAAGCGATGATTTCACCGCCATATACAGGTCGCGGATCGACACCATGCCGACGCATTTGCCGTCCTCGACCACCGGCAGATGGCGGAAATGGCGGGACAGCATCAATTCCAGGGCATCGCCGGCGGAATCGTCGGGCGCCAGCGAATCGGGATTGGCGGACATGATGTCGGCGATCGGCGTTTTTTTCGGATCCAGGCCCTTGGCGACGACGCGCCGGGTCAGATCGCGTTCGGTGACGATGCCGGTCAAAAGGCCCTTGCCGTTCTCGATGACGATGGCGCCGACATTGACCTTGGCCATCATGGTGGCGGCTTCGTAAACGGTGTTATCCGGCTTCAGCGCGCTAATGGATTGTTTTTTGACAATGTCGGGTATTATTTTCCGTTGCATTGCCCAATTCCTCTTGACATTTCCTACCCTAGAGCGCGTCAGGTTTGAATGGAATCATTCGAATTTGGTGCGCCCTGGTTGCGGCGCATGCCGCAACCCGCCGCTTAGCGGGCATGAGCCCGAATGGCGTCTGAACGCGGGGTTGATCTTGTGATCGCGATCAACCCTGACACGCTATAAGAAACCTCGCCTCCAATTTTAGGGCAAGCGGGGGGGGCCACGCAAGGGGGTTCAATAAACCGGTGGGATTCCAAGGGCTAAGCTATTCCACTGTTAACGGCGGGTTATTCCGAATCAGCCACTTTCGCGGGGCGGTGTGACCCGGATGCTGGTGATCTGATGGCGGCGCCGGCGGACGATTTCAAAGCGGAACCCGTGGAACATGAACCGTTGGCCGACCTCGGGGATGCGGCGCGATTCATGGAGCACCAATCCGGCCACCGTCGCCGCCTCTTCGTCGGGCAGTTTCCATTCGAGTTCGCGGTTGAGATCGCGGATGGTGACGCCGCCGTCGATAAGGTAGCTGCCATCCGCACGGGGGATGACCCCTGATACGGAAATGTCGTGCTCGTCATCGATTTCGCCGACGATTTCCTCGATGATATCCTCCAGCGTCACCACCCCCATCAGGCCGCCGTATTCATCGACCACCAGCGAGAAGTGCTCGCGGCGCTGGCGAAAGGCGTTCAGTTGATCGTCGAGCAGGGTCTGTTCGGGTACGAACCACGGATCGGCCGCCAACGCCGTCACGTCGAGGCCGCTCAAATCCTCACCGCGGGTCCGCAACTCGCGCAGCAGCGCCTTGGCGTGAAGCACGCCGACGATGTTGTCCGGGTCGTCGCGCCACAACGGAAACCGGGTGTAGGGGCTTTCCAGAACCTCGTTCACCACCTTCTCCGGCGGCAGATCGGCGTTGATGGCGGTGACGTTCTTGCGGTGGACCATGATTTCGCCGACCTGCACCTCGCCCAGGTCGAGGACGCTGCGGAGCATCGCCCGTTCCTGCTTTACGTCTTCTTCCTCGTCCTCGGCGGCGTGAAGCTCGATGGTCCCGCGAAGCTCCTCGGCGGTGGAACCGAAGACGTCCTCGGCGTGATATTCGATACGGAACACCTTGAGGATGGCGCCGACGAGAAAATTGAGGGCCATCGTGACCGGTGTCAGCACGGAGACCAGGATGTTGACCGCCGGGGCAACGTCCCGGGCGGCCTGGTTGGCGTTCCTGAAGGCGTAGGTCTTGGGCAGAATTTCGGCGAAGATCAGGACCAGCAGCGTCATGGCGATGGTCGCATAGGCGACCCCGGCATTGCCGAACAGCGCGATCAGCATGCTCGTCGCCAGGGCCGAGGCCATGATGTTGACCAGGTTGTTGCCGAGCAGAATGGCGCCGATCAGCCTTTCCTTGTGTTCGTAAAGACGGTTGACGATTTTGGCGCGGCTGTCGCCGTTTTGCTCCAGTTGATGCATCAACGGCCTGGAGGCGGCCGTCAGCGCGGTTTCTGAGCCGGAAAAGAAGGCCGACAGGATTAGCAGGATGGCGATGGTGATGACGGTGGTTAACATGGTTTTCTCGAACGGTGTCCAGAGGGTGAAAAATAAATCCTTGTCCTTGCGTCGCCGGTTTTCCGGCGCCATGCCCCCGAGGCTTGGGGGCTATGGAAACTCACGCGCCTTTGATATCCAGGGCTTGTTCCAGGACTTCGGACAACAACCCTAGATCGACGTCCTGGGTGATGAAGGCCTGGCCGATGCCGCGCAACAGCACGAACGTCATGGCGCCGGAGCGGACCTTCTTGTC
>CEPS01000299.1_pt1 | contig 11797 bp, 10 predicted proteins | sample 530401 | NCBI WGS metagenome assembly CEPS01 (sample SAMEA2620035, study PRJEB7988) | marine metagenome | biome: marine biome (ENVO:00000447); feature: mesopelagic zone (ENVO:00000213) & marine oxygen minimum zone (ENVO:01000065); material: "saline water (ENVO:00002010), including plankton... | reverse complement strand
AAGAAAGGGATTGAGTGATGTCATGTGATTCCTTATCTGTTGTGGCTGTTTGTTTGGATACCCCTGTCTACGGGCAGATTGAAGGCAAAAACCAATGATTATTTGCTGTGGCGACGCCCTTATGGACCTGATTCAGGTACGATCAGAAGCAGGTGATCCCTGCTATGCACCACTGGCTGGCGGGGCTGTTTTCAATACCGCCATCAGCCTTGGGCGCCTGGGTGTTGATGTCGCTATGGTGTCGGGCATATCCACAGATCGGTTTGGCCGGCAATTGGCCTCTGCCCTTGATGCCAGCGGGGTCAATAGCCGTTACCTGATACGTTCCGAACGGCCGACCACCCTGGCATTTGTCCATCTCAAGGATGGTCAGGCCAGCTATACCTTTTATGATGAGAACACGGCAGGGCGCAGGATAGAGGTCAGTGACCTGCCGGCCCTGGATCAGGCCGTCACCACCCTGTTTTTTGGCGGCATCAACCTTATCAGTGAGCCTGTAGCCGATGCCTACCTCGCCCTGGCTGAAAGAGCAGCGGGCGACCGGGTTATTATGCTGGACCCCAATATCCGCGCCGACTTTATCGTTAATGAAGCCCGCTATCGGGCCCGGCTTGGGCGCATGCTGGCAGTGGCCGATATGGTAAAGGTATCGGATGATGACTTGGACTGGCTGGTGCGCGGTGACACCGAGCTGGAACAGGTCAAAAAACTCAGGGGAGATACCGATGCCCTGGTGATTGTGACCAAGGGCAGAGCCGGTGCCACGGCCTACCTTAAGGACGGCGAGAGCCTTCATCAGGGGGCAGTCAGGGTGGAGGTGGTGGATACTGTTGGTGCCGGCGACACCTTTAATGGGGGCTGGCTGGCCTGTCTGGATCAGCTGTCGCTGTTGTCCAAACAGGAGATCCATAAAGCCCATGCCAGCCAGATACAGCAGGCCCTTGCATATGGGGCCCGGGTGGCCGCATTGACCATATCCCGTCAGGGCGCCAACCCGCCCTGGGCAGATGAACTTTAACGCATCCGGCCAGCCCATCCCCCTGTAATGGACCCCGTTCCGCCCCGGGCCAAAGCACTGATTTTAATTCAGGGACAGGAATTTGCTTTCAGCAGAAACAGCAAGAGAGACAGCATTGCTGAAAAGGCCGGCATCGATAACGATACCTTCTGTTTTGGCTCCACCGGGAACAATCCCTCTGTGAAGCACAGTCAGTCAGCTCTCATGACTCCGTTCACGCTTTAGGGACAAATGTGGCGGCAAACAGTAGGGTCAGGATTTAACGCTTATCTTCACTCTTATCTCGAGTGATCATAGCGTAGGCCGAATGGTTGTGGATGGATTCGAAGTTCTCCGACTCAACGGTATACCAGCCAATGCGATGATCGCTGTTGAGTTTTGCTGCAATATCACGGACTATATCTTCAACAAACCGGGGGCGATCGTAGGCCCGTTCGGTCACATATTTTTCATCAGGCCGTTTTAGCAGCCCATAGAGTTCACAGCTGGATTGGCTTTCAACCAGCTCTATAATCTCTTCGATCCAGACGAAAGTGTTGATGTGGACAGAGACTGTTACATGAGAGCGCTGGTTATGGGCACCACGGTCAGAAATTTTCTTCGAACAGGGGCAGAGGCTGGTGACCGGGACAACGACCTTTACCAGTGTTTTGGGACCGGCTGCGTCCAGTTCACCGATGAGAGTGACTTCATAATCAAGCAGGCTCTCCACCCCTGAAATGGGGGCCTTTTTGGTGACAAAGAAGGGGAAGGTCATCTCGATGTGTCCCCGATCTGCTTCGAGGCGCTCTGTCATGTTGGCAACCATAGCCTGAAAGGACTCGACTGAAATCTCTCGATTGTTCTGGTTGAGGATCTCAACAAAACGAGACATATGGGTGCCCTTGAAGTTATGGGGCAGTTCAACATACATGTTGAAGGTGGCGATGGTGTGTTGTTCACCCTCACTGCGATCACGCACCCGAACAGGGTGGCGAATATCCTTGATGCCGACCTTGTCAATCGAGATACGTCGAGAGTCAGGACTGCCCTGAACGTCGGCGATGGGGGAACATTCGGTTGATTTTGAAGTCATGCTTCTCGTTTTTTACTGTAAAAAGAAGGAGATATTTAAAGAACGGGTAATTCTATGTAGATTGGCCCGAGGGGGCAAGGTGGTTAATAGAGTGGCGAATGGCTTTATAGATGCCCTCTGGGTCAAGTCCGCAGTCAGCAAGAACTTCCGACTGGCTTCCGTGATCCAGAAAACGGTCCGGGATACCGAGATTGAGGAGGCTGGGGCGGTTTTGTTGGGGATCTGAAGTGGCAAAGAGCTCATTCACCCCTGATCCGGAACCACCGGCAACAACATTTTCTTCAAGGGTGACAATGAGATCGTGGGATTTGGCCAGCTGTTTGACCAGATCCTCATCCAGTGGTTTTACAAAACGCATGTTGGCTACAGTGGCATTCACTCTCTTGGCAGCGACCAGGGCAGGGGTAAGCAAGGTGCCAAATACCAGGATGGCGACCCTCTCACCCCGGCGTACGATCTCCCCTTTGCCAATCGGGATTGCAGTCATCTCCTTTGTGGGGATCCTGCCAGGTCCCGTTCCCCGGGGATAACGGATCGCTGCCGGGCCCGGATGGGTGAAGCCAGTGTAGAGCATCTGGCGACACTCATCCTCATCGGTAGGAGCCATAATTACCAGATCAGGTATACAGCGCATAAATGAGAGGTCAAACGTTCCGGCATGGGTTGCCCCATCGGCACCGACAATCCCACCACGGTCAATGGCCAGAGTAACATCCAGCCCCTGCAGACAGACATCATGAACCAGTTGATCATAACCTCTCTGGAGGAAGGTAGAGTAGATGGCAATGACCGGCTTGTATCCTTCACACGCCAGTCCGGCGGCAAAGGTGAGGGCGTGCTGTTCTGCAATCCCCACATCGTAGTATTTATCAGGAAAACGTTCGGCAAAGGCCATCAAGCCTGAGCCTTCACGCATTGCAGGGGTAATGCCAATTGCCCGGTCGTCTTGTTCTGCAATATCACACAGCCAGTCACTGAATACTTCGGTATAGGTGATCTTTGTAGGCAGTTGCTCCATTTTTCCAGTGTCTGGATCGAAAGGAGAGACACCATGGTAGATACAGGGGTCGCCTTCGGCCGGTTCGAAACCCCGCCCTTTTTGGGTGATGACATGGAGAAATCGCGGTCCTCCAGATCTCTTCATCTTGCGCATGTTGCGTAGCGTTTTGATCAGCACAGAAAGATTATGGCCATCAATCGGCCCGATATAGTTGAAGCCAAGCTCTTCAAAGAGGGTGCTGGGCATCACCAACCCTTTGAGGTGTTCTTCCCAACGGCGGGCAAGGTGTTTGACCGGGGGCAGCGTTCCCAGCACCTGCTTGCTGCCCTCACGAACCGAGGTATAGGCCCGGCCGGAAAGAATTCGGGCGAGGTAGTTTGACATCGCTCCCACATTGGGTGAGATCGACATATCATTGTCATTGAGTATAACCAGCAAATCAGCCTCAAGGCCTCCGGCATTGTTAAGGGCTTCAAAGGCCATGCCAGCCGTCATTGCACCGTCACCGATAATCGATACCACCTCACGATCGGAATTTCCCTCTTCACCATCGAGTGAAGCAGCGATAGCCATTCCCAGCCCTGCCCCGATAGAGGTGCTCGAATGGCCTGCCCCAAAGGTGTCATAAGGGCTCTCGGAGCGTTGTAGAAAACCTGAGAGCCCGCCTTTATGCCGCAGGGTGCTCATCTTGTCCCGTCGGCCGGTCAGTATCTTGTGAGGGTATGCCTGATGACCAATATCCCAGACCAGTCGATCATCAGGAGTATCAAAAACATAGTGACAGGCAATGGTGAGTTCAACAGTGCCAAGGCCGGCAGCCAGATGCCCTCCTGTGGTTGAGACCACATCAATCAGAAAGCCCCGCAGTTCTTCCGCCAGCTGGGGGAGCTCGGATTGGTCCAGCTCTCTCAGGTCTGCAGGGGTATTTACCTGGGAGAGAAGGGGATAGAGAGAGGCGTTGGTCATAGATCTAGATTGGATTTTGAATCACTCTTCAGTGGGTGCGATCGACAATAAAATGGGCAAGAGATTCAAACAATGCTACTCCACCGGAGTGAGATGTTCTGAGTGGATCCAGGCTTGTGAGGGCCTCATCTCTGAGATTATCGGCCTGCCTTCTTGCACTATCAAGGCCGATCAGTGAGGGATAGGTGATTTTGTTCATGGCCCGGTCTGAACCTGCCGGCTTTCCAAGCGATTCTGTTGTCGAAGTTTCATCAAGAATATCGTCCACGACCTGAAAGGCGAGGCCGATCGTCTCGGCATAGTGATCGAGAGCCTGGAGTTGAAAAGGCTCTGCCTTATTTGATGCGAGTGCTCCCAGTGCCACAGCACTCTGAATCAGTGCTCCTGTCTTCTTTTTATGGATGGTGGTCAATGCGTCGAGATCAAGAGCACGCTGCTCGGCATCGAGATCAAGCCCTTGACCCCCCGCCATCCCCTCGGTGCCCGAAGAGTGGGATAGGTGTGAGATCATCTGGAGCCGGACTGAAGGATCAACATTAAGCGCTGGATCATTGGCCAGAACCTCAATTGCCAGGCTCTGCAGGGCATCACCGGCGAGAATTGCGGTCGCCTCGTCAAAAGCTTTGTGGCAGCTTGGATTCCCCCGTCTGAGATCATCATCATCCATTGCCGGTAGATCATCATGGATCAGCGAGTAGGCATGAATCATCTCGAGGGCACTTGCAGGGACATCAAGGACGCTGCCTGGAGTATTAAACAGACCTCCCGCAGCATAGACCAGGGTGGCGCGCAGACGCTTACCTCCATTCAGGCAGGCATAACGCATCGCCTGGTGTAGTTTTTGTGGGGAGTTCTGGGGTGAAGAGAGGCGGACATCAAGAGCCTCCCTGACACGTGCCTGAGAGTGTGACCAGAATTCGACAAAAGGGGTTCTGTTCAAGTTTCAGGCTCAAAAGGTTCGGTGGATAATTTGCCTTGTTGATTGATCAGTTTTTCCACTCGTTGTTCTGCAGTTTTAAGGCTCTTTTCACATTTTTCAGCCAACGCCATCCCCTTCTCAAAATCTTCCAGGGATTTTTCAAGGGATTGATCCCCACCCTCCATGCGTTCAACAATGGTTTCCAGATCACTTAGGTTTTTTTCAAATGTTGGTGATTTCGTCGATTTTTTTGTGGCCATGAGATCAACCCGGTTGTTTCAATTGGGGGGATTATCTCAGGATGCCTGTTTGAAGTCAGGCATTTCTCACATTCTAAGGGAGTAAAGACAAGGTCTGGGTGCGTCTAACCGCTTTTGTTAATCCAGGTAAAGTGAAGGGCCATCGTCCGGGTGACCACAAAACCCCTCTAATGAGTTGTCGATCCGGCAGTAGAATCCTGTTCAATCGAGCCCCTGATCAGGCCAGAGGTTGCTCAAAAAATAGCGGGTTAGGAGCAAAAGAGAAGAAATTCAGCGTGATATTCCTACAGCGATAGTGGCATGAGGTATCATTCGCCAACTCTAATTTTTTCTCAGCCACCATGAGTCACGAATACGACGCATCCTCCATCGAGGTTTTAACTGGTCTTGAGCCGGTGAGAAAGCGACCAGGGATGTATACCCAGACCGAGCGTCCCAACCACCTTGCTCAGGAGGTTTTGGACAATAGTGTTGATGAGGCTATTTCTGGGTATGCTGATTCAATCGATGTGGTGCTCTATCAAGACGGTTCACTCTCAGTGACCGATAATGGCCGAGGGATGCCTGTCGATCGACACAAGGGTGAGGAGGTTAGTGGCGTAGAGGTCATCCTTACCCGACTTCATGCGGGTGGAAAATTTTCACAAAAAAATTATCGCTTTTCCGGTGGCCTTCATGGCGTCGGGGTCTCTGTGGTGAATGCCCTCTCCAGTCGACTGGAGGTCAGGATTAAGCGTGATGGAAAAGAGTACACCATGGCCTATGCCGAGGGTCATAAAGAGACTGAGTTGGAACAGGTGGGCACGGTGGGCAAGCGCAACACTGGTACTCAGGTTCAATTTTGGCCCGATCCACAGTTTTTTGATACGGTTCGTTTTCATCTTCCCTCTCTTAAGCGGTTGTTGCGGGCGAAGGCTGTGCTCTGCCCGGGTTTGACCCTCTCATTTACCGACCAGAACAGTGATCAACATGATGAGGTCTGGTGTTATCAGTCAGGTCTTGCAGATTATCTTAGTGATGAGGTGGGAGAAATTGAGGTGGTGCCTGCGCTGCCTTTCGAAGGTGAACAGGGTATCGACGAGGGTGAGGCCAGCTGGGCCGTGACCTGGTCCGCTGAAGGTGATGAGTCACTGACAGAGAGTTATGTGAATTTGATTCCCACCCCTCAGGGGGGCTCACACGTCAGTGGGTTCAGAAGCGGTTTAACCGAAGCCGTTCGAGAGTTTTGTGAATTTCATGACCTCCTCCCTCGAGGAGTACGCCTGGCTCCGGAAGATGTCTGGAGCCGATGTTGTTATGTCCTTTCAGTAAGAATGCTGGATCCCCAATTTACCGGACAGACTAAAGAAAGACTCTCTTCACGGGATATCACCACCAGGGTGATGATGGTGGCCAAGGACGCCTTCAGCCTCTGGCTCAACCACCATACTGAAGAGGGCAAGCAGATTGCAGCCCTGGCCATCTCATCAGCCCAGACCCGATTGAAGAGCAGCAAGCGGGTCGAACGCAAGAAGATCGCTTCCGGTCCAGCGCTCCCGGGCAAGCTGGTTGACTGTACCAGCCAGGACCTTGAGAAGACGGAGCTCTTTCTGGTGGAAGGGGATTCTGCAGGAGGTTCTGCAAAACAGGCCCGCAGCAGAGCGTTCCAGGCGGTTATGCCCTTGCGTGGTAAAATACTCAACACTTGGGAAGTGGCCTCAGCAGAGGTGCTGGCGTCACAAGAGGTACATGATATCGCCGTTGCGCTTGGTGTTGATCCCGGGAGTGATAAGCATGATGAGTTGAGATACGGGAAGGTCTGTATTCTTGCCGATGCTGACTCTGATGGCGCCCATATTGCTACCCTGCTGTGCGCGCTCTTTCTGAAACACTTCAAGCGGTTGGTGGATGATGGCCGGGTCCATGTTGCGTTACCGCCTCTCTACAGAATAGACGTAGGAAAAGAGATTTTTTATGCTCTGGATGATGATGAAAAAGGACGTATCCTGGACTACATTCAGAGTGAAAAACTGAGGGGTAAAATTAATGTACAGCGGTTCAAGGGATTGGGAGAGATGAACCCATCTCAGCTTCGAGAGACAACGATGGCGCCAGAGAGTCGCCGACTGGTGAGACTTGAAACCGGAAACGGCAAGAGCACTGAAAAAATATTAGATATGTTGCTCTCAAGAAAACGTGCAGGAGACCGAAAGAGTTGGTTGACAAACAAGGGTGATCAGGCAGAACTATAAAGTGGTGGTTCTTGGGAGCGGCCACGGGATGATGTGGGTAGGTCCTGAATGATTTTAGATCTCATTTTTACAGACACAAGGAGCATGGCCAATGCCGGGTAAAAGGTCAACCCAGTCCGGGAATAAGAAGAGAGAAAGTGCCCCGATTGAGGTGCAGACACTGGCTGATTTCAGTGAACGAGCCTATCTGAACTACTCAATGTATGTGATTCTTGATCGCGCGCTGCCCTCGGTTGCCGATGGCTTGAAACCAGTGCAGCGAAGGATCGTCTATGCCATGAGTGAACTGGGCCTTCATGCTGCTGCAAAATACAAAAAGTCAGCACGAACGGTCGGCGATGTGATTGGCAAGTTTCATCCCCACGGAGACAGTGCCTCCTATGAGGCGATGGTGTTGATGGCACAGCCTTTTAGCTATCGCTATCCGCTCGTCGATGGTCAGGGAAACTGGGGGGCACCGGATGATCCAAAAAGTTTTGCCGCCATGCGTTATACCGAAGCAAGACTTACCCGATACGCACAATCACTGCTCGCAGAAGTTGAGCAGGGAACAGTCGACTGGGTTCCCAATTTTGATGGAACTCTGGATGAACCCGCTCTTTTGCCGGCCCGACTTCCCAATGTGCTGCTCAATGGCGGTTCAGGAATTGCCGTGGGAATGGCGACAGATATACCGCCGCATAATATTCGCGAAGTGGTCAGTGCCTGCATCCGATTGCTGGAGGCACCCAAGGCATCTGTTGCTGAGTTGTGTGAACACATTAAAGGCCCTGATTACCCTACGGGTGCAGAGATTGTTACCCCTGCCTCAGAGCTTCAACAGATCTATGAGAGCGGGAATGGCTCTATCCGCTGCCGGGCGATTTGGGAAAAAGAGACAGGTAATGTCGTCATTAACACACTGCCATTCCAAGTCTCTGGTGCCAGGGTAATGGAACAGATCGCCCAGCAGATGAATGCAAAAAAACTGCCGATGGTGGTCGATCTCAGGGATGAATCGGATCAGGAAAACCCGGTACGACTGGTTATTGAACCGCGTTCAAATCGGGTCGATCTTGATGAGTTGATGAGCCATCTGTTTGCGACCACTGATCTGGAGCGCACCCATCGAGTCAATATGAATATGGTCGGTCTTGATCGACGCCCCCGTGTCTATAATCTACGTCAGCTGCTTAAGGAGTGGTTGGGGTTCAGGACAGAGATGGTTCGCCGACGCCTTCAGTTTCGTTTTGATCGGGTTATTGACAGGCTCCATATCCTTGACGGTCTGCTCATTGCCTTTGTCAATATTGATGAGGTGATTCACATCATCCGAAATGAGGATAAGCCAAAGGCAGCATTGATTGAACGCTTCGATCTTACCGGTACCCAAGCTGATGCGATTCTGGATCTTAAGCTGCGACAGCTTGCCAAGCTGGAAGAGATTCGGATCCGCAGTGAGCAGGATGAATTGGCGAATGAGCGAGATCGCTTAGGGAAGATACTGGATTCAAAAGCAAAACTGAAAAGAGAGGTCCGGGATGAACTGCTTGCCGATGCCGAAGAGTTTGGCGATCCAAGGCGATCACCCCTGATTGAACGAGACAGTGCTCAAGCCCTCAATGAAAATGTGATCGTCCCTGCGGAACCCGTGACGGTAGTGCTCTCAGAGAAAGGGTGGGTAAGAGCGGCAAAGGGTCATGAGGTTGATCCGGGGGGGCTTAACTATCGTGCGGGCGACCATTTTCTTCATGGCACTCGTTGCAAGACAAATAGCCTGTTAATGTTTCTTGATTCAACAGGACGAGTATATTCAGTCTCTCCTCGGGAGCTGCCCTCTGCCAGAAGTTTGGGCGAACCCTTGTCAAGTCTGGTCAAGCCTCCCTCAGGCGCTACTTTTACCGGGGTGCTGGCAGGGGGAGAAGATGATCATTGTCTTCTCGGGAGCAGTGCGGGTTACTCATTTATCGCCAGACTCGGAGAGCTGACAAGTCGAAACAAGAGCGGTAAGGCTGTCATCAAGGTCCCCGAGGGGGCAACCGTTTTGAAACCCTCGCCCATTCCTCCCGGCAACGATATCTGGATTGCAGCGGTGACCAGCCAGGGGCGTCTTCTGGTATGTTCGATCGATGATTTTCCGCAACTCGGGCGGGGCAAGGGGATCAAGATGATCAATATACCTGCAGCCCGGTTTGCAAGTGGTGAAGAGGCGGTCGTCGATGCCGTGGTCTTTGAGGAAGGTGATTCCATCAGGGTGATGTCGGGCAAGCGCTACCTCGGGTTAAAGCCTGCAGATATTGACCGTTTTACCATGGAGCGTGCCCGAAGGGGCCTCTTCCTGCCAAGGGGCTTTCGCCAGGTCTCTTCCCTGGTGGTGTTGAGTCAGCGAGAAGGAAGTGATGAGTAGAGAGGGTTTCACAAAATTTATACCAAGAAAAGACACCCCCATCGCCTCACTCTCAAACAGAGTTTATGTTTTTTTTGTTCGCATCCTGGAGGCTTCTACTTTTTATCTTTCTCCCCCAACGTGGGTGAAAACTGGGTAAACAGCTGTTCCGGTAAGTCTCCCCAGGCTTTAGTAACAGCAGGCATCCACGTTTTCATCAGCGTTTCCGGATCCATGAGATTGATCTGGTTGGTCATTTTTTCTTGTATTTCGGCCATCATCATGTTGTTGAGCTTTTCTACGTCAGGTAAGCCGAAAAATTCACGTGCTTCGTCAGGCGGACATTCAATCTCAATTTTGAATTTCATTTTGGCATCTCCAGTAGTCGAAATTATTGTTTGATTATTCCAAGTAATTACCGATCAACTTCACCCAGAAAACAAGGTGAAGAGTACACCTCTACCATTTCTTCATCCGCCTGTCTCCCCATCATTGCCTTAATCTGGTCTTGGTGATCTTGAACGCATCACACATGATTTGATGTTTTTCACACCTCATTTGTCTTTTTAAATGAGCGGTTCTTCTCATTCTGCGTATCAGGGCCAAGAACAGAAACAGGCTTTTGATCACTCCAGTGATGGCGATCAGTAGAGCGGTAAAGAGGCTCCAGAGAGGAAGCCGGTGAGCCGTTTTGTAGAGGGTCCGACTGAAACGGCGGTTCTTTCTGATTCGGTTTAGAGTGTGTCCGGTCCGATTCCCATCAACCACGAGCTGGTCTACCCCTCTGCGGCCAAAGAGGTGGATCAGTGTATAGGTGCCGGCAGGGTTGGAGGCCGAGGCCTGAGTAAGTCGATGGAGGGCGGTTGTTGAATCGATGTTCTTAAGCAATGCCGAGAGTGGGCCAAATCCAAAATGTCGGGTGAGCTCACCAATATCATCCATTGCCTGAGTGAGCTTGGGGGCAGCCCCTTTTTTGATCAATTGAACGATGAGTCCTCCCAGCTCTTTACTGAGTGAGGCTGAAAAAGCACCACTTCGTCTCAGTGCCTTAGCCATAGCCGGAGCAAGGTCAAGTTGGAATGTGGGTGAGGTCAGCACCCCAAGGGTGGCCAGAGCCAGAATAAAGGAATCGGTCTCTTCACCATTTATCGACCTCCATCCCTGTATGGCAAGATCCCTCAGGTCTCCCAACAGAAAAAGATCAAGGGCCACTGCCCCTGCCAGGCTCTCAAGATCCCTGGCCTCGCCCGTTATTGCCCCTTCAAGAAGCCGTTGGGTTCTTCTCCAACGGTTACTGTTCTGGGCATTGCTCTGGTTGAGGATCGCTTCTGCCTCAGCTTGGGATCCAAGGTCGGGGCGTTGAATGATAAAGTGTGCAATGAGTGCGGCTTCGGCGAGTTTTTCCTCTTCAAGGAGATCACTACCCACCTCAGTCAGATCAGAATTGAGAAAAAAAAGGCTCCCTTCCTGTCGTGTGGCAAGCAGAGTGGTTGTAACAATGAGCAGTGATAACGCCACAAGAAGCACACTCCATGCCTTTAGACTTCGTCGAGTGCTCATTGTGTTATTGGAGACAGCAGAGGTGCTGAGCCGAGAATCCTGGGAATATTAAAAAGGGACGGCAAGTCCTGGGCGAACACTGTTGATCAGGGCACGAAAACGGTCTTGAATGATCTTCAGCCCTTCCTGGTGGTTGGCTTCAAAGCGCATGATCAGCATTGGGGTGGTGTTAGAAGCGCGGATCAGGCCAAAGCCAAACTCAAAATCAACCCGAAGACCATCAATGTTGCTGACGTCTCCGTCATCAAAGTCAGCCTTATCAACCAACTCTTCTATTAATGTGTAGTGCTCGCCTTCATCCATCTCCATCCTGAGTTCCGGGGTATTGACACTGTTAGGAATGGTATCGAACAGAGATTGGGGGTCATGGGGGTGACGCGAAACAAGTTCACACATCCGAGCG
>CEPS01018564.1_pt1 | contig 11812 bp, 7 predicted proteins | sample 530401 | NCBI WGS metagenome assembly CEPS01 (sample SAMEA2620035, study PRJEB7988) | marine metagenome | biome: marine biome (ENVO:00000447); feature: mesopelagic zone (ENVO:00000213) & marine oxygen minimum zone (ENVO:01000065); material: "saline water (ENVO:00002010), including plankton... | reverse complement strand
TCGCTGGAGGGAGGTGAGCTCTTCATCGATCTGGGCCTTCAGCGGAGCGGGCTTGAACTTGATGACCACGTTGGCCTTGTCACCGAAGGTCCATTTGTTGATGGCCTCCGTCGCAGCTTCTCCTCCCTTGGTGATTATTCGGTCGATCGCCCAGAAGGGGGCCTTCTTCAAGGCATCGCCGAAATGTCGGAAGAACATCCGCACGCCGGCCAGGATGCCGATCTGGTCAGGCGCTGGGCTAGGTTGCGGAGTGAAGGCATTAAATCCGAACTCCGCCACCGTGGCGAGGTCGGTGGCGATCTCCGGTGCAATGTGTGACCCGGGTGGTGCTTGAACCACTTTTAGGTTAGGCGGTGTGGTCCAAGGGCCGCTCGCTGGGAACGCCCCGGCCAGGACCTCCTCGAAGACGCGGCCCGCATTGATGACTCGGAGTTGCCCTCTCGTGACGCGCGCCATCCGGACGAGGCCGGCGGCCACGTCTGAAAGGTCGAAGAGCGGCTTGGCCTGCCAGCGGAGTCCTCCTGAGGCCAGTAGCGCGGTCATGAGACAGGTTGAGGCTCGGTCCTGTGGCCCGACGGGTAGCACAGCGACCCTGCGGTCCGCGATGAGGTTCGGGTCGTGGAGCAAGTGGCAGCCCCAAACCGGCCGGAAGTGGTCCGGACCAAAGGTCTCGTTCGGTTCCGTGATCCCCACGGTGTACGCCCGGAGTCCGTCGAGCGTCGGGAATGCGGCCTCGACGGTCTTGAGGATCTCGTCCTCGGAATCGAATCGTGTCGTGGAATACGAGCTCAGGTTGTTGGATCGCACCGCTACGACGGTTACCTGCTCCCACATGGCCCCAGTCACGACGTCCCTCAGTGTCGACGAGAATCGCCCTCCCTCGCGTGCCCAGACTGCCGGTGCGCTTAGCCCCGATTCGGCTTCTGAGAGGTCGACTAGCGCCACTGCCTCCAACAGGTCGGCTTCTAGCCACTCTTCGAAGACCACCGCGAACGCTGACTCGGTTGCCGAGCCTTCCGCGAGGAGGATCGTAAGGTGTTGTCTCACGTGACTCCACCGCCACCACCGCCTGTTTCGATCGCCGTTTTGACTTCTTCATAGGCGTCGAGGAAGTCAGTGACGAGCTCAACGGTGAGGGCGTCCTCCGGGTGCACTTTTCCGAACTTGTCGCGGTGCTCCTGTCCGGTGAATGGGCGTTCGGCCAGCCTCTTGAAGCGCCTGATGTTGTCATCGAGGTATTCAATGAGGTTTGCACAGCGCTCCTCCTTAGTCGCTGCGCGGGCCTTGTCGGCGCGCCTCGGGTCGACCGGGTTGAGCGGGAGCTGTCCGGTGTGCAAAAACGCGAGGGCCTCCTGAGCCAACGTGTACTGGTGTCCCCTGCCCTCGCCGAGTTTGAAGAGCCTCTCGTAGGCTTCGAAGCTCGCCAGTTGCCTTGTGGCAACATCGCCGTAGCACAGGGAGAATCCTTCGATCAGGGCCGCGAGGAGGTTGTCAGTGCTGACATCTGTCAGCAACGGGTATGGGAACTGCAGGAGCTTGTTCTCACTCACGATGGTTACCGGCTCCGCCGGGTCGGCAGTGATGTAGCCCAGCATCCGGGCCACCGCGAACCCTCGAATTATCGCAAACCTCACCTCGTCCGGAAGCGGTGCGAAGTCTTCAAGCAGCTTGGTCCGCCGCCAGAGCCAGAACCCGCCTTGGAGCAAGGCGGCGTTGGGGCCGATCCTCTGGAGGACTTGGCCAAGTGGCCGGGTGAAGGAGCTAACGGTCATCGGGTGCACCGGGTACTTGATAAACGATGAGATCAGCACCGTTTCGGTTTCCCGGTCGGTGAACTTGCTGACCTTGTCGTCGTCGCCCATCAGTTCTACAACCAGGTCGTGTGCCGGGGTGCCCACCGCGAACGGAAATCCTCCGACGAGGGGACTGACTTCTGGTTGCGGGTTGGCTACGTGGATGACCGAATTGAGCGGATTGTCCAACTCGATCAATGGTCGCGACTGGATCTTGGCCTGGCCCAGTTTCTGCCGGAACTTGTTCAGGCGCTCCTTGTGGTTCGGGACCGGTTGGCCTTCGTTGATTGGGCTGAGGTAGTCACGCAGCCCTTCGTTGAGGGTTCGGGACATCTTGGTAGCTGGACGGTTCATCCAGTGGTTGACCCGTTCCAGGATCTCCTCGTAGGTGATGGCGATCACGATCTGGGGAGTGCCGCCGGGTGACCACTGCGGGTGTGGTGCCCCAAAGGTGGTCGCCCAGACGATGGGAGGGACTCTGGTGTTCTTGTCCGCGGCGAAGTCGCCGACATTTAGCAGGAATCGGGTGGCGTCCACTGAGTTCGATGGTTGGAAGGGGACCGATGTGTCGTCGTTCCTGAGTGCCAGTTCCATGGCATCGCTCATTAGGTCTTCGATCAACCCTTGCCAGGTATCTATTCCCTCAAGGAAGAACTCGAGTGGGGATGGTCTGAACCCTTGGGGGATGCCTTTTTGGTGCTCCGGCCAGGTTTCAACCAGTGAGTCTTTCCCGTTGGTGCCGCTCACATACTCGTGGACTTGAGCGAGCGCCTGGTCGATGTGCGTGCCGAGTGGGGCGAGTATCTGAACGGACAGGTTCTCCATGGCCTCTGCGACCCGCTCGCGCCGAATGGCGCGCCACTCGCTCACGATTGCCTTGGCCATATGGTCGAAGGCGGCCTGGACTGGTGCCGCTTCGAAGCCGATTTCGCCGCCGCCGACGTTTTTTAGGGCGCTCTTCGCCTCCTCCAACTTCGCGTTCGCAGCGCTACGGTCCTCGTTGGCCTCCTCGTGGACCTCCCCAGACACCTGACTGACCTCCACTTGGACTATTCGCACCAAATTCCCGGTCATCTTCAAGCCGTATTGGCCTACGTAGATCGACGTGACTCGTAGGAGGCGTTCGAACATTTCCGTGCCCCATTCGATGGCTTCCTTTTCGTAGCCGGCCACCGCGCGACCGGAGGAGGACTTCTTGGCGATGTTCGCTTGGCCAAGGAGGTTGTGATGCCAGGTTTGGCCGGTCCACTGTTGGGGTCCGAAAGGCAGGCCGAATTCTTTTTTCACCTGGGCCAGTTCCTCTTTGGTGAGGTCAGTTGAGACAAACCGGTTGGTGATCTGGTTGGTTTCCTTGCCCCGCTCGTCGAGATGACAGTCCCTTAGGAAGTTCTCTTGTTGCTTGTCGACGAGTGCCGTGAGCTTTCCCTCTTCGGTGAGGTTCTCGGCGTCCTGACCCAACTCGCGCTTGGCCGACCGAAGATGTCCCTCGTAGAGGTGCTCTAGCATTTCGCGCATCAGGAGCTTCTGGGCGAAGTCGCGGAACCGGTCGCGGCCTATCGACAGCGTGGCCGACCCGAACGATGAGACGACGCCAGGTTGGTATATCTGGCCGAAGGGGTATCCGCCCATGTTTATTCTTGAGTCGTTTGTCCAGTTGACGTTGATGAAGTTCCACACCGCCTCTTGGACCCCCGACGTGGTTACCCACGAGGCCATTGCCTCGCCGACCGCCCGGTACACGTTGATCGAACTCTCGAGGTCGATGCCGTCGAGGTTCTTCCTGCCGATGAGGAAGGTGGCGTGTGGTCCCCGGTTGTTGACCGGGACGACGGCGGGGATCAACTCCGATCCGCTCAGTTCGTTGTCCCAGTAGGCGGACATGAGTTCTGACATCATGGCTAGTCCGTTGGCCGCCATCGCATCGGTCGGAGGATCTCCGAAGATGTCTGGGGTGAAGATCACCGCAACCGGGTAGGCACCGCTCTGATGGGTGCGACGCACTAGGTCGAGGACGTCGAGCATGACCCCGGCTCCGGTGCCTCCGGCCATGGAACCCAGTACGACGACGATCGGTTGGGGTGTCTGTGTTGTTCCCGGAGGGACGGGTACCCCCAGCGTCTCCGAAACCGCTTGGAGTTCTGGGCCTCCGGCAGCGCATTCGGTGAACGCTTCCTGCAACTTCGGCCGGACCACATTGGTCAGGCTGACGATCCCCGCTGCTCGTCCGACCCCTCGCAGCTGTCCCGCCCCGTCGTTGAGGGGTACTGTGACTTGGTCGCCCAGCGGTCGCCAGCCGATCAGTTCTTTGTAGCCCGCGCTCTGTACAGGGTGTTGGGCGAGCAGGGCGTTCTCGAGTGGCCTGTATTGGGTAAAGCCCGCCGAGAGGCTCAGGTAGTCGGAGCTGGGCATCACAGGGATCTCGCCCGGGGCCTCTTGGACGTTGAGGGTGTCGAGTCCTATGAATTGCCAGGAGCGCGGGAAGTCACCTGTCCACCCGCCGTGTTCGAGTTGTCGGCGCACCGCATCACGGATGTAGCGGACCGACTTCTGCCCGGAGCCTCCACAGCCAATCATGATTACTGGTCGCAACATTTGTCTGTCTCCCTATTGTTTGGTGGCCATCGGGTCAATCCAGCGGGTCGATGTGGTCCTGGCCCCAGCCGTCATCGTCATCGTCATCGAGTTCTGGATCGTTGGTATCTGTCGGATTGGGCTCAGTTATTGCTTCCACGGGAGTATTAGCGAACCGCTCTAGCAGGCTTGGTAGCTCGCGGCCGGTGACGTCTGAGATCCGGTCTCGGATCTCTTCCAACTGCTCGTCGAAGTTCTCGTGCTCGGCCGGGAAGAGGATGACTACCAGACGACCGGTGGTTGTTTGCTCCTTGGCCAGATCGTCCAATGCCTCGCCGGAGACCTGCAGCACCCAGCACCGTGTATAGCCGAGACCAATTCTTCCAAGGGCGTACTGTTGCTTCTTGCCCCATTCGGTACCTTCGGGGCCGATGCAGTGGCTGTCGGGCGACCACACCCGGATGATTGGCCGCTGCTGCCACACCAAGCTCTCGCCTTTCCGTTCGCCGATGAAGGTCTGCCACCAGCTGATCGAGAAGTGCAGGTCGCCCAGTTGCGCCGAGGAGTCGGGGGACTCGAGTTCTGTAGCGAAGTAGGTCTTCAGCGCCTCGATCTGCAGGTCTGTGCCGTCCGCGGCCGTTACCCCTCCGTCCGAGCTGATACTGACGGAGAACATCGTCCAGCGGCTACCGGCTTCGGCGCCCTTCCAGCGAGCGAGGCGGGTGGTGTAGAGCACCCGCATGAGCGTCTGAACGGCCACGAACAGGGCAAGGAGCTGGAGGAGTTTGCTGATGAAGCTCGCTTTGCTGAGGGGTCGGGTCATCTTGAACGGCTTGACAGCGACTGAGTCCTGGATGGTCTGCCCGGGTACTTTCGTGCGATCACCAGAGATCACCAGGTCGACGTCAAGTTCGATTTCCCGGTTCGCGGTGAATGACGCCTCCAATTCAACTTCGCACAGCAAGGTCTCCCTGCTCGGAACTTCGCACGCTTTCGGTTCGACCAGTGTGATCGTCCCTGGAAGGTCTGTCGGAAGACCGCTGATAGAGCGGATCTCCACCTTCCCGTTACCGTCGTTCGGTCCGCGGATTAAAACGGTCAACGTCGAGTTCTCCGTGTCGTCGAAGTCGGTGGCGGTTGGAGTCAGGATGGTCGGGAACCCCTTCCCGGTTCGAACGGAGAACTGCAGGGGACTTGGCACGTAGCCCGGGTGGGTCCTCCCATCAATGGTCAGAGTCGGGGTGGCGCTGACCTTCAGGTCCAGCAGATCGGAGCCCGCTGCAGCCTGGAACACATCTTCGAAGAACCCGGATGGGATCACGTAGGGCCCCCCCGGCGGGTACGACTGCGAAATCGACACCGTGCTTCCGTTGATCTCGGTAGCAAACTCGAGACTGACCTGGGCCTGGTCGTCGGAGAGTTTCTGGCCGTCGACTCGGAGTTCCACCTCGACGTCTGAGTGGGTGCTGCGGTCCTCCCGGTCAAGTTCTTTGTCGTCGGCACGGCGCACTTCGAGGGGGTCGTGGAGCCAAATGTGGATGGTGCTGGGCTCGTAGGTTGGGTGACCTTCTCCCTCAGCACCTGCACCACCGGTTATCTCCGGTGTCACCTCGAAGGTGAACCGAACCAGGTCGCGACCCGCCTCGTCGAAGAGGGCTTCTTTGAGGAACCCTGGTCGGATCACGAAGGGCCCGTTGTCACCGTAGGTCGCCGACAAGTCGATTAACCGACCGTCTAGGTCGGCGGAGAAGTAAAGGGAGACCTGGGAACCGGCTGGAGGGAGAAACGTCTCTCTGCCCCGGAAGAGTCCTAGGCCGACGTTCTCGAAACTCTCCGGGTCGGATCGGTCGAGCCGACTCCCTTCAGCGAGTTCCACGACCAGGGCGGATGCATCCACGATCGAGATAGCACTTGGGGAGAACTTGAGGTCCGGGAATTCGGGGTCGACTACTAGGGAGGGTTCCACGTTGAACGTGACGCTGAGAGCGTCCTTATCCAGCCCGGTATTGACCAACTGGTCGAGAAATCCGGAAGGCACCAGGCACTTCTCTCCAGATTTGAAGGTCGCCGAGGCATGGCCCATATCGCTGGTGAAGTCCAGGTTGACCGGGAGATGGGTGTTGTTCCCACAGTCCACCTTCCTACCGCTGCTTTGGAGCTCAATCTGGATGTTCTTGAAGCTCTCCGGATCGGACCGGTCCAGTTGGCTCCCTCTAGCGAGTTCCACGACCAGGGCGTTGGCCAGATCTAGAGAAACTTCGCTGGTCGTGAACTCAAGTGGTGGGACAGCATCGTTGTTCACAGGCTTCAGGGAAGGTTTCACCGCAAAGCCGATGCTTGAGGCGCTTTCTGCCCCCTTAGCTGTGAGTAGTTCTAGGAGGAACTTCTCCGGTACTAAGCACTTCTCTTCAGATTGGAAGGTCGCCGAGGCATCGCCCATGTCGCTGACGAAGTCGAGTTTGAGCGGGTAAGCAGTTTCGTTACATTTGAGGGACTCGTTACCGACCTTGAGTTTGAGGTCTACCTCAGTGAAGGTGTCTGGGTTGGCCCGGTCGAGTATCTCATCTGGTGGGTCTAGTTGGATCTCCAATGTTCCTTGGAAGAACTCAAGGTTGGCCTTGGCTTCGGCGGCACCTGGGCCCTCGAACTGGAGTTTCCACACACCGTTCCAGATGCCGTTGGCCGCTTCGGCATTTCCCGTCAGGATCCGCCAGTTGCGGGTCGGCGACTCACCTGTCACCCCGGTAATACCGGGGAGTGGCCCGTCGGGATAGTCGATTTCCACCCGGGCGGTGTCGACACCGGGAGGATCGAGGAAGGAGCGAAGGCTCTGACCGTCGTCCCTCGGGGGCAGCTTCAAATAGAGGGCGAACTGTTTGACCCAGGGGCCGAGTTCGAACTCGACCGTGCAGACATTGGCACCCTCAGTGCAGGGGACAGGTGTGGTCGAGGAAAGCTCCCCAGAGGCTTCAAACAACCCGTCGGCGACGGTCTTTTCGAAAGTAGCAACCAGTTGGCCGGGGTCGTTCTCCTCGTAGAGGTCACCGGTGCCGGGCAGGATGCCGCATCGGCTGCCAGGGAGTGTGAGGTCCGGGTTGTCGGGGGTCACCGCGTCGCCGCTTGCGATCGCCTTGACGAGGGACAGGTCGGGCGGGTTGCCGGTCGCCTTGTTGGATAGGCCGATGGCGATAACCGTGATGGCTCTTTCTCGCAGATGATCGACCGAGCCATCGGCGATGCAGAGTTCGCCGGTGATCTCTTCGATTTCGTTGGGTGTCAGTGTTGTGTTGTTCTCGGAGTCGTAGACACCGTCGGTGAACCAGACCAGCGCCTTGCATGCTCTCTGGTCAGGGTCGTGTTTGTCGAAGGCTTGGATGGCACCCTCGATGGCCGCTCGGTAGTCGGTGTAGAGGAAGATGTTGCGATTAGTGAAGCCTTTGGCGTCGTCGATCAGGGCGTCGAATTCGTCCGGAAGCGTCAACCATGGGTTTTCGTCACGGTAGGGCAACTCATTACCCTTGCCGAGTTCCCCTCCGGAGAACCCGTGTATGGCGACGTCGATGTTGAAGTTCCCGCTGAATCGGTTGGCGAGCCCCTGTAGGGCCTCTAGGGCTTTCTTCGTGCCGTCGACTCGTCTGTCATCCGGATCGTGAGTCGTGAGGCTCCCGGATTCGTCCAAGACGAACAGGACGTGGAGATTCTTCGTCCTCTTACCCAAGTCACAGTTGGTGAGCCCTTGGACCACAGGGTCGGTGGCCACGTTGTCCGACTGTGCAGAAGCGCTGTGGGTGAAAACCAGCAGCGATCCGCAGGCGATCAGTCCCAACGCCGCCTTTCGGAACGTCGTCGCCCTTTGTCGCCTCATTTGGCGGCTTCCTGAGCCAGCCGAACGATGTGAACCAGACAGACCAGGAAGGAAGCGACGCGGAACAATCGTGCAAACTGCTGGACCGAAGGTCCTTTCCCCCCAAGCATCCCAGCCCCAACAAAACCGGGTTTGGTCTGTTTCTCGCGGTCGTCGAGGATGGCCAGCATGCAGACGACCGATGCGACGACACCGGCGCCATAACCCGCCCAGAACTGGTCGAATGGGATTAAGAGCACCGAAAGTACGCATAATCCGGTTGCTGCCAAGACAGGTGCCTTCCGGGAATGCACCAAGCCATCAGTAACACTCCCGTTAACGGGAGTCACATCTTCAGCCCAACCGGTTGGGGCCACACCTCCATCCCTCTCTGTCCCCACGCAAGCCGATGGTTATCAGAGGAAATGCTAGGCGGCTTTCCCTTATCATGCCATTGGTACAAGAGAACGTTGGATCTCAACTTTGGATTTCATGACCTGTAGTAATTGTTATGACCTAGGCAGAGCGGCCTGCCACTGATAGTTCACCAGGCTAAGCAGGTCGATTCTCCAAGGTTGCTGATGTCGATTCAACCGAGATAGGAGCATTTCAATGCCGACTTTCCAGTTGCGACCAGCCAACTATGGCAAGCGTGCCCTCGCCTACATCATTGATGTGCTTTTCATTCTGGTACCTCCTGTAGTCGGGGTGATCCTCGCCCTGGTGTTGTTGTTCTCTAGCAAGACCCGGGGAGTCGGGTTTCTACTTGTGGTCGTTTCCGGCGGTTGGTTTCTCCTGGCCGGACTCTGGAACGACGTAGTCCGCCAAGGCACCACCGGTTCAACGTGGGGAAAGAACCGCCAATCATTGGCCCTGGTGAACGCATCCACCGGCAAGACAGTTGGGATCGGCCTGGCGTTGGTTCGGATTCTGGCTTTTTGGCTCTTTAACACGTTGACCGGGGGGATCTTCTTGATCGTCGACCTGCTTGCTCCAGCTTTTACTAAGCGAAACCAGCGGTTGGTGGACATGCTCTTGAGCACGCTGGTGGTCGACACAGGTCCTGTGTCTGAGTCTCCGAATCCACTTCACCTAGGGCAAGTCGCCGATCCTGGCCCCGTCGACATCCTCGGCGGCGACCCCCTCGCGTGATGCCTCGGCGCAGACGGTCCTCTCTGCGACAGGCTTACAGGGCATTTGAGGTGACCGGCGCGATACTTGACGAGGTCGGGCTGCCTAGCTCTCCAGAGCGACAGTCCAGGGTTCGCGATGGCCGGGTGGTTGATGTTCCAGTGACGTCAAAGCGCCGCTGGTTAGATCGCCTATGGCCCTTCCGGAATCCGGAACCTCACTGGCGAGACTACGAACAAGCTGCGGGGGCGTTCCTCACCGGGTTAGGCATTGCCGGGGTTCGGATCGCTGGCGCTGGTGCTGACGGAGGGGTCGACGTCCGAGTCGTTGGAAAACTGGTCGGTCAGGTGAAGGCATTGGAGTCGAAGGTCGGGCGCCCTCAACTTCAGCAGATCTACGGGATCGCCCGAGCCGAAGGTGTACAGCCTCTGTTTTTCTCCAGGTCCGGGTACTCGAAGGCAGCGACTGAGTGGGCCAACTCGGTTGAGATGCCCCTCTTTGAGGTCTCCCACGGCGCTGAGGGATTCGTTGTCGATTGGGTGAACGGACCCGCGAAACGTTTTGTTACCGCAAATGTCTAGCACCCCCCCATTGTCCGGGCCGACTGGTTGTCGTGGTGCTAGACGTGGGCAAGTTACCGTATGTCAGTTATCGGCCCGTCTAGCTCGATCGAGCAGTGGGATAATGTACTGGTTGGGCCTGATCAGCCCAAGGACATCTCCCCCTTCGACGATGCTTCCTGCTGTCGGAACGCCGACAAATTCCCCGGTTAGCACGCTGAAGGCGGCCCCTCCGGAAATCCCGGGCCCCATCTTTGCAGATGTCTTGTAGAAGTCCCCGGTCTGGTCGCCCCCTGAGCCGGTCCACCAGCCTGATTGTTCACCTGGGGTGATGGTGATCTTGGTCCCACCCATCCCAGGATATCCCAGAACCTTCAACTGGGTTCCAAGGTCGAGCTTGTGGGAGTGAATCTGGATTGCCGGCCTGCCTTCAGCAGTAGTTGAGTGGCCACGGTTGTCCACCAACTGGATTACGGCAAGATCGTGGACCAGATCAACGGCTTCTTCCACCGCCACAGCGTTGGCAATCCATTCAGGGTCGACCTCGGGAGACTTAGCTGCATAGACCTCAAGACTGCATGGTTTGCCAGCTTCATTCATCGCAACGTGGGCGTTGGTGAGAACGTGACCACCTTCGAGGACCACGGTTCCCGAACCGGTCCAACCACAATCAGGAGAGAAGAGAAGGACAACTGAGCGAGTCAACTGATCCCAGTCAGGCTCATCGCCACCGCTGAAGATCCGTGGCCCCAGGAATGCCCCGACCAGGACGATTCCTATGCCTATGACTGACCATCGGGGGATCCGCGGCAGGTGAAACCGAGGGGTTCTCCTTGCCTCTAGAGAATGGGCTGAGGTCGAAGTTGTGGTGGTAGGGGTTCCAAGTGGATCAAGAGGATCGATGCCGTTGTCTACAAGTGGTCCACTGTCCTCCCACGGATCATCGGAGGCAGTTCCGTTGCCCAAAGGGTCGTCGTGTTGGTCATCGTCCCATTCGTTGTTCACAGACGCGCCCATTTGTCACTCACCTGATGACACCCTGAACACCGGTCCAGAACTCACCTGATTCGGTCCAAAGTCTGGTGTAGAAGGATCCCAAACCAGTAGTGCCATTACGGGCCATCCCAAAGATCATGCCGAACGAGGCGATGTTTGCCGCAGGAAGGAATGCCCAAGAGAATCGAAAGCCGACTAACTGCAGGTCGGTCTGATGTCGATTGGTTTCGCTGTAGGTGGAGGCTACGTGATAGGCGACCGTGACTCCGAGAATCAGTTCAGCAGTTCGAAGGGCATCACCGTCGAGAGCCAGCATTATCAACATCACCGCCCCGGACAGAGTCGGAAAGAAGTAGGGCGAAATGGCAACCAGCCAGTTGCCACTACCATGGTGTTGCATCTGGCCTCCATTGCGATGGGTTGCCAGTAGCCCTCTGACCCGCCCGAGAGTCAACAAAGTGAAGAGGATGTGAGTTGCTTCATGTTCCAGAGTTGACCAGAACGAGCCATGGAGCGTTGCCCTGCGTCGCAATACGAGAACCCACAGGAGTGTGTATCCGCCGATACCCGTGAGAAACGGTGCGACCGCATCAAAGGAATTGCGAGCCAGCTCGAGCTCGGTCTTGAAGGCGAGTGCGGCACCAGGGAGTAGAGCCAATGGAGCCAGTGCCACTGGCCACTTGACCAGACCCAACACGAGGTTCAGTACCCGGTTCAAAAGTCTTGTGTGGGTGACTTGGAACCCGTAAACGACATGACGAGAGTTGAGTGGCCACCAGAGCGCTAGTCAAGTGCTCGGTGAGGCTACAGAAGGGAGTTCAAGTTGACCAGAGTGATCCACGGACCCCGCTCGTACCCAATAAATGGTCTGTGTGTAGGCCACTCTCCAACTTTCTGTAGTCCTCCCGTTTTCAATG
>CEPS01020805.1_pt1 | contig 11823 bp, 10 predicted proteins | sample 530401 | NCBI WGS metagenome assembly CEPS01 (sample SAMEA2620035, study PRJEB7988) | marine metagenome | biome: marine biome (ENVO:00000447); feature: mesopelagic zone (ENVO:00000213) & marine oxygen minimum zone (ENVO:01000065); material: "saline water (ENVO:00002010), including plankton... | reverse complement strand
GATGGTGGATGGGGTGATGACCCACGACATGGTGAACCCCGATGGCCCGTCGGCCCTCACCTATGCGTGGATGGGGCCGTTCATCGGTGCCTTCATCCGCCCGGTCGGCGGGTGGATTGCCGACAAGCTGGGCGGGGCCAGGGTGACGGAGTGGGTCTCGATGACGATGGTCGCCAGTGCCCTCGGGGTGGCATATTTCATGAAGCAGGCGTACCAGTCGGCGACGCCACAGGACCACTTCGTGCCGTTCTTCCTGCTGTTCCTCGTCCTGTTTGCCGCTACGGGCGTGGGAAACGGTTCCACCTTCCGCACGATCGCCATCGTGTTCGAACAGGAGCAGAGAGGACCGGTGCTGGGCTGGACCTCGGCGGTGGCGGCCTATGGGGCCTTTGTGGTGCCACAGGAGTTCGGTGAGCAGATCGCCAACACGACTCCGGAGGTCGCTCTCTATGCGTTTGCGGCCTTCTATGCCGTCTGCCTGGTACTGAATCGCTGGTACTACCTGAGGTCGAAGGCCGAGTACTCCAACCCGTAGCCTGTCGCCCGGCGCCGCCCGGCGTCGCCCGGGTCACTTCCGCCTGCACCCTGGGTTGACCAAAAAGTCGGACTGTTGGTAGCAAGTAGGGCATGGACGCTGAGGAGTTGGCGGGTCGGTGGCGGGAGATGAGCCCCGGGGAACGGGAGGAGGCCTACTCTCCGAGTTCCTGCATCGGAGGTGACTACGCCCCGTTCCTAGCCGCCTACCGGGACCGCAGCGCTGCGGCACGGGCTGGTGTCGCCGGGTGGCTGGAGCATTCCTACGGACCGTCACCCAGCCAGTGCCTCGACCTGTTTATGCCGGTCGACGCAGATGGGCCTGTGCCTCTGCTTGTCTTCGTCCATGGTGGTTACTGGCAGGAGCTTTCCAAGGACGATTCGTCGTTTGCTGCACCGGCCTGGGTTGACCGGGGTGTGGCGTTCGCCGCCCTCGACTACACGCTGGCCCCGGAGGCGTCGCTCGCTGAGATCGTGGCCGAGTGCCGCCGGGCCGTGTCATGGCTGCACGAAAACGCAGCCGACCTTGGAGTCGACGAGCGCCGCATCCTGGTTGCTGGCAGTTCCGCCGGAGCACACCTTGCGGCAATGGTCGCCATTCCCGGATGGCAGCGGACCGTAGGTTGTTCCGGCAGCCTGGTGGCTGGCACTGTTCTCATTTCGGGAATCTTCGACCTGGAGCCACTCGGCGGGACGTCCATAGCCGAACCGCTGCGTCTCACGGATCGTGATCTGGCCGACCTGAGCCCCGCCCGACTCCAACTCGGGAACTTTCCTCCGAGCACCGTCTGCTGGGGTGAGGTGGAGACCGACGAGTTCAAGTCGCAGAGCCGGGACTTTGCAGCGCGTCTGGATGAAGCTGGGACTCCGTGCACGTCGTTTGAGGTGTCGGGGAGGAACCACTTCGACGTGGTGTTCGAGCTGGCCGACCCCGGGTCGCTGACAGGGATGGAAGTAGCCTCGATGCTTGAACAGCCCAGGGAGGCGTAGTGCCCACTTTCAAGCCCCAGACCCCGACGATCGTTGACCCCGCCGGGGTAAAGACCGGTAACGCGGTCAGGCCCATGGGCCAGACCACCGATACCAGCCGGGCCGAGACGGTCGACGAGACCGGCGGCCTGCCCCGGGTCGATTTCGAGAATACCTCCAACCCATACATTGAGTATCAGAACCTCGATCTGTTACTGACGCTCCAGCACCCACGTAGCGACGCCTACGACGAGATGTGCTTCTACATCATGGGCCAGGTCAAGGAACTGCTCTTCAAGTCGCTGCACTTCGAGTTGCACAACGCCAGGCACCTCATCTGTCAGGGGCAACTCGACGATGCCCTGTTCATCGCCGACAGGGCACTTGAGATCACGAAACTCCTCACCAACGCATGGGACGTCGTGGCCACGGTGTCGGCCGAGGGCTTCAACCAGTTTCGCAACCACCTCGACGAGGCCTCGGGGCAGCTCTCGTTCATGTTCCGCCACGTGGAGTTCGTCCTCGGCAACAAGGACCGTCGCCTTGCCAGTGCGCACCGAAACGTCCCGCATGTGTGGCCCTACATGAAGGAGGCCCTGGAGAGTCCCAGCCTCTACGACGAGGTCCTGCGGCTACTGAATCGGCAGGGGTTCGAGATCGCCCCGGAGGCACTTGAGCGCGACTGGGCCGACCAGTACGCCCCGCACGAGAGTGTCGAGCAGGCCTGGTTCGACATAATTTCTAGTCCGAGTACCAGCAGCGGCCTCTACAAGTTGGGTGAGGTTCTCGTTGCCCTCGACGACCAGATGGCCCAGTATCGCTGGCGCCACTTCGTGCTGGTGTCGCGCATCATCGGCTACAAGCCGGGTACCGGCGGGTCCGCAGGTGTGGAGTGGCTGAGGCACACCACCGACTTCCGGTACTTCCCCGAGTTGTGGTCGGTGCGCACCCGAATGGGTACCTGACGGGACGCTGACCATGTCGGTGGCGAACGTGATCTTTGACGTACTGGCGCCCGTCGCCATCCTTGTCGGGCTGGGCGCCGCTCTCGGGCCGAGGCTGAACGTAGACATCGGTGGGCTCTCCCGTCTTGCCTACAACGTGTTCGGCCCGGCGTTCATCTTTGCCGTGCTGGCGGGAGCCGATCTGGAGCGCGGCGTGGTTGTTCGTCTGGTGCTGGCGGGTCTGGCCGGGATGGCGGCAGCCGTTGCGCTGGCGGTTCTGTGGTCACGGATTACCGGGGTCGGCTACGAGCTGACGGCGGCGGCGGCCATCACGAGTTCCTACGGAAACGTCGGCAACGCCGGCCTTGCTATTGTGGCGTTCTCCCTCGGCGAGCAGGCACTGCCCATTGCAGGCGTGCTCATGCTCACCATCAACTTGACCGGCCTTGTGCTGAGCGTCGGCCTCGCCGAGGCCCGTGTGAGGTCGCCGCTACCGGCTCTCGGGCGTGCACTGGCCACGCCGATGGCAGTCGCCGGTGCCATCTCGCTCCTGGTCAACCTCTCTGGTGTGGACCTGCCCGTCGTGGTCGACCGTTCGATCGGGCTCTTGGCTGATGCCCTCATCCCCGTGATGCTCCTGACGCTGGGAATGCAGTTGGTCAAGAGCGGACGGCCGTCATGGTCCAACGACCTGGGCGTGGTGCTGATCGCCAAACTGGCGCTGGCTCCTCTGGTCGCAGGGTTGGCGGCTTCTGCACTGTCGTTGGGTGGCGACTTCCTGGATGCCGTCGTGATCCAGTCGGCGATGCCGCCGGCGGTGTTCGCTGCGGTCATAGCTATTGAGAGCGACCTTGCGCCTGAAGGGGTTACAGCGGCGGTTGTCCTGACGACGTTGTTCTCGGCACTGACCCTGCCCGTCGTGTTGCTCATTCTCTGATCGCCGGAGATCAGGAAAGGAGTTGGTCTGACATGGTCGAAGTGGAACCGGGGGTGTGGACCGGTCGGGCCTCGTCGTGGGGCTTTCTCCTGGTTGTGGTCGGCGTTGCCGCCAGCGCGCTGTTCATGCCGGGCCTGGCGATCTGGGCCCGGTGCCTCGAGGTACTGATTGCACTAATCGTGCTGTCGTTCTGGTCAGTGGTCGTGAGCGTGGATGAACACGGTCTGAAAGTTGGTGTGGGCCCTGCCAGGTGGCCACGTTGGGAGGTGCCGATCGGAGACGTGGTCAGCGCCGATGTGATCGACGTCCGGCCGCTGCATTACGGCGGTTGGGGCTACAGGGCCCGACCCGGCGTGCGGGCGATTGTCATCAGGTCCGGCGAATCCCTGAAGGTGGAACGCAGCGGTGCACCTGACCTGATCGTCACGGTAGATGACGCTGAGGCCGGGGCGGCACTTCTGGACAGGTACCTGGGCAGGTCCGGCAGGCGCTGACACAAACGGGCCTGCAATGCTGGTGTGGTGCCGCCGCTTGCTTCCCTTCTCGCCCCCCCTGGTCGACCGCCTGGAGGAGAGGTAGAGGTTCCCGACCCGGAGCAGCCGCACTGTCGGCAGGTTGTTGAGACGATGAGCCGGGTCTTCGCCCAGAGACAGTCACTTGTGTTATGCAAGTAATACGACTACCCTTCGGGATATCGGCCAGCAGCCCCGTCTGGGGTTGCCGGGGGCATGGCTCGATCAGGTGAATCGAGGAGCGTGAACATGCCCACCAGCCAGAGGTTCGACACGATAGTCATCGGGGCCGGCGTAGCAGGAATGGCCACCGCCGCCCTGCTGGCAAAGGACCACGGCCAGCGTGTGCTGGTACTGGAGAGGGCACCGTTCATCGGTGGAAGGGCCCTTTCCTACGTCGGTCGCGGCGACAAGGTTGTCGCCGATGGGATTGAAATGGACGCAGCAGCGTTTCGTCGGTCACTCCCATTTGCGCACTGCTATCTGGGCAGGTGTAGTCCCTCCATCGAGGAGATATTCGAACGGGAACTCCTCGACGGCCGGACCTTCGAAGCCGGCGGACACGGCCTCTTCTGGGGCAACAAGAGCCGGGTCGACCACCTCATGGGCCATCTCGGGGTGGGCTGGAACCTGCCCGTTAACGAGGGGCTCGGCTTCATCGTCTGGAACGGCGAGGGCCAGCCGACCAGTAGCAACCAGGTGGAAAAGGGTAAGCCCTACGGCTGGATGTCAAAGGAGGGCTTCGAGGCGACCATGGTCCAGTTGCATGACATGGCCACGACCACCTTCGAGGAGATGGCCAACCTCATGAAGACACCGTTCCAGGACTGGCTGGAACAGCGCGACATGCATCCTGAGGCGTATGACTACATCAAGGTCCTGGCGGCATCACAGACCGCCCAGGCCGAGCCGACGAGATATTCGGCAGGTGACTTCATCGGCTACATGGCGATCGCGGGACGGATCGGGATGAACCTCGTGACCGGGTCGGTGGCGACCGCTGACGAACCCGGGTGCATAGCCATTCCACAGCAGTTCGAGAAGGTGGTGTCGGAACATGGTGGGATGGTGTTGCGCGACACCCCCGTCAAGGAGGTCCTGATCGAGGACAGGCGTGTCATCGGTGTACGGATCAGGTCCAACGACAACGAGTACGGTGTCGAGCGGGTCGTGACGGGCGACAACGTGATCTGCACCATTCCCCCGAAGTACATCTTCGGAGTTCTGCCCCACAGGTGGTTTCCCACCGAGTGGGTGGAACTGCTCTCAAGGCAGTTCCACGGAGCGGGCCTGCTCACTGGCTGGTTCGGCATGAAGAACCCCCAGTTCCAGGCCGTTGGTATAGACGAGCGCAGTTTCGTCTATATGCCGGGCATTACCCGTCCCGACGAAGGCTTCATCGGTGTCGTCGACATGGTGATGTGCGACTTCTCGGCCTGGGGCGACGGAACAGCCAGGCGTGGCCCCCCGATGAAGAGCGAGTACCTTTTCTCGACGGCGCTCACCGACGAGGAGATGCGTGACCCTGACAGGGTCGACCGGGTGATCGACCTCTGCGAGGACTGGGCGCGCCGTACCTTCCCGAACTGGGACGAAGACCTGGAGTTCTCGATCTGGACTCCGAGCCCCGAGGCCTACGGGCTCTGGAGGCCGGTGGGCACAGATAGGCCCGATGTCGTGTCGCCGCACGTGGACGGCCTGTACTTCGCCGGTGACCAGTACGGCAGGCGCCTCTGGGGCGGGGGCATAGATGGGGCCTCGTTGTCGGCGGTCATGTGCGTGGACGCCATGACGGGCGGTGACCTGGAGAGCGAGATCATGCCCGAGTACCACAGGGGCATTCCGGAGTTGGTGGCCTAGCAGACCACCGGTCCGGTACAACTCAGTCCAGGGCAGCCGCGAGGACCTCGGGTGGCGTCAGGTACGCGGCGCTGGAGCCACGTCGTGACCCGGCATCGCGTACCTCCCGTCGGGCGATTGAGCGGAGGTGTACCTCGTCGGGACCATCGGCAATGCGCAGGACGCGACCCCAGGACCAGATGCTCATCAGCGGAGTGTCTGAGGTGAGGCCCATTGCGCCAAAGACCTGCATGGCCCGATCGGAGACCTCGGTCTGCACCCTGGGCACCAGCGCCTTGATCATGGCGATTTCCTTGGCGGCCCCCCGCGCGCCCTCCCGGTCGATCATCCAGGCCGTCTTGAGGACCAACAGGCGTGCCTGGTCGATGTCGATCCGGGAACGGGCGATCCAGTCGGCGATAGTGCCGTGCTGATGAAGGTAACTACCGAAGGTCTTGCGCTCGACAGCCCGCTCGCAGAGCAACTCCAGTGCCAATTCGCACTGGCCGATGCTTCGCATGCAGTGGTGGATCCTCCCCGGCCCGAGGCGGGCCTGGGCGATCTCGAAGCCGGCACCCTCCTGGAGGATCAGGTTTTGGACCGGAACCTCCACGTCCTTGAAGATGATCTCGCAATGGCCTTCCAGGGAGAGGTAGTTCACCACCGGGATGTTCCTGACAACCTCGACGCCCGGGGTGTCGAGTGGCACTATGACCATGCTCTGCCTGCGGTGGCTGGACTCCTCCGGGTTGGTCACGCCCATGACGATCGCGAAGGTGCACCGCGGGTTGGCTGCCCCCGAGGAGAACCACTTGCGTCCGTTGATGACGTAGCTGTCTCCGGAACAGCGAATCGAGGTCATGATGTTGGTGGCGTCCGAGGAAGCCACGTCCGGTTCGGTCATGGCGAAGCACGAGCGGATCGTTCCCTCGAGCAGGGGTTCCAGCCACTGGTGGCGTTGCTCGGCGGTCGCGAAGAGGTGAAGGATCTCCATGTTCCCGGTGTCCGGGGCGCTGCAGTTGAAGATCTCCGATGCCCACATCACCCGTCCCATGATCTCAGCCAGCGGTGCGTATTCCAGGTTGGTGAGCCGCTGCCCGGGTTCATCATCGGCGAGGCCCGGCAGGAAGAGGTTCCACAGCCCCTCGTCGCGGGCCAGGGCCTTGAGGTCCTCGATGAAGTCCGGGTGGGAGTCACCGGCGTTGGTTGCTGCGATCCACCGGGGAATGGTCGGGACGACGTACTCGTCCATGAAGTCACTGACCTGGGTGCGGAGTTGCTGCACCCTGGGGGTGAAATCGAAGTCCATGGGTGCCTCCAGTTGTCGGGTTCCCACCGGCCGCAGGAGTTCGGCCAGGTGAGCAGGAGTGACTTGTGTAATGGGAGTATATTCCGTTTGAGGGGGGCTGGCTAAGTGGACACATCGGGTCAGATCCGAGCAAGTTCGGTGTCGCGTTCCCTGGTCGCCGTGGGTGACCGCTGGTCGCTTCTCATCCTTGGCGCCGCCTTCCAGGGCTGTGTGCGCTTCGTGGACTGGAGCGATCGGATCGGGATTGCCAGCAACGTGCTGAGCGGCCGGCTCCGGCAACTGGTGGCACTGGGCTGTCTGGAGATGGTCCAGGGCGACGACGGGCGCGGGCACGAGTACCGGCTGACATCAATGGGCATGGGCCTGTACCCGACCGCTCTCATGTTCTGGCGGTTCGATCGCCTCTGGTCCGAGAAGCGACTGCTCCACCCCGAGGCCCTGACACACCTGACCTGTGGTGGTTCGATGGTACCGAACATGGCATGTGGGGCTTGTGGGGAACGGGTTCATGCCAGGGACGTCGGGTACGAGGACGGTCCGGGTGCGGGTTTCGATGCTTCACCGCCCTCCCGGGTGAGCCGGCGGTCAGCGGTCGCAGTCGATGACGACGTCTCCCGGAACACCCTGTTCGGCGACTCGGTCGACTACCTGGGTGATCGTTGGACCCAGATGGTGATCTCGACGCTGTTTCTTGGGACCCGAAGGTTCGATCAGATCCAGAGGGAATGCGATGTCGCCACCAACCTTCTATCAGACCGGTTGAAGTCGATGGTCGCCGGCGGCATGTTGCAACGCCGGCGCTACCAGATCGGACCAGACCGCTTCGAGTATCTCCTGACACCCAGGGGAATGGACGTGTATCCGATAGCGCTCGCACTCATGCGCTGGGGTGACCAGTGGTTGGGTACAGCTGCTGGACCGCCTCTGTTGCTGCACCACCTCACCTGTGGGAACCCCCTGGAGGCAGTGGTGGTGTGCGACCAGTGCGGTCAGTCACCCGATCCGCACGAGGTCCTGTTCCGTCGTTAGTCGGGGCCCGGAGTTGGTGGACTCCTCAGGGACGCCCATCCTTGTCGGGTCAGTGTTCTCTGAAGAGGCGACCAAGTCCTTCCATGCGGTCATCGACGCCTGCCAGGCGGAGGCAGTGCCAGAGCATGGCCTGGTTGCTTGCCACGCACGACTTGCCGGTGGCGGCCTCGATCTCGTCGATCACGTCGACGGTTCGTAGCGCTCCGCAACTCACGAATACGGCATCGGCGTCGGGACGGTCGACGCTGATGGCAAGGTCGCGGATGTAGTCGGGGGTGACCCGCACCATGTCGGCATCGTCGGAGATGCCGAGGCCCACGACGTCGAGCACCTCGTAGCCGAGGCCCGTCATGTAGTCGGCTTCGATGCGGTTCACCTCGTCCAGATACGGGGTGGCGACCACCACCTTCGTGGCCCCGAGTGTGTCCAGGGCGGCGAACACACCCGATACGAGCGTCGTGGGAACCGCTCCCGGACAGCCTCTGGCGAGTTCAGCCCGTACGACATCCTCACCCATCACCACCGAGCCCGATGTGCACGCGTAGCAGACCACGTCCAGGTCGCCGTCGGGCAGTATCAGAGACGCTGAGTTGGCCAGGCCGTCGACCATGGCTGCCAGGTTGGCTGCCGTCACCTGGTTGGCCATTGGGGCACGTGAGAAGTGCACGCCAACGCCGGGCGGGGCGAGGCGCATCATGTCCTCTTCGACGGTCTGCTCCATCGCGAGCACGACGAAGCCAAGCTTGGCCCGGTGGTGTCGGCCACCGTCGAACACGACGTCGGGCAGCACCCCTAGGCCAGCACCAGGTCCAGGGGCGACCGGCTCAGGCGCTCGCAACCTGTCTCGGTGACAGCGACGGTGTGGCCGAGTGTCATGGCCCGCTGGTCGTCGAGGTCCAGGAGGATCATGTGCAGGAAGTAGGCCTGGTCTGCTTCGAATACCAGTGGATTCCCCTCGTAGATCATCGGCCAGTCGGTCCAGACCGGTGCGTACACGGCGCCCATGCCGTAGCCGCAGGCGTTGAGGCGGTGCTTGCGGTAGCCGGCGACGTCGAGCACGTCGGCGTGGGCCGAAAAGACATCGCCCATGGTGTTTCCGGGGGCAATGGCGGCCTCACATGCGAGCAGGGCCTCCTCACAGGCCCGGTGCATTTCGACCTGCACCGGGTCGGGGTCGCCCACGAGGATCGTTCGCATCATGGCGGCGTGGTACCGGCGCTGAACGCCACACCACTCCAGCGTCAGCTGGTCGTTGGCGTCGAGTGTGCGGCGGCCCGACGTGTAGCGCACCATCAGCGCCCCGGGTCCGGAGCCGATTATCAGCTCGTTGCCGGCGTAGTCGCCGCCACCCAGGAACACGGCACCCTGCATCGCGGCCAGGATCTCGGCTTCGTTGATGCCGCCAGCGGTCAGGCGGACCGCCTCGTCCCAGGCGTCGTCGGCAAGCTCGGCGGCCCGCCGCACATAGGCCAACTCGGCTGGGCTCTTGGTGCGGCGAAGTTCCTGGATGAGCGTGGAGGCGTCGGCCCAGGTCAGGTAGCCATTCAGCTCTGCCTCGACGAGGCGCCAGTTTGAGGCCTTGAGACCGTACGAGTCCAGCTCGATGCCGACCCTGGATCCGGCCATGCCAAGGTCGTCGAGTACCCCCTTCAGGTCAATGGCCGGGTTCATGCCCTCCACGTCGACCCAAATGCGCAGGTCATCCACGTCGGAGGTGTACAGGGCCGTGCCACGGTCGGGTGCCCGGGTGAGGAGGGTGATGTGTCCGTCAGCTGTCATGACCATGCACTGGAACATCGAGAAGCCGAACGTGTCGTAGCCCGTGAGCCAGTACATGGACTCCTGTTTGAACACCAATAGGGCGTCGAGTCCAGCGTCGGTGATCGCTGCAGCGGCACGGTCCTTGCGGGCTTGCATCTCCTCGGGAGCGAAGTGGATGGGCATGGTGCTCCTGATCGCAGAACTATCGGTGGAAGGGCGGCGAAATCGTCTCGCGTCTAGGGCTCAAGGTCAACCCTGTTGTTGGTCACGTTTGTATGGGTTTGGGTGCCGACGTGGCGACTACCTTGTGCCGGTGCCCGACCTCGACCTTCCCTTCAGCCGCGATGAGTACGCGAAGCGCCTGGCAATGGTGAGAGCGGCAATGGACGAGCGTGGGATCGAGGTGATGGTCGCCGCCGACCCGTCCAACATGGGGTGGTTGACCGGATACGACGGCTGGTCCTTCTACACGCCTCAGGCGGTGGTCGTCTCCCACGATGGGGAGCCGTGGTGGTGGGGTAGGCGCATGGACGCCAACGGTGCCCACCGCACCGTCTACATGGACGAATCGCGCATCCTCGACTACTCCGATGACCACGTCATGTCCACCGAGCGCCACGCCTTCGGCCAGTTGGGTGGCCTCCTGACCGACCTTGGGTTCGGCTCTGCACGGATCGGGGTCGAGTTGGACAATTACTACTATTCGGCTTCGGCCCACCAGAACCTGGTGGCGAGCCTCCCTGGTGCAGAGGTGGTCGATGCCACCGGCCTCGTCAACTGGCAGCGAGGCGTCAAGTCCGAACAGGAACTCGTATACATGCGCCGGGCTGCTCGCATCGTTGAGCGCATGCACGACCGTATCCGTGAACTGTTCGAGCCCGGCCTGCGCAAGTGTGACCTGGTCGCCGAGATCTACCACACGGCGATTTCCGGCACCGAGGAGTTCGGTGGTGACTACGCGGCCTTCGTACCGATGCTTCCGACCGGTGTCGATGCCTCGGCCCCTCACCTCACCTGGGATGACAAACCGTTCGAGTCGGGTGCGGGAACGTTCTTCGAGATCGCCGGGGCACACCGTCGCTACCAGCTGCCGCTGTGCCGGTCCGCCTACCTGGGCACCCCACCGCCCGAGATGCTCGAGGCTGAGAAGGCCCTGATCGAGGGGCTCGAGGCCGGGCTGACTGCCGCTCGGGCCGGTAACCGGGCCTGCGACGTGGCCAACGCCCTCTACGAAACCATGGAGAGGTACGGGATCCACAAGGAGGGGCGCTGTGGCTATCCGATCGGTATCAGCTACCCACCGGACTGGGGTGAGCGCACAATCTCATTCCGCCCGACTGACGAGTCGATCCTGGAGCCCGGTATGACCTTCCACTTCATGCCCGGACTCTGGATGGACGACTGGGGCCTCGAGATCACCGAGAGCTTCGTGATCCGTGACGAGGGGGTGGCTGAGACACTGGCCAACTACCCGCGTGAGCTCTTCATCAAGCCGTGAGCGGGAATCAGTTGCTCGAAGAGGCGTTGGTGATCCTGGACGACCTGATCGCCTTTGAGACCGTGGCCCTGACGCCCAACCTGGACATGGTCGAGTACTGCGTCGCCCGACTCGAGGCGGTCGGGGCTGATATCAGGCTCACCCACAGCGATGACGGCACCCGGGCCAACGTGTTCGCCACGATCGGGCCTGGTGGTGACGGCGGCATCGTTCTCTCAGGGCACAGCGACGTCGTGCCCGTGCACCCGGCTGACTGGACGACACCTCCCTTTGAGGCATCCCACCGGGAGGGGCGCGTCCATGGACGTGGATCGGCCGACATGAAGGGCTTCATCGCCTGCGTGTTCGCCCTGCTACCGGGCTTTGCTGAACTGGAACTCGTAAGGCCCCTGCACGTGGTACTCACCTTCGACGAGGAGGACGGCTTCCACGGTGCACCGGTGCTGCTCGACGACTTGGTGCGAAACGGCCCCAAGCCTGCCGCTGCGATC
>CEPS01007690.1_pt1 | contig 11830 bp, 11 predicted proteins | sample 530401 | NCBI WGS metagenome assembly CEPS01 (sample SAMEA2620035, study PRJEB7988) | marine metagenome | biome: marine biome (ENVO:00000447); feature: mesopelagic zone (ENVO:00000213) & marine oxygen minimum zone (ENVO:01000065); material: "saline water (ENVO:00002010), including plankton... | reverse complement strand
AAGGGCGCTGCCGGGCCTGGCTCCCGCCCCGGCCCCGGAAGAAGACGGTCCTGGATTTTGGCGTAATTTACTGGCCACGTTGTCGGGGAACGAGGGTTAGATTCTATCCACTTGCCCGCCCCCGCCACGGGATGACGGCGGGAATCCGGTCTTTGTAGTCGCGGAATTCGTCGCCATAAAGGGCCAGCAGCTTCCGTTCCTCGGAATACGTGCCGATGAAGAGGTACGCCGATCCCCAGACCGCCGTCGCCAGCCCGAAATCGCCCGTGGCGCCGCCCCATAGAATCAGATAGGCGCCCAAATAAAGCGGATGACGGACGAACCGGTGCAGGCCACTGATGATAAGCGGCTCGTCCTCGGATAGCGTGTTTCCCTTCCCGTGGGCGCGGATTTGCGCCAGGCCCGAAAACCGGCCGAGGTCGTATTCGCGCAGCGCCATCACCAGCACCACCCAGCCGAGGACGTAAACGCCAACCAGCGCGTTTTCGACTGCGGCCGTGGGGGCGAAACTCGCCCGGTCGCCCACCAATGCCCGGCCGAGCGCCCATACGGCGGCGATATGAAGCCCCGCCCATAGGTTATAGGCGAGCCGGTAATAGGCCCCGAACAACGAATCCAGCCGTCGTTTCGCGCCGGCCCCGGCGAGGACGGAGTGAACGACGCCGAAGCTCAGCCACGCCAGTCCATAGATCGCCTGCGCCTCGAGGGGGGTGGGATGGAAAAAAAGGTTTTCCACGCCGCCTGGTGGTTATTTTGTCATCCTGGCGATGGTCGCGGACGTCGAAAAGCCCGGTTCCAGCTTCGCCAGCAGGACCTTGCCGCCGCGGCGCTTGACCACGTCGGCGCCGACGACGCCTTCGAGGTCGTAATCCGCGCCCTTGACCAAGACGTCCGGCTTCAGGGCCTTGATCAGCTTCAACGGCGTTTTTTCGGCGAAGATCACCACCGCGTCCACCGTCGCCAGCGACGCCAGCACCGTGGCCCGGGCGGCTTCCGACTGCACCGGGCGGCCGTCGCTTTTCAGGCTCACCACCGACGCATCCGAATTCAGCCCCACCACCAGCCGCCCGCAGGCCCGTTTGGCCTGTCTCAGCAGCGACACGTGGCCCGGATGCAGAAGGTCGAAACATCCGTTGGTGAAGCCGATCCTGTGACCGGCCCGGCGCCAGGCGTCGACCCGGTCCTTGACCTGTTGGGCGGACAAAACCTTGGCCTCGGCGCTCGAAAGGTCCTGGTGATGGAGCCGGGCGACGACATCGGCGGCATAGGCCGCCGCCGTGCCGACCTTGCCGACGACGATGCCGGCGGCGACGTTGGCCAAGGCCGCGGCGTCGGCCAGTTGGATGCCGGCGCCCAGCGCGGCGGCAACGGCCGCGGCCACGGTATCGCCGGCGCCGGAAACATCGAATACCTCTTGCGCCTCGGCCGCCAGATGGACGGCCCGGCCTTTCGCCGGCACCACGGTCATGCCGTCGGCGCTTCGGGTCACCAGCACGGCGCCGAATTTGTGTTTGCGGATCAGGTATTTGGCGGCGGCGGTGACGTCGTGGTCGGTTTCGACCGCCTTGCCGGCGGCCTCGGCCAGTTCCCGCAGGTTGGGCGTGATCAGGCCGGCGCCCCGGTAACGGCCGAAATCCACTCCCTTGGGGTCGACGATCACGATTTTCTTGGCCTTGCGGGCGATCTTGATGATCTCGGCCGCCGCCTTGCCGGTCAGCACGCCCTTGCCGTAGTCGGACAGCACCACGACCTTGCAGCCCCGCATGGCGCTGGCGGCGGCCCTGATCAGACTCTTTTCGACCTTCGGCGGCAGGTGATGGTCGGTTTCCCTGTCGGCGCGCAGCACCTGCTGCCCGCCGGCCAGGTAGCGCGTTTTGGTCGATGTCCGCCGCCCGTCGTCGACGATCGGCTTGTCGGCAACGCCGTGGCCCCTGATTTGTCCGGCAATCGCCTTGCCGGCGCCGTCGTTGCCGACGACGGTGACGAAGCGGGCCTGGGCGCCGAGCGATCGGAGGTTGCGGACGACGTTGCCGGCGCCGCCGAGCATGGCGTCCTCGCGCTCCACCTTGAGCACCGGTATAGGCGCTTCGGGCGAGATCCTATCGACTGATCCATAATTAAAATGATCCAGCATCACGTCGCCGACGCAAAGCACCCGGGCCTTGGCCAGGGCGCCGATGAGCGGCACCAGTTGGGCGCGATCCGTCATATCAGGCCGAGCTCCTGTTCCAGGGCCCCGCACAGCATGTGGCCGAGGATGATGTGCATCTCCTGGATGCGGGACGTGATGTCCGACGGCACGACCAACAACGGATCGGCCAGGCCGACCATGCGCCCGCCGCCCTTGCCGCCGAAGCCCACCGGAATCGCTCCTATTTCCTTGGCCGTCTCGAGACCGCGGATGACGTTCCCGCTGTTGCCCGAGGTCGAAATGGCCAACGCCACGTCTCCGGGCCGGCATAGGGCCTCGACCTGACGGGCGAACAGGTCGTCGAAGGACCAGTCGTTGGCGATCGCCGTCAGGGCCGAGGTGTCGGTGGTCAGCGCAATGGCGCGGATGGGGTCGCGGTCGGTGATGTAGCGCACCGTCAATTCGGTGGCGATGTGCTGGCAATCGGCGGCGCTGCCGCCGTTGCCGAACAGCGCCAGCTTGTTGCCGGCCCGGATGGCTTCGGCGCAAATGCCGATGAGCCGGGAAAACGGCTCCATAAGCGCCTCGCGGGTGGCGTCCAGGGCCGATTGGTGATGATCGAACTCGGCTTCGTAAAAGGCGTTTAAGTCCATAAACTCATATTTACTCTGTTTACGCCCGCCTATGCAAAGAAGCGCCTACAGCGTTTCCTTGAAATAGCCGATGGTTTTTTCCAGGCCGTCTTCGAGCGCCACCCGGGGCGCCCACCCCAGCGCCGATTTCGCCAGGCCGATGTCGGGGCAACGCTGCAACGGGTCGTCGCCGGGAAGGGGGTGTTCCTCCAATTCGGACTCCGACCCGGTCATGTCGATGATCTTTTCCGCCAGTTCGCGGATCGTCGATTCCGTCGGGTTACCCAGGTTCACCGGTCCGGTCATCTCGTCCGGCGCCTCCATCAGGCCAATCAATCCCTCGATCAGATCGGAGACGTAACAAAAGGACCGGGTCTGGCCGCCGTCGCCGTAAAGGGTGATCGGTTTTCCCCGCAGCGCCTGGACGATGAAATTCGACACCACGCGGCCGTCGTTGGGGAGCATGCGCGGTCCGTAGGTGTTGAAGATCCGGGCGACCCGGATGTTGGTGCCGTACTGGCGGTAATAGTCAAAAAAAAGCGTCTCCGCGCAGCGCTTGCCCTCGTCGTAACAGCCGCGGGGACCGATGGAATTGACGTTGCCCCGGTAGTCCTCCGTCTGCGGGTGCACTTCCGGGTCGCCATAAACCTCGCTCGTCGACGCCTGCAATATTTTTGCCTTGGTCCTTTTGGCCAGGCCCAGCATGTTGATGGCGCCGTGGACCGAGGTCTTGGTCGTCTGCACCGGGTCGTACTGGTAATGGACCGGCGACGCCGGGCAGGCCAGGTTGAAGATTTCATCGACCTCGACGTAAAGCGGAAAGGTTACGTCGTGGCGCATCAACTCGAAGTGGGGCTGGTCGAAAAGGCCGATAAGGTTGTCCCGGGTGCCGGTGAAGAAGTTATCGACGCAAAGCACGTCATGGCCGTCCTCGACGAGGCGGTCGCAAAGATGCGAGCCGACAAACCCGGCGCCGCCGGTGACGAGCACTTTTTTCCTGGCCGCCATGACCCAATCCTTCTGAAAACCGCGCCGAACCTAGCACTTCGCCACGGCGCGGACAAAGCCGAAAGGGTACGCGAGGCGGTTGATCCTTGGTATTACGCCTAGGTCCGCAAAAAACGCCGGGTGCCGGCTTCCAGCACCAGCGCCGTCAGCCGGTTCGAGCGCCAGGCCCCGGTGTCGATGCCGATGCGGTTGGTCCGGATTTCAGGCTCCGGGCACGAGGTGTGGCCGTGGACGACCATGGACCCCAGGTCGGCGTCGGAATACAGAAATTCCTCGCGGATCCACATCAGGTCGAACTCGCTTTGGTCCCGCAACGCCACCCCGGGGCACAGGCCGGCGTGGACGAACAGGTAATCGCCTTCGGCATGATGCATTTCAAGCCCGGTGAGGAATTTCCAATGGCTTTCGGGGACGGCTTGGCGGAGCTTGTCGCGCGCGTTTTGCAGGCCCCGCAAGTCGCCAAGCAAATCCCAAAGACCGATGCCGTAACTGTCCAGGGTGTTGCGGCCGCCGTTCACGATCCAGGTTTCGCCGTGGTTTCCCGTTTCCATAAACGCGATCATCATGTCCTCATGGTTGCCCTTAAGGTAATGGCGCTCGAATCCCTCAAGCGGTGCTTCGATCAGGCCGTCGATAACGTCGAAGCTGTCGGGCCCCCGGTCTATGTAATCGCCGACATAAACCACGACCTTGCGCAGGTCCGGGGCGGTCTTGGCGTCGTCGAGGATTTGCCCGTGCAGCCGGCCGAGCAGGTCGGCCCGTCCGTGGATGTCGCCGATGGCGTAAACGCGGCAATTCTCCGGCACGCGGGGGGAAACCGGGGCGTCCGCCGCCGGTTCCCGGCCCGGCCGGCCATTGCCGGTGCTCTGGCGTCGAGGAGTCATCTCTGGCAATATGATGGCCCAGCGGCGACCCGGCGGCAAGGAGGCCCCCGAAACGGACCGGGACCCCGGCGGCGGTTGTTTTGGCGGTAATCTGATTTAATGGTTCGATCTGATGATTTACCTTAGGTCATGAACTCATAAATGGGGATGACTGTGACGCGTGTTGTTTTGTTTACTGGCAAGGAGTTAGGATGGAGTGATGCCAAAGCATCATGACCGACGACACGACGATGCCCAGTGGACAAAATAACCGCGCCCCGAGAGGGGTCGGCCTATGGCCCGTTTCGGTGCGTCAGGAACCCTCACCGGGGCTTTGGCCCCGCTTTCGCGCCCCTTCCTGCCGAAACGGGCCATCCGCCGATCACAGTTCATCTCCATTTATGAGTCCATGGCCTAGGCTGAGCGGCCTATGCGCGGGGCCGTGAGGGGGATTCCCGAAACCGGGCCTTGGGGCCCGTAAGACAGGATGAATCATGGCCGAACTCGGCTACGCTAGCGGCGGATACCGCGAACCGGAGACCGGCGAGGAAAGCTTGCTGCTGTCCCGCCTCAAGCGTATCGAGGCGAACCCGGCCGGCGTTTACGGGGTCCATATTTACCTGTCGAAGCTGAAAGCCTCGAACCGCCAGCCTCATTTCCTCGGTATCGCCGCCCGGACGTTCGATCCGCTGATTGAAAACTTCGAAGCCACCGTTTTTTCGATCCACAACGCGGACCTGATCCTTATATGCCGGAACGTTCCCGTCGATGACGCCGCCGCCGCCGTCGACAAGGTGCTGGCGCTGTTCGGCGAGGACCCGTTGCTGGCCAACGAGGAAGAGGCCTTCGAGGACTCTTTTTCGACCTGGTACGACCTCGGCCAGCCGGACGACTTCTCGACCTTCGTCGGCATCGTCAACGACCTAGCCGTCGGGGCCCAGCGGAGCATGCAGCACAGGGTCCAGGACAAGACCAAGGAAGACCGGGAGAAGGGCGAACCCCTGGGCGCCATGAACCTGGCGGCCATCAACCGGAAACTACAAGGCACCCGGGTCGCCGATCTGATCCACGAACAAACCTGCCTGGAGATGGGGCCGGACGGCCCCCGCGGCATCGTCTTCCGCGAGCATTTCGTTTCCATGGCCGAACTGAAGAAACGGATCGCGCCCGAGGTCGATCTGTTCTCTTCGCCGTGGCTGTTCCAGCACCTGACCGAGACGCTGGACAAGCGGATGCTGGCGGTGCTGGCGAACCGCGATATCGGAGGCATGGCCAGTCCCATCAGTCTGAACCTGAACGTCGACACCATCCTTTCCAGGGATTTCCAGAATTTCCACAAGGCCATCGGAAAAAGCGCCTCGAGGGTGGTGGTGGAAATGCAGGTTTTCGATATCTTCGCCGACATGAATACCTACGGTTACGCGCGGGATTCGCTTCAGGAACAGGGCTACCGGGTCCTGGTGGACGGCCTCAGCCCCTTGGCCCCGCGGTTTTTCGATCCCGGGAAGCTGCAATCGGATTTGGTCAAGATCGCCTGGGGGCCGGAATTCGAGGGTGATACCGATTCCACCCGCCTGGCGGAAATACGCGAGGTGGTGGCGGCGACCGGAAAGGACAGCGTGATCCTGGCCCGGGTCGATAGCGAAAATGCGGTGAAATGGGGTTTGTCGATGGGCATCAGCCGCTTTCAGGGCTTTTTAATCGACGACGTGATAGGAAAGCTTGCCGAGGCGCAGGCGGAGAAAGCCAGGGCCGAATCGAAGCCGAAGCCGCCGCCGCAACCGGCCCCGGCACGGCCCGCCGCTCCGGCGCAGCCGGCGGCGCAACCGGCCCCGGCGCAACCCCAGCCCAAGCCCGCGCCCAAGGCTTGAGAACGGACATCAAGAGCGACCTGACCGATGGCGATATCCCCTGAAAATCAACCGCCGAGCCAGGAAAACCTGCTGCTGGACTACATGCGCCGGCTGGAAAAGCACAAGGAAGGCCGCAAGGCCGTTCACCTGCACCTGTCCCTGCTTCGGCCCATGAACCGGCGCCAACAACACATCCGCACCGCCGCCGGAAATTTCGAAACCATCGTTAAATCCATGGACGGGCAGGTGTTTACGGTCAAGAACGCGGATATCCTCGTCATTTACAAGGAAACCGCCCATCCCCAGGTGGAAACCGCGGTCCAGCAAATCCGCTGTCTTTTCGACGACGACCCCCTGATCGTCGAGGAAGGGAATTCCGATCAAAAATTCGCTTCCTGGTACGACGCCGAGCAGGATTTCGACGCCGTCCTGCAAATCGTCCAGGGCATGGCCCATGCCGAACAGAAACGCCAGACCGAGGTCCGCGGCCGCATGGACGCCCGCGCCGCCTTGAAGACGAAACAGGAGCAGGGCGAACCCCTGACGCCGCGGGTGCTGGCCAGGGTCGAAACGGCGTTGTCCAAGACCGACCTTTCCAACCTGGTGCGCCGGCAGTTCATCTGCCGGGTGGATTCGAACATGGTGCCCGAGCGGATTTTTTCGGAGTTGTTCATTTCGATCAAGGATCTGCGCGAAACCATGCTTCCGGACGTCAACCTGGCCGCCAACCGGTGGCTGTTCCAGCACCTGACGACGACGCTCGATCAGCGCATGCTTTCCATGCTGACCAAGACCGACGGCATTTCCATGTCGGGCGACATCAGCTTCAACATCAATGTCGCTACGTTGTTGTCCCCGGGATTTCAGTCCTTCGACGACAACATAGCCGCCAGGCGCCGGGGCACCATGATCATCGAACTGCAAAAGGAAGACATCTTCCGCGATCTGGCGTCCTATTTGTTCGCCCGCGAGTTTGTCCAGGAGAAAGGCTACAAGGTCTGTCTCGACGGCCTGACGGCGCGGACCATCGACATCATCGACCGCGAACGCCTCGGCGCCGACATCGCGAAACTGATCTGGCATACCGATCTGGTGGACGGCGGCGATGAACTGCACGAAAAAATCCGTGAAATCATCAAGCGCGGCGGCCCCGACCGGCTGATCCTGTGCCGCTGCGACAACCGGGAAGCCATCGATTTCGGTCACTCCGTGGGTATCGACCTGTTCCAAGGGCGGTATGTGGAGAGCCTGATCGCCGAAGACGGGAGGCGCCGCGAGCTTCTGAAGCTCAAGCGCCGGATCGAACGCAGCGAAGCGGACGCGTTTCTCGACGAGGAGTAATTAAGTCGTTGTTATTTTTTCTTCTCGCCGCTGACGGCGGCCTCCTCGAAGGTCGCCATGCCGGTGTGACACGCCACGGCGGCCCTCAGGACCGCAACCGCCAACACCGCGCCCGTGGCCTCGCCGAGGCGCATGTTGAGATCCAAAAGCGCCGTTTTTCCCAGTTTTTCCAAAAGCCGTCGGTGCCCCGGTTCGGCCGACACATGGCCGACCTGGCAATGGTCGAGGGCGCCGGGGTGTTGGGCGTCGAGCACCGCAGCCGCGGTACTGGCCACGTAACCGTCCAACAAAACCGGAACTTGGCGATAGCGCGCCGCCAGCACGGCGCCGGCGATGGCCGCCATCTCGCGGCCGCCGAGACAGCACAGCGCCTGCACGGGCGCGCCAAGACGGGATTGGTGAAATTCGACGGCTTCATTGACGATTCTGGTCTTGTTTGCCAGCGTCCTGCCGCTGACGCCGGTGCCGGCGCCGGTCCAATCGGCCCCATCGCCGCCGTAGAGCGCCAACGCCAGGGTCGCCGCCGAGGTCGTATTGCCGATGCCCATTTCCCCCAGGCATAGAACGTCCATGCCGTCGGTGACCGCACCCATGCCGAAGACGAAGGCATCGATGCATTCGGCTTCCGTCATCGCCGGCGCCCGGGTGAAATCTTCCGTCGGCCGGTCAAGGGCCAGCGCATCGACGCCGAAACCGACGCCGAAGGCTTGGCAAAGCTGGTTGATGGCGGCGCCGCCGGCTTCGAAGTTGGCGACCATTTGCCCGGTCACCTCCGCCGGAAAGGCGGAAACGCCCCTCGCCGCGATGCCGTGATTGGCGGCGAAAACCTGGGCCTGGGCCGCGCCCAGGCTTGGCGGGTGGCGGCCTTGCCATTCGGAAAGCCAAAGACAGATTTCCTCCAACCGGCCGAGCGCGCCGGGCGGCTTGGTCAACTGCTTCTCCCGGGCCGCGCAGGCTTCGGCCGCTTCGGCGTCCGGGCCGGGGAGGGTTTTCAGGGCCTCGATCAGGTCATCCAGGCCCTGGATGGTCGGCGGCGGCGTCATCGGTTTAAAAGATTTCTTTCAAGACTGGAATTTCCTTTGCCTCGGCCTTCACCTATAACCGAAAATACACCGCCGCGCCCGCCTGAAAAAAACCGGCGCCGGCGCCGGCGAACGGCAAGAGGTCCTGGGCCATGGCCAAATTGGATAAAACCCGCAATTTCCTTTCCGAGCAGCTTGTCGGCTGGTGGCGGGATTGCTGTGTTGCCGGGCAATTCCTGACGCGGCTTCCGTTTCCGGCGCCAAGGGACGGAGCCGGGAAAGGGGCGTTGGCCGGCTCGTCCCGCGCTTTTCCGGTCGTCGGCGCCGCCGTCGGGGCGATCGCCGGCCTGTCGCTGATGGTGGTGGCGGGGCTCGGCCTTCATCCGCTGGCGTCCGCCTTTGTCGCGCTTGCGGTTGCGGCGCTGGTGACCGGCGCCCTTCACGAAGACGGCCTGGCCGATGTCGCCGACGGTTTCGGCGGCGGCCGGACGAAGGCGAAAAAGCTCAAAATCATGAAGGATTCCCGGATCGGCGCCTTCGGGGTGTTGGCGGTGGTTTTCTCCGTCGCCATCCGCGCCGGCATTTTAAGCGGGCTTCCCGGTCCCGGCATGGCGGCCTTGGCATTGATGGCCGCCGCCGCCCTTTCCCGCGGCCTGTTGCCGGCGGTGATGGCGGCGATGAATCCGGCCCGGAAATCCGGCCTTGCCTTCGAGGCCGGAACGCCGGACCAGGAATCCTGGGTCACGGCGCTGGTGCTGGGCGGGCTTCTGGGATTTCTTTTTTTGGGTCCGGGCGGCGGACTGATGGCGTTGGCGATGGCGACTGTCGCCGTCGCCGCCCTGGCCTGGCTGGCCGAGCGTCAGGTCGGCGGCTTCACCGGGGATGTCCTGGGCGCCCAGCAGCAGGCGGCGGAAATCGCCGTGCTGGCGGCGGCAGGGGCGGCGTTTTGAGCCCTGAAACTCGATGGTGGTGGGTGCGCCACGCGCCGGTGGCCGGCGTTGACGGGGTGATCTATGGCTCCAACGACGTCGATTGCGACGTTTCCGACAAGGTCCGGATCGAAGCCCTGGCCGGCGCCCTGCCCGAGGGCGCGGTGTGGGTCACCAGCCATTTGAGCCGCGCCATCAAGACCGCCCGGGCCGTCGCCGACGCCGGGCTGGATTTTCCCGAACCGGCCATCGAGGAAAACCTGGGCGAACAGAACTTCGGTGATTGGCAGGGGCTTTCCTGGGATGAGATGCATAAACGGGACAAGGACACCTATGAGGCCTTCTGGGGCGACCCGACCCGGACCCGGCCGCCGGGGGGCGAAAGCTTCGCCGATCAGATCAAGCGCACCGGCGACGTCATGGGCCGCCTGACGATCGAACACCAAGGCCGCGACATCGTCGCCATCACCCATGGCGGCACCATCCGCGCCGCCCTTTCCATAGCCCTCAAGCTCGAGCCCGAGCAGGGCATGGCGCTCAGGATCGACGCCCTGTCGATCAGCGTCCTCGAGCACGTCGAGGACGGCCTGTTGCGCGGCGCCGGCGGCGTGTGGCGGGTGTGCGGCGTCAACCGGCCGGTGTTGGCGGACCGGAGAACCTGGCCTTGAACGCCCAATCCAAAATCTTGGCCCCGGTGACCCTTGTGTTGGGCGGCGCGCGCTCGGGCAAAAGCCGTCACGCCGAGGGCTTGGTGGAATTCCTGGCGCCAAGGATTTACCTGGCCACCGCCGAGGCCAAGGACGCGGAAATGGCGGCCCGTATCGAGGAACACAAAAAACGCCGCGGCCCCGGCTGGGAAACCGTGGAGGAGCCTCTGGATATCGCCGCCGCGCTGGGCGCCCATTCCGGCCGTCAGAAGCCGGTGGTGGTCGATTGCCTGACGCTGTGGATGTCGAACCTGATGGCGGCGGGGCGGGACGCCGATAACGAAGTCCAGGCGCTGGTGAACCGTCTGGGCGTGCTGCCCGGGCCGGTGGTGTTGGTGTCGAACGAAGTCGGGATGGGGATTGTGCCTGACAATGTCCTCGCCCGCGCCTATATGGACAATGCCGGGCGCATGAACCAGGCCGTGGCCGCCGCCGCCCAAAGGGTGGTGTCGGTCACCGCCGGGCTTGCGCGGGCAATAAAAGAAGCCGAATAGGCCAAAAGAAACAAAGGGCGGGCTTTCCATGCATCAACTTGCCGCACAACGCGGCGCCATTGCCGACGGTTCGCGCCCCGTCCATCCGGACCAGAGCCCGGGCGACATCGTCGTGCTGTCGGCCGCCGATATGGAACTGGCGGCGCTGGCGCAGGCGCGGGCGAAGCTCGACGCCGGGGACTTTCCCAGCCTCAGGCTCGCCAGCCTGCTGCATCTCGGCCATGACCGTTCCGTCGATCATTACGCCGAAGACGTCGTCGCCCACGCGAAGCTGGTCGTCGTCCGGCTTCTCGGCGGGCGCGGCTATTGGCCCCATGGCACCGACGAAATCGCCCGCATCTGCCGGGACAGGGACATCCCGGTGGCTTTCCTTCCCGGCGACGACCAGCCCGACCCCGAACTGGCGGCGCTGACCACGGTCACCGCCGAGGCCCAGCACCGGCTGTGGCAATACGGGGTCCACGGCGGGCCGGAAAACGCTCTCGATTTCCTCAAATTCGCCGCCGGCCTCATCGGCTTTGACTCTGAATGGCGGGAACCCCGGCCCCTGGTTCGGGCCGGGCTTTACTGGCCCGGATTGGAAACCCCCGGCCTGGAAGCCGTGCGGGCGACATGGAAAGCCGAAGCCCCGGTCGCGGCGCTGGTGTTCTACCGGGCCCTGGTGCAGGCCGGGAACCTGAAGGCCATCGACGCCCTGATCGAAGGCTTGAGGTCAAAGGGGCTGAACCCGCTGCCGGTTTTCGTCGCCAGCCTCAAGGACCCGGTGGCGGCGGCGACCCTGGAGGAACTGCTGAGTGGGGCTGTGCCCGACGTCGTCCTCAACGCCACCGGTTTCGCCGTTTCGGTGCCC
>CEPS01020737.1_pt1 | contig 12032 bp, 8 predicted proteins | sample 530401 | NCBI WGS metagenome assembly CEPS01 (sample SAMEA2620035, study PRJEB7988) | marine metagenome | biome: marine biome (ENVO:00000447); feature: mesopelagic zone (ENVO:00000213) & marine oxygen minimum zone (ENVO:01000065); material: "saline water (ENVO:00002010), including plankton... | reverse complement strand
ATAGTAGACGAGTTATCTAGCCACAACAAGCGGGTGTCCTGTACAATTGGTATTGATGCTTCCAATTTGCGAAGAGGTGGTGGTATTACTCATTTAGTGGAATTAGTGTCAGCTACAAAGCCAGAATTACACAATATTGCGAAAGTGGTCATTTGGGGTAGTCATAAGACACTAGATTTGTTGGAAGATCAGACATGGTTAATAAAAATTACACCACAAGAATTAAACTTAGGTTCTATTTATCGTTTATATTGGCAAAAGTTTAAGTTGTCACGTGCTGCCATAGCAGAAGGTTGTAACTTACTTTTTGTTCCAGGGGGAAGTTGTTGGAGTAATTTTAGACCTATAGTAACAATGAGTCGTAATATGTTGCCCTTTCAACTGATTGAAATTCGTCGATATGGTTTATCATGGATCTCAGTTCGATTGTTATTATTACGTTTAATACAAACAAAGAGTTTTCGTCGAGCTGACGGCCTAATTTTTCTGACTAAATTTGCTAAAGGGCATATTCAAAAAATTACGGGTAAACTATCTGGTTTTTCAGAAGTAATTCCACATGGTCTTAATTTACGTTTTCATATGGAACCAAAAGAACAGTATGATATTTCTAAATATTCTTTAGACAAGCCTTTTCAGTTACTTTATGTTTCAATAGTAGATCAGTATAAACATCAATGGTGTGTTGTAGAAGCGGTATCTCAATTGAGAAATAAGGGTTATCCAGTTTTATTGAATATAGTTGGTCCAGCCTATCCACCAGCATTAAAGCGCTTAAGAAGAACTATAAATAAACTAGATCAAAATAATGATTGGGTAAATTATCATGGAGATATTCCATATGAAGATTTGCATAATATTTATCAGGAGTCTCATCTTGGCATTTTTGCCTCAAGTTGTGAAAATATGCCAAATATATTATTGGAAACAATGGCAGCTGGACTGCCAATCGCATGCTCAAATATAGAACCAATGCCAGAAGTGTTAGGAAATAATGGCTTGTATTTTGATCCAGAACAACCAAGTGAAATTTTTAATACTCTAGAAAGTTTGATTAATAATCCTGAATTAAGGTTAGAAAAAGCAAATGCAAGTTTCCTTGAAGTGCAAAAATATTCTTGGTCTATTTGTGCCAACGAAACTTTTTCTTTTTTAAATAAGGTTGCAACAGATTATAAAAAATCTTTATGTGCGGAATAGTAGGAACTTTAGGTGGCAATACCGATCTTGTTGAAAGTGCGTCTGCGGTTATAAAACATAGAGGCCCGGATGATTCTGGAGTTTTTGTAGATAAGTCATTAAATATTGGATTAGGGCATCAAAGACTTTCTATTCTCGACATATCTACTCTTGGCCATCAACCAATGTTTAGTTCTAATAGAAAAGTTGTCATTGTATTTAATGGTGAAATATATAACTTTCGTGAACTTCGTGCTCAGTTAGAAGAGGAAGGTTGTATTTTTCATGGAAATTCAGACACTGAAGTTTTATTAAACTTATATCTTTCAGAAGGAAAAGTAATGTTATCAAAACTCAATGGTATTTTTGCATTTGCTATTTGGGACAGTGACTCTGAGTCACTCTTTGTTGCACGTGATGCGTTAGGAGTTAAGCCAATATATTATTCTGTAGAGGGTGGGATTTTTGCCTTTGCAAGTGAGATTAAAGCACTACTTGAATTGACTCATCATAATAAATCATTAAACCCAGAAGCTATTAACCGATATCTATCTTTTTTATGGTGTCCAGGTAAAGAAACTCCATTGAAATTAGTACAGAAACTATTGCCTGGGGAAGCAATAATTGTAAAAAAGGGGAAAATAGAAGAAAAATGGCTATGGTATCAATTACCTATGTTTCGTGGAGTAAGGAGTAACCTAAACAAAAAAGACGCTATTTCAGGTACTGTTGATCATCTAAGACAGGCTGTCCATCGCCAGATGGTTTCCGATGTTCCTTTAGGCGCATTTCTTTCAGGTGGCTTAGATTCAAGTGCAGTTGTTGCATTTGCTAGAGAATTAAATCCAAATATTAGATGTTTTTCAATTGAAACGAAAGGTGGGCAAGACCCTGGTTTTGTAGATGATTTACCTTATGCACGAAAGGTTGCTAAGCATTTAAATGTTCCACTAGAAGTGGTATCTGTTGACTCAAGAAAAATAGCAGAAGATCTGGAATATATGGTGACTCAACTAGACGAACCTTTAGCAGATCCTGCATCTCTAAATGTACTTTATATTAGTCAGTTAGCAAAAGAGCACGATATTAAAGTGCTACTTTCTGGTACAGGTGGAGATGATTTATTTACTGGTTATCGTCGTCATTATGCAATACAATTAGAACGTTATTGGAATTGGTTACCATATCAAATTCGTTCATTAATAGAAAATACAACTCATCATCTAAATACTAAGCAACCTTTTCAGCGACGATTAGCAAAATTATTTAATGGAGCAGGACTTGATAGTAATGAAAGATTGATAAACTATTTTCGATGGTCGAGTGATTCATTATTACAATCACTTTATTCGAAAGAGTTTCGTGAACTTCTAGGAAATAGCGATTCCAGTTCTCCAATGAAAGATTTTATTGCTCCACTTTCTTCAAACAGTTCTCAATTAGATCTTATGCTATCTCTAGAGCAACGTTTTTTTCTTGCAGATCATAATTTAAATTACACTGATAAAATGTCAATGGCAGCTGGTGTAGAGGTTAGAGTGCCTTTTTTGGATGTAGATTTAGTTGACTTTGCTTCACGTATACCCAACAGATATAAACAATACGGCAGAGAAGGCAAATGGGTATTAAAAAAAGCAATGCAACCTTACTTACCAAAGAGTGTAATATACCGTCCAAAATCGGGTTTTGGTGTTCCACTACGAAGGTGGATGAAAGAAGATTTACGAGAGTTGTTAGGGGACTTGTTATCAGTTGATAGTTTGAATAAGCGTGGAGTATTTTCAGTGCAAGCAGTACAGGAACTTATATCAGACAATGACAATGGTAAAATTGATGCAAGTTATACTTTATTATCAATACTTTGTGTGGAAATATGGTGCCGTGCTTATATTGACAATTAATTGAGAATTTTTTTGTAACAAATGCTATAGGTTTTAATTTTGAAACAAATTCTTCAAAATCTTTCTAATGGGAAAACTACTCTTGTTGATGTTCCTTGTCCAAAAATTGTAAAAGGGTCATTACTTATTGCTTCCTCTAAAACATTAGTTTCGGCTGGAACAGAGCGAATGTTGGTTGATTTTAGCAAAGCAAATATGTTGGATAAAGCTCGCCAACAACCTGATAAGGTAAAAAAGGTGTTAGGCAAGGTAAAGAGTGACGGTTTACTTCCAACAATTGATGCTGTGCGTTCTAAGCTGGATCAACCACTGCCTCTTGGGTATTGTAATGCTGGAGTAGTCTTAGAAACTACTGTTGATGGTTTTTCTATTGGCGAACGTGTTGTTTCTAATGGGAATCATGCAGAGGTTGTAAGAGTTGCTCAAAATCTTTGTGCCAAAATTCCAGATAATGTTGATGATGAATCTGCTGCTTTTACAGTCATAGGTGCAATTGGTTTACAAGGCATCAGACTGATTCAACCAAGTTTAGGAGAATGTTTTGTTGTTACTGGTCTAGGAATGATTGGTTTGTTATGTGTGCAGATGTTACGTGCTAATGGTTGTCGAGTGCTTGGTGTTGATTTAGATTCTAAAAAGTGTGAAATTGCAAGGCAGTATGGTGCTGAAACGGTTGACTTATCAAATAAAGAAGATCCTGTTTTAATTTCACAAAGTTTTTCAAGAGGCCGAGGTGTTGATGGTGTATTAATTACCGCTTCAACAGAATCTGATGAAGTAATGCATCAGGCAGCTGAAATGTGCCGTAAGCGTGGTCGAATTGTTTTAGTAGGTGTAGTTGGTTTAAATCTTCGTCGGGACGATTTTTTTAAGAAGGAAATAACATTTCAAGTTTCCGCATCCTACGGGCCTGGCCGTTATGATCCATTTTATGAAGAGGAAGGGAATGATTATCCTGTTGGTTTTGTTCGTTGGACAGAGCAGCGTAACTTTGAAGCCGTATTGGATATGATGTCTTCAGGAACGCTTGATGTAATGCATTTAATTACTAATCGCTATGATATTGAAGATGCGGTTGAAGCGTACACTTTATTGGACGATTCCTCTGCGCTAGGTATTATTCTTAACTATCCAAAATTATCCAAGGACAAACTCAAAACTTCAAAAGTCATCCTTAATGAGTCTGACTCTATTATTTATGAGAGTACTAAACCATGCGTTGGTTTTGTTGGTGCAGGTAACTATGCTTCTCGAACGCTTATTCCTGCTTTTAAAGATGCAGGTGCTATGCTTGATACCCTAGTAACAAGTGGGGGTATTAGCGGGGTTCACCATGGAAATAAAAATGGTTTTTTAGTTACATCTACTGATATTTCAGACCTTTGGAACGATAAGATAAATACAGTTGCTATCGTTACTCAACATAATGCACACGCTTCTCAAGTGATTGACGCACTTAATAATGGAAATAATGTTTTTGTTGAGAAGCCATTAGCTCTAACTATTGAAGAAATTGATTTAATCGACAAGACTTATCAAAGTGCAAATCACTCTAATAGCTTGAGACTTATGGTTGGATTTAATAGACGTTTTGCACCTCACATTGTAAAAATGAAGGAATTATTGAATAGTCATCGCTCCCCTAAATCTATTATTATAACTGTCAATGCAGGCGCTATTTCTAGTGATCATTGGGTTCAAGATTCTTTGATAGGTGGTGGAAGGATTATTGGTGAAGGTTGTCATTTTGTTGATTTAATGCGTCATCTAGTTGGATACTCTATTGTAGATTTTCAAGCTGTGATGATTGGAAAAGCTCCGGGAATTGAGATTAGAGAAGATAAAGTTTCAATTACAATTTCATTCGAAGATGGTTCGTTTGGTACGATTCATTACTTAGCCAACGGTGGTTCTATATTTCCTAAAGAACGTATTGAAGTTTTTTGTGAGAATGCAGTTATGAAAATGGACAATTATCGCTTGTTGGAAGGTTATGATTGGCCTGGTTTTAGAAATATGAAATTACTTAAGCAGGATAAAGGGCAAAAAGCCTGTGTTAAAGCATTTTTAGACGCAATTCATGAAGGCAGAGCGTCACCAATTCCTTATAATGAACTGATAGAAAGCTCTCGGGTTTCAATTGAGATTGCAGAATCTCTCCGCCAAACTTCATAAGGCTTTATTAATGTTCAGCTTTCTTCAGAAGTGCACTAAGTACTGGAATACACTTCGCTTTCTTCGTCTTACTCAGATTGTTGGGCGCATAAAATATAAATTTCGGCATGTCAAAGTTGATTTATCTAAACGCAATACAAAAAGTGAATTATTGAATGAATGGATTCAATCGGCTAGACGCAGTCAAAGAATGATTGCGGAAAACACTTTTAATCTATTGAATGAAACTCATAGTATTACAAAGAGTGATTGGAATAATAGTGAGTGGACAAAGCTTTGGTTGTATAACTTGCACTATTTTGATGATTTAACAGCCTTTGAGTCCGATAAGCGCATTGACTGGCATCATGCTTTAATTAATCGCTGGATAAATGAAAATAAACCAGGTATAGGCTGTGGTTGGGAGCCTTATCCTTCTTCTTTAAGAATTGTCAACTGGATCAAATGGACATTGAATGGTAATTCATTGGAAGACTATTGGGTGTCTTCACTCGAGATTCAGGCACGATTTCTCTCTCAAAATCTTGAAAAACATCTCTTAGGCAATCATATTTTTGCTAATGCCAAGGCACTAATGTTTGCAGGACTTTTTTTTAAAGGTGATGAAGCCAAACGATGGTACGATAAAGGTTGCAAATTATTAGAGAGAGAATTACCTGAACAAGTTTTAACGGATGGCAGTAATTTTGAGTTATCAACCATGTACCACGTTATATTTCTAGAAGATTTGTTAGATCTGGTTAATATACACCGTACTTACAATCAAAAATTGCCTGATGGATTAGAAGAGAGAGTTAAACCGATGTTTAGCTGGTTACTAGCCATGTGTCATCCAGACGGTGAGATATCATTTTTTAATGATGCTGCATTAGGTGTTACACCTTCAGTTAAAGAAATCCAAGATTATGGAAAAGGGCTGAGCTTTTTTGAATTTCTAGTTGATGTAAGTGGAAAAAACAATTTAACTAAGCTTGAAGCAAGTGGTTATAGTCGAGTAGAGTTGGATAATTTAGTTGCATTGATTGATCGCTCTCAGATTGGACCAGATTATTTGCCTGCACATGCTCATGCAGATACTCTGAGTTTTGAACTTTCGCTTTTTGGAAAGAGGGTGATTGTGAATTCTGGTACTTCTGTTTATGGAAAGAGTCAAGAACGTCAATATCAGAGAGGTACAGCATCACATTCTACAGTTGTGATTGATGGTGAAAATTCCAGTGAAGTATGGAATAGTTTTAGAGTAGCTAGAAGAGCTAAGGTTTTTAATTGTAAAGACAGTGAGCAAAGGGGGAAAATTACTCTTTCTGCTTGCCATAATGGGTATCATCGGCTTTATGGAAAGCCTACACATTGCCGAAAATGGCAATTTTCAGATCGCTCTTTAATAATTGAAGATCGGGTAACAGGTAAGGGGAGACATGAGATAGATGTGGTATTTCCCTTACATCCCGAGATTGAGGTAATGGATGTCGATGAAAATAAGGTTATTTTGAGTGTATTGGGGAAGCAAATTGAGGTTAATTTTAAAGGTGATGGTTTTCTAGAAGTGGAAAAATCAGCATATTACCCAGAATTTGGACTTTCAATTAAAAATAATCAACTTCATTTTCAATTAACAGGCTACCTGCCGATAGAAACAACAACAAGGATTTCTTGGTGACAATATCTATTCAGAAAAAAGTTTTAATTGTTTTTGGTACTCGACCTGAGGCAATCAAGATGGCGCCAGTAGCAAAGGCATTGAAAAAGAGAATGGATGTACGAGTTTGCGTTACAGCACAGCATAGAGAGATGTTAGATCAGGTTCTAGATCTTTTTGAAATTACTCCAGATGATGATCTAAATGTTATGCAACCTGAACAAGATCTGTTTGACGTAACCGGTAAAGTATTAATTGGAATGAAGAAAATACTTTCAAAAAACAGACCGGATTTGGTTTTAGTTCATGGTGATACCACCACAACCATGGCTACCTCAATCGCCGCTTTTTATATGAAGATACCTATCGGTCATGTTGAAGCGGGATTGCGCACTTACAATATTAATTCTCCCTTTCCAGAGGAATTTAACCGTCAACTAACTACACGTCTTACAAAATTTCATTTTGCACCAACAGAAAAGGCACGAAGTAATCTACAAAAAGAACAGGTGTTGGATAATAATATTTATGTGACCGGTAACACTGTAATTGATGCACTACTTTCAGTCATTGATAAGGCAAGAGAAACGAGTTACCCAGATGATTTATTAAATCAATTACCGTTTTTAGAAGAAGAAAACAAATATTCTCGTATTATTTTAGTGACAGGTCATCGTCGTGAAAATTTTGGAAAAGGATTTGAGGAAATATGTCAAGCGTTATATGATATTGCTAAAAATAATTCTGAAGTTCAAATTATCTATCCTGTTCACTTAAATCCAAATGTGCGTAAACCCGTTAAAAGAATTATTTCAAACATAAATAACATTCATCTTATTGATCCAATGGATTACCTTTCCTTTATTAAACTAATGGATGCTTGTTATCTGATTCTTACTGATAGTGGTGGTATTCAGGAGGAGGCGCCAAGTCTGGGTAAACCAGTCCTTGTAATGAGGGATACAACTGAGAGACCCGAGGCCGTAGAAGCGGGAACAGTAAAATTAGTTGGCTCAGATAAACAAAAGATCGTAGAGGCAGTTAATCATCTTCTTAATGATGATGTTAAATATAATGAGATGGCAAGAGCTCATAATCCTTATGGAGATGGACATGCTAGTGAAAGAATTTGTAAAGTGTTAGAGGAGTAATGTAATGATTGTTGCTGTAATTGGTTTAGGATATATTGGCTTGCCAACTGCTGCTCTGATAGCATCTAAGGGAATTAAGGTAGTAGGTGTTGATGTTAATCAGAATGTTGTAAACACAATTAATGAGGGTAAGATTCATATTGTTGAGCCAGATTTAGATATATTGGTACAATCTTCAGTTCAAAGTGGAAATTTACGGGCAACAACTGAAACTGAGAAGGCGGATGTTTTTATAGTTGCCGTCCCTACGCCTTTTCAAGGTGATCATGAGCCTGATTTGTCTTATATCAAATCTGCTGCCAAGGCCATTACCCCGGTTTTGGAAAAAAACAACCTTGTCATTTTAGAGTCAACCTCCCCTGTTGGAACAACTGAAAAGTTAATGGAATGGATGAGTGAAGAGCGTCCTGATCTTTCTTTTCCTGAGTTTGGTATAAGCAGTAAAGTTGATGTTGCTTTGGCGCACTGTCCAGAACGTGTATTACCAGGGAATGTAGTTCGTGAGTTAGTAGAAAATGATAGGATTATTGGTGGTATAACAACAAAATGTGCAGAAAAAGCTCGTGAATTCTATAATATATTTATTAAAGCAGATTGTTTAATTACAGATTCTAGAACTGCTGAGTTAAGTAAACTTGTTGAAAATTCTTTCCGTGATGTAAATATAGCTTTTGCTAATGAACTCTCATTAATTTGTGACAAGTTGAATCTTAATGTTTGGGAACTGATTAAATTTGCTAATCACCATCCAAGAGTTAATATATTGCAACCGGGTCCAGGTGTAGGAGGGCACTGTGTTGCGGTTGACCCATGGTTTATTGTTAATTCAGCACCTGATGAAGCAAAACTCATTAAGTTGGCTCGTTTGGTTAATGACGAAAAGCCTAATTTTGTAATAAAAAAAATTAAACAAGCAGTTTCTAATATATCTAAAGATGTTTCTAAGTTATCTATTGCTTGTTTAGGTTTATCATTTAAACCTGATATTGATGATCTTAGAGAAAGTCCTGCATTAGAAATTGCTAAACAGGTAAGTGAAATGGGTTTTGTAAAACAGTATATAGTTGAACCAAATATTAAAGATTTACCAGTTGAGTTTAATCCACAAATTACTGAATTAGTGGAATTAGAAGAAGCGTTAGCATTATCAGATGTCTTGCTATTGTTGGTTGATCATTTGCCTTTTAAGGAAATTAATTTAAGTTTATTATCTGGGAAGCAGGTTATCGACACTAGGGGAACTTTGGTTGGTATATGAAAATTGTTTTTTTCAGTTTCTACTATCCACCAGATTTAAGTGCAGGATCTTTTCGTTCGGCTGCACTTTCAAAAGCATTAGAAAAAAAAATAGGAACTAATGATGTGCTACACGTTATTACCACACACCCAAATAGATATCCAACTCATCGTGCAAAGGCTGACAATACTGAGGTAGGTGGAAAGATTACAATCCACCGTATTAGTGTGCCAACTCATAGGAGTGGTATGATTTCTCAGGCTTATACTTTTAGTGTATTTGCTTTTTTTGCATTTAATGTATGTAGAAAACTTAAACCAGGTTTTATAATTGGTACCACTTCCAGATTAATGACAGGAGTTTTAACTTGGATTTCAGCAAAATTTTTGAGGCAAAAATATTATATTGATCTGAGAGATATTTTCTCTGAGACAATATCCGACCTTTTTGCACTCAAGAACGGCTTATTGAGTGCGACTTCTAAGCGCCTTTTTTCTTTTTTAGATAAACAAGTTCTTAATTCAGCAGCAGGAGTTAACGTAGTTTCTGAAGGTTTTCCAGAGTATTTTGAAAAAAAAGGAATTAATACTTCTAATTGGTCTTTCTTTCCGAATGGTGTCGACGAGGAATTTCTAAGTTTCACACCTTTGGGAAAAGAACCGTCAAAGAATTTTATAACCATTTTATATGCCGGAAATATTGGTAATGGCCAGGGACTTGAGACAGTTATTCCTGATATTGCAAAACGTTTAGGTCTTAGTTATCGTTTTGTAATTATTGGAGATGGAGGTGCGATTTCTTTGTTGAGGACTGCCATTCAACAAAAAAGTATTAGCAATGTGGAATTATTGTCACCTGTTAATCGTTCTGAGTTAATTAAATATTATATGGGCGCTGATATTATGTTTCTTCATCTAAATAATATTCCAGCTTTTCGACGAGTTCTGCCTTCAAAGATATTTGAATATACCGCATTGAGAAAGCCCATTGTAGCTGGTTTGAATGGCTATTCAGCACAATTTTTAAAAGACAATGTTCCATATGCTTTTCTCTTTGAGCCGGGAGACTCTAAAGCAGCTGCTTCATGTGTATTTGAAGCAGTTGATTCTCAAGTTCCTGAGGAAGTTGTTACTAAATTTGTCACGAAGTATTCAAGATTGTCAATTATGGACCAAATGGCTAATCAGTTAAATAGTATTATGGACAGTAGCAGATGATTAAGGTTTGTGTGACTGGAGCGTCAGGGTTTGTTGGTCGTAGACTAATTGATGCTATTGATTCTAAAAAAACCTCTATTCGTGTTTTATCTAGAAGTAAACAACCTCATATTGAAACACTTGTTTGTGATTTGCAATCTGGACACATACCGGATAATGCACTGACGGGTATTAATACAGTATTTCATCTTGCTGGAATCGCTCATGATTCTACTAAGCAAGACAGTCAATACCATGCAGTCAATGTTAGAGCAACAGTACAATTGGCTGAGTTAGCTGTTATTTCAGGTGTGGAACGATTTGTCTTTTTAAGTAGTTTTAAGGCAGGAGGAAATTTGTTGACTGGCTCATGTATGAACGAGTCTGATCAGGTCAAACCTGAAGGTATTTATGGAAAAACTAAAAGAGAGGCAGAACTTAAGTTGCTGGAAATAGGCCGTCAGTCAGGAATGCATGTTTCAGTAGTTCGATCTTCTCTAGTTTATGGACCATCGATGAAAGGCAATCTTGGTATGATGTTTTTGGGAATTGAAAAGGGTTGGTTCCCTTCTCTGCCAAAAGTAGCTAATAGACGTTCTATGGTTCATGTGGATGATTTAGTAAAAGCAATTCTTCTCGTTGCTAAAGATGATAGGACAAATGGAGAAATTTTTATTGTTACTGATGGTGTCCCGCACTCTTCACGAGAGATTTATGAGGTTATGTGTAAATTACTGGGAAGATCAATCCCTAAATGGTATGTGCCAAAGTTTATCTTTAATTTTGCAGCATTTTTTAGTTTAAGTTTAAGGCAGAAGGTGAATAAATTATTTGAAGATGATTATTATTCCTCAGAAAAAATACAATCAATTGGATTTAAACCTCAGCGTTCACTGAAGGAGATGAATGAAACGTCTTTTTGATTTAATTCTGGTAACTATACTCATTATGGTTTTGTTAGTGCCAATGTTGTTTATTATTCTAGCTATTCGTTTGACATCTAAAGGTCCTGCATTGTACTGGTCTGATCGTGTTGGATTTGCTAACTCAACTTATAAAATGCCGAAGTTTCGATCTATGAGAATAGATACACCAGAAGTGGCAACTCATCTAATATCAAATCCCGAAGAATTCATTTCCCCAATTGGTCGATTTCTTCGTCAAACTAGTTTAGATGAACTTCCACAGCTGTTCTCAATATTAAAGGGCGATATGAGTTTTGTTGGGCCTCGTCCTGCACTTTTTAACCAAGATGATCTTATTGCTTTAAGGTCAGAAAATGGCTTGGATAAACTTATACCTGGATTAACTGGTTGGGCACAGGTTAATGGGCGAGACGAGTTATCAATTCCTGAAAAAGTTGCTTTTGAGGTAGAATATATGCAAAAAAAATCATTTTGGTTTGATTTAAAAATATTGTGGATGACATTCTTGAAAGTTATAAATAATCAAGGTGTTTCGCACTGAACTAATTACAAAGGGATGACTTTACATTGATCAGAACATTAATTAATAAATTAACAGAACTTAATCGAATAACAAAGCAATTTATTA
>CEPS01044482.1_pt1 | contig 12088 bp, 10 predicted proteins | sample 530401 | NCBI WGS metagenome assembly CEPS01 (sample SAMEA2620035, study PRJEB7988) | marine metagenome | biome: marine biome (ENVO:00000447); feature: mesopelagic zone (ENVO:00000213) & marine oxygen minimum zone (ENVO:01000065); material: "saline water (ENVO:00002010), including plankton... | reverse complement strand
CCTCTCCCCTTCACTTCGCTCGCTTTGAGTTCAAGTACCTTCTCTCTTCAACCCAAAGAAAAGAGGTGGAAAGAGACCTCCTCTACTTCCTCGACTACGACCCCTTTGTTGCTGATCGGAGAGATCACAAATACTTTGTTCGCAGCCTCTACTATGATGATCCGGGCTATACCGCCTTTCACGACAAGATAGATGGTCTGCACTCGCGATCTAAATTCAGGATTCGTACCTACGCCCGAGAGCCTGAAGAACCCTCTCCCCTCTTCCTGGAAATCAAGGGGAGGCACAACAACCTGGTCTTCAAACATAGAACCCCAGTCAGGCGGTCTGACCCCAACTGGAGCACCCTGCAGGGTTTAAAACTGAGTGAGATGCTCCTCGGTGAAGCTGAAAAAAGTGAAGTTCGTGATCAGTTTGAATACGACCTATTTCGAAAGAGGCTCCAGCCTGTCGCGCTGATTGACTATCAAAGACGGCCCTACATCAGTAAATTTGACCCCAGTTTTCGCATCACCTTTGATGAACAACTCTTGGCCACCAAAACCACAGGCCTTTTTCCTGGAGGAAGCGCCTCGCCCAGACAGGTGGTATCAGGCTATACTATTGTTGAAGTAAAGTTTCGACATCATCTTCCATCCTGGTTTCACCAGGTGATTCAAGCCCATGAGTTGAAACGGATCTCAATATCAAAAATTGTCTCGGGTATGGTGAGGCTTAATATTGCTTTTGATGAACACTAACAAGGATATAATTTAAGTTATGGATACTATTTTGCTCAATCCTGAAGGGAACCTGCTCAACTACTCCTACACAGAGATGATCATCAACATGGTGGCGGCCCTGGTGATCGGTATGCTTCTCTCAGTCACCTATAGGGTTACACATAAAGGGCTCTCCTACTCCCAGTCATTCAGTCAGACCGTTGTCTTTATCACCCTTATCGTTGCTATTGTCATGATGGTCATTGGTGGCAGTCTGGCACGCGCCTTTGCACTGGTCGGTGCCCTCTCCATTATCCGTTTCAGGACGGTATTAAAAGATACAAAGGATATGTCATTTATCTTTGGAGCACTCGCCCTGGGCATGGCCGCCGGAACAAGTAACTACTTTCTAGCCGCCGCCGGAAGTGTCATGGTGATCTTTCTCGCTTATCTGCTCTACAAATCCAACTTTGGTGCAGTCTACAAAAGTGAATTTATCCTGCGCTTTCGATTTTTCAGAAGAGGAGAGAGCAGCCACTATCTCGAAGCCATCAACTCTATTTGTAAACGTTCCGACCTTCTCCATATGGAGCCCTCCGGGGACAATGAGAGTGTCAGTCTCACCTATGACCTTGCACTAAAAGACGACAGAACAGCGGACGAACTTACCAAAATGATCGGTGGGCTTGAGGATGTGAGTGAAGTTGTCCTCATCGCTTCAAAGAATGATGTTGATTTTTAGTCGACCACCTCTCAAAACGGGGTAAGTACCATAGTCCGCAGGGGTAACTTGGTGGAGCATCTCCTCCAGTGTGAAATCAAAAACTCCATCCCTGGATGAATCTTTGGGGTGGGTTTCACAATACGGCAGATAACCGTTTTATACCAAATGAGGTATCTGTCAACAGGATGACGGCACCTGATTAATCGCCCTGCCAGTCAGTTGGCAGGGCCTCTCCAAAACTCTCGAGATAGCGCTTGGCAAAGGCCTCCCGGGAAAAGTGGTGGTTCTGGGTCCCGTGGTAGGCGACTTTGTAGGCCCCCAGCAGTGAGGCGATCCGGCCGGTAACTTCCCACTGCCACCCCCTGGCCAGACCATAGAGCATCCCTGCCCGGAAAGCATCGCCACAGCCTGTGGGATCAACAGGCTCCTCCACATGAACTGCAGGAATCTCTAACACACTGCCATTGGTATAGATCCGTGAGCCTTCCGCACCGCGGGTCACCACTATCGCCTCAAGCTGATCGACCAACGCCTCGAGGGGCGATTCGACCCTGTCCATCAGCAGCTGGGACTCGTAATCGTTCATCACCAGCCAGGTGGCCTGATCAACAAAGCCGAGCAGCTCCTGTTTGTTAAAAAGAGGAAGATTCTGGCCCGGGTCCATAATGAAGGGGACCCCAAGCTCAGCAAAATCGGCAGCGTGCTGGAGCATCGCCTCACGCCCATCGGGGGCGACAATCCCCAGAGCCACCCCTTCGGCATCGGCTACCCGGTTCTTGTGGGCCTGATCCATGGCGCCGGGGTGAAAGGCCGTGATCTGGTTGTTGTCGAGGTCTGTGGTGATGACACACTGGGCGGTGAACAGCCCCTCGAGCTCAGCAAGGTGATGGTCGGGGATCTCTAGCTCCTGAAATCGCTGACGATAGAGCTGGAAGTCACTCCCGACAGTCCCCATGGGGAGGGGATCTCCCCCAAGGAGCTTGAGGCTGTAGGCAATATTGCCGGCACATCCCCCATATTCACGCCGCATCTCCGGATTGACGAAGCAGACATTGAGGATATGGATCTGGTCGGGAAGGATGTAGTTCTTGAAGCGTTCTGGGAACACCATGATAGTGTCATAGGCGAGTGAGCCACAGATAAGAGTTGTCACAGCGATATCCTAATAAGAGGGGCAAATGGAGAATCTGAAAAAGAAGAGTATAACCTCTGGAAAAGCAGGTAAAGAGCCCCCATTACTGGATGGATGCAAATCAACCCCTCAACGTCCTTAGGATGACAAGAACCGCGGAACAGCGCCACCTCATCAACCGCCCCCAGCGTACACCTCTTGAGCTCTGCCTGCTTCCCGGGGATGAGGAGGGGCCAGTGGGGGTCTTTGTCCACGGATTCCGCTCAAGTATGGAGGGTGAAAAGTCCATCGCCCTGGTTGAGATGGCCGCCGAGAGGGGGCGCAGCTGGCTGCGTTTCAATATGGCCGACCACTCTCATGGCGGCAATGATCTGGGTACTTTTCGCACCTCCCGGAGCCTGGAGGAGTTGGAGACCGTCATCGAGTGGCTCGCACCACGCCCCGTGGTTCTGGTCGGCTCCAGTTTTGGGGGTTGGCTCTCCCTGCTTGCTGCTCAATATCATCCAAAACGGGTGGCCGGCCTTGTATTGATCGCTCCGGCGATCAACTTTATCCAGTACTACTTTGGTGCCCTGCCCCCTCCCCTGATTGCCCAATGGCAAAAAGAGAGGCTCCACACCTTTACCGATCCCAACAGTGGAGAGGGTTATACCCTCCACGCTGATATCCTCCAAGATGCCAACCGGTGTACCATTGACCTCGACACCCTCTCTCTGGAGGCTCCTCTACGGGTCCTCCATGGAGAGTTGGATGAGGTGGTTCCAGTGGAGATCAGCAGGCGCCTTGAAAAGAGGCTGCCCTCCGCTGATCTCAAAGTAGAGGTGATTCCCGGTGGAGACCATCGGCTCAACCAACATATGGATCGGATCCTCCATGCTGTGGATGAAATCTGGCCCCATTGATAAGAGGAAACCGAATAAGATGAGACCGTTGCCAGCCCTTTTTGCCTTATTTCTGATCATTCCCCTGGTTGAGATCTGGTTCTTGATTGAGGTGGGTAGTGTGGTCGGTGTCGGCTGGACCATCCTGTTGGTAGTCTCAACAGCGGTTGCCGGAGCAGGGCTGATCCGTTTCCAGGGGTTTTCCACCTTTCTGCGCGTTAGGCAAAAGCTGCAACAGGAGCAGATCCCGGCCTTTGAACTGGCAGAGGGGCTGGCTCTCCTGATCGCGGGAGCACTCATGCTTACCCCGGGGTTTTTTACCGATGGCTTCGGTTTTCTCATTCTGATCCCACCACTTAGACGAAAGATGATCCGTTATGCCTTCTCACAGATGGGTGACGGTCCTCGCCCCCCAGACAGTGGCTCCGAAAGCTCCGATCACCACACCCTACAGGGGGAGTGGCGTCATATCGATGATTAACCCCCCACTTCAGGGGTTGACTTTTTCTAATCTCTCTTTATGATTAGCACTCATCCGAGGTGAGTGCTAATAACTCACTGGATATCACAAGATCCCTTTTAATTACAACTGTAGGAGACAGCACGAATGAATATTCGTCCGCTTCATGATCGCGTCGTTGTACGCCGTCTGGAAGATGAGCGCACCACACCCGGAGGCATTGTCATTCCGGATTCCGCTACTGAAAAGCCCATGCAGGGTGAAATCGTTGCCGTCGGCAATGGCAAAGTCCTCGAAAATGGCGAAAGCCGCCCTCTCGACCTAAAAGTGGGAGAGAAGGTGCTCTTTGGCAAATACTCAGGTACTGAGGTCAAGGTCGATGGTGAAGACCTTCTCGTCATGCGTGAGGATGACATCATGGCTGTTATCGAAGACTAACCCTCGATCAACGCTCTTTTTTATTCAAAAAAACATAGGATTCAAAAATAATGTCTGCAAAAGAAGTATTATTTGGTGAAACTGCCCGCAACAGGAAGTTGCGTGGTGTCAATATCTTGTCGGATGCCGTCAAGATCACCCTCGGCCCCAAGGGTCGTAACGTTGTACTGGATAAATCATTTGGCGCCCCCACCGTCACCAAAGACGGGGTCTCGGTTGCCAAGGAGATTGAGCTCCAGGACAAATTTGAGAATATGGGCGCCCAACTGGTTAAAGAGGTCGCCTCCAAGACCTCTGATGTAGCCGGCGACGGCACAACAACTGCCACTGTTCTGGCCCAATCCATGCTGCGCGAAGGGCTCAAGTCTGTTGCCGCCGGCATGAACCCCATGGACCTGAAACGTGGAATTGACAAAGCAGTCATTTCTGCTGTCGAAAACCTCAAGTCACTCTCCAAACCCTGTACTGACCATAAGGAGATTGCTCAGGTAGGCACCGTCTCCGCCAATGCCGACGAGATGGTCGGCGGCATCATCGCTGAGGCGATGGAGAAAGTGGGTAAAGAAGGCGTGATTACCGTCGAAGAGGGCTCGACCCTTGAGAATGAGCTGGATGTTGTTGAAGGCATGCAGTTTGATCGCGGCTACCTCTCCCCTTACTTTGTCAACAACCAGGACACCATGAGTGCTGATCTTGAAGATCCCTTCATCCTGATTCACGACAAAAAGATCTCCAATATCCGTGATCTGCTGCCAGTCCTCGAAGCAGTCGCCAAGGCTGGCAAGCCCCTGGTAATTGTTGCTGAAGACATAGAGGGTGAAGCACTTGCCACTTTGGTCGTCAACACTATTCGCGGCATCGTTAAGGTCGCTGCTGTTAAAGCCCCAGGCTTTGGTGATCGACGCAAGGCAATGCTGCAGGATATCGCTATCCTCACCAGCGGCAATGTCATCTCCGAAGAGGTCGGCATGAGCCTTGAAAATACCTCCCTTGATGATCTTGGTAACGCCAAGCGGATCCAGATCTCCAAAGACAACACCACCATTATTGATGGTGCCGGGAGCACCGACGACATCGAAGCCCGGGTCAACCAGATCCGAGCCCAGATTGAAGAGGCCACTTCCGACTACGATAAAGAGAAGATGCAGGAACGTGTTGCCAAACTTGCCGGTGGTGTTGCGGTTATTAAAGTAGGTGCCGCAACAGAGGTCGAGATGAAAGAGAAAAAAGCGCGTGTTGAAGATGCGCTTCATGCTACCCGCGCTGCCGTTGAAGAGGGTGTCGTGCCTGGCGGTGGTGTTGCCCTGGTTCGCACTATTGAGGCTGTTGAAGCTATCAGCGGTGACAACCACGACCAGGACATGGGTGTGGCTATCGTCCGACGCTCTCTTGAAGAGCCGCTGCGTCAGATTGTTGCCAACGCCGGTGATGACTCCTCAGTGATTCTCAACCAGGTTCGCAATGAGGCGGGCAACTACGGCTATAACGCTGCAACCGGAGAGTATGGTGACATGATCGAGATGGGTATTCTTGATCCCACCCTGGTGACTCGCGCAGCTCTGCAAAATGCTGCCTCTATTGCCGGTCTGATGATCACCACCGAGTGCATGGTAGCCGATGCCCCGAAGGATGACGCCAGCGATGGCGGCATGCCTGATATGGGCGGTATGGGCGGTATGGGCGGTATGGGTGGAATGGGCGGCATGATGTAACCCCTTCCCCTGCCAATATGTTAAAAAAGCCCTGCTCATGCAGGGCTTTTTTTATCTCCTCTCCAGACTCAACCCTTATCCGCTCACTTTCTCATCGCTCTCAGGACAGGGTATATCGACACTGCACTCTCCTTGTTTTAGATGCAAATCATGACGGTTATCATTACTGATCACCCTGATTTTGTTTCTCTATAACTTGATGAATACCAATAAGCCCTCAGCTAACTCGCAGAACTGCTGGCCGGGAGATGGCATAATCCCTCTAGAGGCAACATTAGGCTTAGCTCCCCCAACTCTTTGTATAGAAAACGGCACTATATCCACAAACACTGCTCCTGATGAAGAATAATCAACACCAGCAACTGATTGAAAGAGAGATTACTCAGCTTCCAGAGGCGCTGCAGGGCTCAGTAATGCAGGCATGGAGTGAGTTCATTTCACTTGAGTCTGGAGTTGCAATCATCGAAACCATGGATGAACTGCTGGCTCTCTCCCTCCCCCGCGTGTGGGCAGGGAGTGCATTTGTCTCGCGTATCTGCCTAAACCGTCCACAACTTCTCAAGACACTTATCAGCTCAGGGGAGTTGATGAAGCCCTATCGCCAGAATGAGTTGACCCGGAAGGTCGAGGCACTCTGCAGTTCAATCAGAGATGAGGTAGGGCTAGCCTCTGAATTACGCCAGATCCGCCAGCGCGAAGCCCTGAGAATCGCCTGGCGGGACCTTGCCGGCTGGGCCGACCTGAAAGAGGTCACCCACACCCTTTCAGATCTGGCTGATGGTCTCCTCCACCAGGCACACTCTCTCGCCCATCAGCTCTGCATTGAAAGCTATGGCGCTCCCCAAGGGGGTGGCGATGGATCAAATCAACTGGTGGTTCTAGGGCTTGGAAAACTGGGGGGAAGAGAACTCAATTTCTCCTCAGATATAGACCTTATCTTTGCCTATCCCGAAGAGGGGACAACATCAGGCAGAAACCCCCTCTCCAACCACGAGTTTTTTACCAAGGTAGGCCACAGAATTATAAAGTTCCTGGATGCCAATACTTCAGAAGGTTTTGTTTTCAGAGTCGATATGCGACTTCGACCCAATGGCGCCAATGGCCCCCTGGTCCTATCCTTTGATGCCATGGAGCACTACTACCAGACCCATGGCCGTGACTGGGAGCGCTACGCCCTGATCAAGGCCAGACGTGTTGCCGGGCCTGCTACTGAGGGCCGGCAGCTGCTTGACAACCTGAAGCCTTTTATCTATCGCCGCTATCTGGACTTTGGTGCTTTCGAGGCGATTCGTTCAATGAAGCAGATGATTGAGCGTGAACTTCGACGCAAGGGGATAGAAGATAACGTCAAACTCGGTGCTGGTGGTATTCGCGAAATCGAGTTTATTGCTCAGAGCTACCAACTGATACGTGGGGGGCGTGAGCATCAACTCCAAACACAATCTCTGCATACCGCCTTTGATGAGCTTGAGAACAGCGGGGTGATGAGTAAGGAAGATATAAAGATACTCATCACCGGTTACCATTTCTTAAGAGCCACCGAGCACCGACTGCAGATGGTGCAGGATCAACAGACCCATCTCCTGCCAGCTGAAACAAATGCCCAACAGCGGCTGGCTTTCTCTATGGGCTTCCCTTCCTGGAGAGCGTTTGAAAGTGACCTCAGAAGCCAGATGCTCCGGATACACTCCACCTTTACCCAAGTTTTCTCGATCAACCCAGAACAATCAGACCCAAAAGATCGACACTTTTTCACTGATATCTGGCACAACGCTCTCAGTGAAGATGAGTGTCTTAGATTACTTAAACATTGTGGTTACCGAGACCCGGAGTCGGTCTGTGCCTTGCTGGATCAGCTTCGAAATGGCAGTACTTACCGCAGCTATTCGAGCACTGGACGTGATCGCCTCGACCGCCTGATGCCAAAACTTCTTGATCACTGCTCTACCACTGAAACCCCTGAAGAGACCTTTGCCAGGGCCACGCGAGTGGTCTCCGCCATAGGCCGGCGCTCGGCCTATCTCTCTTTGTTGATTGAAAACCCGCTCGCCCTCGAACAGTTCATCCGCCTCTGTACAGCCAGCCCATGGGTCACCAACTGGATTGGTCAACACCCCATCGTCCTTGATGAGTTACTTGACCCGATCACCAACTATCAACCTCTCACCCGAGAGATTCTGACTGAGGATCTCGCATTACGTTTCAATCATCTGCCCGTCGATGACCTCGAGCAACAGATGGATCTGCTCAGGGAGGTTCACCACGGCCATCTCCTGCGGATTGCTGCTGCAGATACTGCAGACATCATCGACTCTGGACAAGTAGGCCAGCAACTTGCCGTACTGGCTGAATCGGTGCTGACTGAAGCGCTGCAACTGGCGGAAGCCGGCCTCCGTCATAAATTGGAGCTCCCCTCTTTTGGTGATCCGAAAGCAGCCCCGGAATTTGGTATCTTTGCTTACGGAAAACTCGCCGGTGAGGAGCTTGGCTACCACTCAGACCTGGATATCATCTTTCTGCTCAACCAATCTGTTGATGGCCGCTACCCGCCAGAAACAGGACACTACTTTGCTCGCCTTGCTCAACGACTTGTTCATATTCTGACTACCCGTACTCAGGCAGGAATGCTCTACGAGATTGATATGCGCCTTCGTCCCAGTGGCCGTTCAGGAACCCTGGTCTCCAGCTTGAGTGGCTTTACCGCCTACCAATTGAACAAGGCCTGGACCTGGGAGCACCAGGCTCTTGTTCGTGCCAGGCCGGTTGTCTCAAGCAACACGTTAAGTGCTGAATTTGAAAAAACCCGGAAAGAGGTGCTCACCCTGCCAAGAGATCCGACCATACTGGCTGATGAGATTGTAACCATGCGCACACGGATGACCGCTAACGACCGTTCAGATGAGCAGTGGTTTGACCTAAAACTCGGGCGTGGTGGTATTGTAGATATTGAGTTTATCGTTCAGTATTGTGTCCTGAGGTGGGCCCATAATCACCCTGAGCTGACAGCGCCAAGAAACAACGTGGTGCTACTTGAAACACTGGGCAATTCAGGGGTGCTGGAGTCAGCAAAAACCACTGCCCTGAAAATGATCTACAGCGAACTCCTGGCGATGGAGCAACGATTAAAGTTACAGGAATTGCCACCGATGGTTGGACAACAGCTCTTCGTGACAGAGCGCCAACAGGTGATAGGGCTGTGGGACGAACTGTTATTGAAGAGATGAACAATCTTTGACACCCTATATAATGCGGTGTTTTATTAAAGATTGCATGAATAGACTTTAGGAGTTTACAGCGTATGTCATTTGCAGATAGGGACGGGGTGATCTGGTACGATGGAGAGATGGTCCCCTGGCGTGATGCCACCACCCACATACTGACTTTTTCACTTCATTATGGGCTTGCTGTCTTTGAAGGGGTGCGCGCCTATGAGGGCGAGAAGGGTACGGCCATCTTCAGGCTAAGAGAGCATACAAAAAGGCTATTTAGTTCAGCCCATATTCTCAGAATGAAGGTTCCCTACGATCTGGAGACCTTATTCCAGGCACAAATTGATGTGGTCAGACAGAATGGCCTGAAAAGCGCCTATCTCCGGCCACTGGTTTTTTACGGTTCAGAGGGGATGGGCCTGCGTGCCGACAACCTGCTTCCCCATGTCGCTATCGCCGCCTGGAATTGGGGAAGCTACCTGGGTGATGAGGGGATCGAAAAAGGGATCAAGGTCCGCACCTCCTCCTATACCCGTCACCATGTCAATATCTCCATGTGTCGTGCCAAGGCTGCAGGACACTATATCAACTCAACCCTGGCCCTCGGTGAAGCCATTTCAAGTGGCTGTGATGAAGCCCTCCTCCTGGATGCACAGGGCTATGTGATGGAGGGTTCAGGTGAGAACCTCTTCCTTGTCCGTGATGGCGTAATCTACACCCCAGATCTCACATCAGCACTTGATGGCATCACCCGCGACACAGCGATATGCATCGCTCAAGAACTGGGCTATCAAGTGGTTGAAAAAAGAATTACCCGGGATGAGGTCTATATCTCAGATGAGGCCTTCTTTACCGGGACAGCTGCTGAAGTGACCCCGATCCGAGAACTCGACGACCGCATCATCGGTCAGGGTGCCCGCGGGCCTGTCACTGAAGCCATCCAAGCCACTTTTTTTGATGTCGTTCATGGGCGAAAAATAATCGACCCAGAGTGGCTGACCATCATCTGATCCAACAAGGACTCTTCCATGAACAGCCCCTATGGCATCACCACTCCCGTTGAGGTTATCAACCACCCACCGACTCCGACAACACTCTCTTCCCAGGGTCTGCCGCTCTACTGTCCCAGCTCGAGCAATGAACTCTGGAGCAGTCATCCCCGGGTCTACCTAGCTATAGAAAAAAGGGGTGAGATCACCTGTCCCTACTGTGGTACTCACTATATCACTGAGGAAGAGAACCACTGAGCAGGCCAAGGCAGACTCTGGTTGTTGGACCCTCCTGGGTAGGCGATATGGTTATGGCCCAGAGTCTCTTCCAGGTCATCAAGGGGGAACACCCGACATCAACACTCAGTGTACTCGCTCCAGCATGGACCCGTGCCCTCACCGAGCGGATGCCCGAGGTCGATCGGACCTTCGCACTGGAGTTCAGTCATGGCGAGCTTGGACTGAAAAAACGCCTTCAGACCGCAAGAATGCTTGAAAAAGAGGGTTTTACCCATGCAATCATTTTGCCTAATTCACTCAAATCTGCCCTCATCCCCCTATTTGCCAAAATCCCGCTTCGAACAGGGTTCAGGGGTGAGATGAGATGGGGCTTGATCAATGACCTTAGGTTGCTGAACAAGGAGCTGCTGCCCCTAATGGTTCAGCGCTTTGAACACCTTGGCCGGCCTGCCACCGAAGGGGCCCCACCACCCTATCGGGCTCCCCGGCTGACGGCCCATCCCGCCGCAGGTGCCCTCTCTCGCCTTGGGCTTGAGAAGCTTCAATCCCCACTGCTCGCACTCTGCCCGGGAGCCGAGTATGGCCCCGCCAAACGCTGGCCGACTGACCACTACGCCAAAGTAGCCATGAATAGAATTGAGGCGGGGTGGCAAGTCTGGCTTTTTGGCTCTGAAAATGACCGGCCTGTCACCACCCAGATTCAAGCGCATTGCTGTGGACAATGTGTTGATCTTGCCGGTGCAACTGATCTGGGTGATGCGATTGACCTCATCCGGCTTGCTGATGGAGTGGTCTCAAATGACTCCGGCCTAATGCACATTGCAGCAGCTCTCGGTCGCCCCCTTATTGCCCTCTTTGGACCCACCTCTACAGACCACACCCCTCCACTGGGAGAACGCAGCTGGGCGCTCTCTACCGAACAGAAGTGCCGTCCCTGCTTCAAACGGGAGTGTCCTCTTGACTACCAGGCCTGTCTGGCTGAGCTTGATCCCGAGCGGGTTATCAACAGACTAGAGAGCCTGCCTCTTGTCAGTCGAGAGTAAAATGGCCGCTCCTCCAAAAGAGATTGCCCTCCTCCGACTCTCTGCGATGGGAGATCTTGTTATGATGCTCCCCTTGATTCGCGCTATTCAGGAGCAGCTTCCTGATGCCAGAATCACCTGGATCACTGGAGACACCTTCTTTCCACTTATTGAAGATATCTCGGGGGTTGATTTTGTTGTTGTTAAAAAGCCTCGTACCCTGGCTGGCTTTATTGCCTTTGGCAGAACCATGGCCAAAAGGCGCTTTGATGTCTTGCTCGCCACTCAAGCGAGTTTCCGCGCCAATTTTCTCTACCCTTTTATCAGGGCTTCAAAAAAAATAGGTTTTGATCCTTCCCATGCCCGAGATTGGCATCGCCTCTTCATCGATAAGTCAATTCATCGTGATCCAAAAAAGAGGCACATTGTCGATGGCTTCTTTGCCTTTCTTGGCCCTCTCGGGCTCTCGCAAGAGGTGGAGAAGCGGTGGGACTTGCCGATCGACCCACTGGCGAAGGATTGGGTCGAAGAGATGTTTCCAAAAGGACCCCCACTACTTGTTGTTCACCCCTCCGCAAGC